>JAABVA010001890.1_pt1 | contig 21576 bp, 12 predicted proteins | sample 5560331 | NCBI WGS metagenome assembly JAABVA01 (sample SAMN12812661, study PRJNA571458) | rock metagenome | isolation source: Antarctica rocks | place: Antarctica: Victoria Land, Mt New Zealand sud | collected 2016-01-07
GATGCTCAGCATGGCGCACATCACATGTGCAGATATGCTACGAAGTCGGAGGACGAAACGGTTACCTCTGCCGGTCCACATGATTACACACTTTTGCTCTTGTGATATTGTTGCTTACTCATCTCTTACTAAGCACCCCTATTTATGTCTTAGTCATCATTTCCTATATATACTCTACATAGCATAAACAAATAGGAACAACTTTCTACAGATTAATTCACATCTGATAGCATCAAAGATTTGAGATATACTTTTAAGCAACTTTAAGATTTAGACTTTAGTCTGAGTTGATTTAATTTATATTTTAATTGTGAAAGTTTCAATACAATAATGTATAAATTATGTATTCATTTTCTCTTCAGTGCTCACTGTTACTTCAGTATTAAGACTACAAAATAAAGAGACAAATTCTTATATTATATTGTATAAAAAAAAGTTCTATTTCTTTTATATTGTAATATATTTAACAGTGATTTGAATTAAACTGAAATTAATTTATTAATTAATATCTTTAATCATTTACAATCTCTCAATATAAAGCTCAACTCTATTTCTATAATGATGAATGAACTCACTATCATTAATTAATCATTAATGTTAAAAACAGTTTCTCAAGTTAATTACAAGATAATGATAAATTAAATTGCATTTCTTCAGACTTAATTAAGAAATATTTATATTAATTAATTAATCTTTATGTCTGAGGTCACATCTCTATTTAGTGCAGCTTCAGAGACTCAAGAAATATTTAATATAATAATGTTTTTCTTTACAACAGTGTTTAAGAATTCTCTGAAGATGAAGACATCATCTATCTATAAGAATAATTGAAAAGCAAATACTGCAGAGATGTAAACTCTTAAAATGAAAGCTTATTTTTAATTTTATAAAATGTTGATGAATTAGAGAACTTTTGCAAAGTGTAAATAATTATTTACACTTCAAGTGAATTTACACTTTCAGTCAAAATATTGATTCTTCTGATCACTAAATTTAATGAGACAATATAAAAATTTGTAAATATCTGATATGTAATTTCATCACTCAAACTTCTTATGTTAATATATCACTTTATCTCACTGTCATCACAACATAAATAATTCATTGCTTGTCACTCTACTTATTAAGCTTATTATAATGCATTTTAAGATCTTCAATAATTAGTCTCAGCATCAATATGTAGCTTTGATGAAGTATAATTTCTTTGAATTTTGACTTGATGATATAAATGATGAAACACAGTGTTGTTATATGCAGTAAAGTATTCAAATATTTACAGTATAATTGTTTAATAATAATGTATAGATTTACAGTATCAGATATTTAACAGTTTCTTTTGTTTCTGAAGCTTAACATTATTTTATAATAAATACAATATTAATCTTTCTTCAAACTGACTTTATATCTTATTTTAATTTAATAGTCATTTTCACAATGACTCTTTCAGCTTTTCAATCTTTTTAAATGCTCAGAGTTCTATCTATTAACTGTTTATAATGACATCATTGAGCATTTATGTCTTCAATATTGACAAATGCTTTAATAACATTTAAGTCTTCAATATTAATGACTTCAATGATATGTCTGCATGATCAAGAAAGTTGAAGAATGAATAAATGAAGAAACAATTTAAGATTTTATTAATGAAACATTTCAAGTCACTTGCTGATCAATAAAGAATCAGTGATTCTTTTATTTAAGATATAAAAAGCATTATAACTTCAAATATTAAAATATTGTATGTCTAAACAGTCTTATTGAATTGATTGCTGAGTCTTATAAGAACAAGATGAACAATCTTTAGATTATAAGAAAGTCTTAAATGCAAGAAAATCTTCATTAAATTTGTAATAATCATTTACAGCTCTATCTATACAATGATTAAACTTATCAGCAACTTTAAGATATTATAAAACTCTATTAAGATGATTAAACTCTCAATAAACAGCAATAAATGTTTAACAAGATTTTTTTCAGTGTCTAAATTGCTATAAAGTAGACATTTAAACAGACTCAGAATCTCTGACTATTTAATGTCTTTAGCATTTAGCTTCAATCTCAGCAGCAGTCTGTTGCTGCTTTTTATATAATATTTATCTTACTTATTAACTGTTTTACATGTCTAAAAGAAAACAATGCATCTGAAAGTTAATTTCTTCTAAAGTCTTCAACTTTAAAGACATATCTATCAGCTATTTAAATAAGATTTTTCTTTAACTTATGTTACAGCCATCATCCTAATAGGCTCATTGAACATGTAGATTCAGTGAACTATGTCTTGAAGGCATACAGCTCAGTGTAAGCTCATGATGCTCATGAGTGAGCTGAGCAAGCTGACTTACAGTACTCATAAATGAGCAAGGTGAGCAGTCTAATATATATACAGATCATCTTTCTTAAGAAGATGAACATATTCAATGCAATCATTACTTAACATACTACTAGCTACTGATTAACTCAACATGTCTGAAACTCTCTTATATCACAAGCTTTAATCTCTAGCTTCTATATCAGAGAAATCTCTGATCAGAATGTAATACATTGAACATTCTTACAATATAAGCATGATCTTCAGCACACAGAAAGCAGCCTTCATCAGTATGATCAATTTTTAGAATCTTGAAGATCTATAAAAGATGAACAACATATTGAAGATACTGACATTGAATGCATTCAGCAGTGAACATAGAAAGTTGTAAAGCTTCTTGATAAAGCTTAATCTATACATAGATTTCAATCAGAAGAAGTTCAACTTCAAAATGAACAAAGATCTATACACAGTAGTCTATTTCAAAGATGCAGTATTTAACTGAGTCAATCTCAGACTGCATGAGTTTCTAAATAAGTCATTAAAGAAATAAGACATCAACAAAGAGTTGATCTTCAGTGACTTTAAGAAATTTAAGAAAGAACTTTGAAAGACTTTTGAAGTGATTAATGAGAAAAGAGCAGCAAAACAATGACTTTACATGCTAAAGATGAACAAGTCAGTGATTAAGTACTCAGCAAAGTTTCAGTACATTGTGATCTTAACTGATTAAGACAATGACATCTTAATATTGCAATATTATTGAGAATTGAGTGAAGATATTAAAGATGAGATAGTCTGAAGAGACTGTTCTGAAGAACTTTAAGAGATGATAAATATCTTTATCAACATTAACAGTTGACAGTGAGAACAACAGATGAAGAAGACAGAACCTTATACAGCTTTAAGAATGTAAGAATGATGATTCATTACTAGAATGCAAGAAGACTCAATGAATCTCAATAATATCAAGAAATACAATTAGAAGTCACAAACTAAATCAGTGAAGCATAAGCATTACAACAGACAACTCATTAAGTTTTACACTCAATGAGTAAAGACTTGCAAATGTTATAATTGTAATAAATCTAAACATCTTGTTAGAGATTGCAAGAAATCTTAATAACAGAGAAAAGAAGTTGCAATAATGAATTCAGTGATAATGCATAATTAACTGAGCTAAACAGTCTGCTATGATGATAACTGCTTTGTGTACATAAGCAGCAAAGACAGAGTCAGATGATGATTACAGAAACTTAAGAAGAGGCACAGTACTGATTACATCATGATGAGTGAATTGAAGAGATTAATTATTCTAAAGAAAGTTGTTAAAGATAACTCAGATAAGATTGAAGAGACTGATACTTACAGAACTCAGAAGATAGACATTGCAGAAGCTTAAGAATAAAAAGATCTTATCTGAATGTATCTGAATTTAAATGCAGACTCAGAGAATGTTGATAACTGAGAAGTTGACATGAAACTTAAGTGAGATTATAAGCATTCTGAGAATTGACATCTGAAATAATACAAAAGTCTGCTAGAAAAACAGCAGCAGACACTTCAAGAAGAAGTCATTGTTAATAAACAACATGAAGTAAAAATGACAGCTGTACAGCTAGAAGAGCTGATGACAATGATATGATTTGCAATATGAGATTGAGAAATGTCAGAGTGATTAAGAAAAGGTTATGAGATCAAGATATGTCTATTTACAGACTATGTGATGTTCACAGAAGAACATTGAATGCATACAGAAGAATATATGTCATCTGAGTTTCTCAACAAAGTGAAAGCACTAAAGAATCTTATTTAATGTGAATATAATCAGTACAAGATGTATCAACACTCAGAACAAATTGTTAGAAAAGAAACTGATGATTATATAAAACTGATTATAATTGATGAAGAACTAATATGATTCAAAGAACTATGAAGAAAGTTTACTGAATCATAAGATAAACTTTAAAATATGAACAGAGCTTAAGAAACTTTGATAGAAGCAAAAAGCTTAAAGAAGTCAAAAAATCTTAAGCTTTCTCAGCAAGATTAGAGACAAAGAAGCTTTTAATGTCTTAATGAACTGACAATAATCAAAAGATATGAATTGACATTAAGATACTGCTGAAGAAACAACTTTAAGTGATGATAAATTCAGAAGCAACTGATAACTTTATCTCACAAAAAGCAATTAAATGACTAGAATTAATGCTGTGGCAAGTGTCTAAGTTCACATAAGTGTATATAATTAACAGAGAATACAAATGAATTCATAAAGAAGTTTATATTGAAGTTATAATAAAGAATGATTCACAGAAGTTGAGACTAGATGTTCTCAAGTCAGTTAAGTATGATGCTATACTAGAAATGCCCTGATTACACAAAAAGAATTTACAGATTAACTGAATCAATAAAGAACTCTATGCAACAGAGAGAACACATATGATGTTTTTAAACAACTGAAAAAGAGCTTATCAGAGTATAAGTCTTGAGATTATGAGATATCACTACTAGAGAGAAGAAAATCAAAGTGAATGTTACTTTATTTTATGAGTAAGAATCAGCTAAAGAAAGTTCAGAACTATCTTGCTGAGAATTTAAAGAGAGAATTCATCAAACTATTAAAGTCATCAGCAGAATATCTGATTCTGTTTATATCAAAAAAGAATGACATCAAGTGACTTTGTGTTGACTATAAACAACTCAATGAGATAACTTACTGAGACAGTTATTCTTTATTACTGATAGAAGAGTTGCAAAACAGACTAGAGAAAGTTAAGTAATTTATGAGTCTAGATCTGAAGAAAGCATATTACTGTGTATACATAAAGAAGAATAAAGAATAGAAAATGACATTCTAAACAAGATATGAACACTATGAGTACACTGTTATGTCATTTGAGCTCAAAAACACCTTAGTTATCTTTCAGAGACTCATCAATGACATGTTGAGAGAATATCTTAATAATTTTGTGATCACATATCTTAATGATATTCTGATCTATTCAGACAACCTCAAAACACACTGCAAACATGTACATAAGGTTTTAGCAAAGCTCAATGAACAAGCTATGTATGTGAAAAAGTTGAAAAGCAGATTTAAAATTAAGAAAATACAGTTTCTAAAATATGTTATTTGATTTAATCAGATCAAGAAGAATCTCAAAAAGACAGAGACAGTTCAGAACTGATTTACACTGCAAAAGATCAAGAAAGTACAAGTCTTTTTAGAATTAATGAATTACTATTGAAAGTTTGTACTTAACTATGCAAGAATTGTGAAATCTCTTATGTGTTTGATATACAAGAATAAGAAATGACATTGAGATAAGAAACAGAAGAATGCATTCTGCATATTAAAGAGAAGTCTTAGTGAAACTGCACATTTATAAATACTCAATTAAGCATGCAAAAAGATACTAAAAATCAATGCATCAGATTTTGCAGTTAAAGCATATCTATATTAGATTAAAGATGAGCAGAAGAAGTCTATTGTGTATTGATTTAGAAAGTTGTTAGAACTCAAGAAAAGATATAAAATTCATAATAAGAAACTTCTTGTGATAGTGAAAGCACTGCAAGATTGAAGATCTTATTTTGTAAATATAAGCAAGTCTATTCAGATCTTTATGAATCATAAGAATCTGAGAAACTTTATAACAATTAAGCAACTGAATCAGCAACAGATTCACTGAGTAAAACAGTTAGCAGACTTTGAATTTCAGATTCATTATAAGAAGAATAATGAGAATGATGATGCAGACACTTTAAGTAGACAATCTGATCACAAAGAAGTGAAAATGATTTATGCTGAAATTCTGCATAAAGATAAGAAAAAAACACTCATAAAAGACTTAGCAATGACATTTAAGGTGAAGAATGCTTTCTTAATAAATGATGAACTCATTAAAGTATGTTATGACAGCAGAGCTGATGAGCATCTAGAAGTTAAATGTACAGAAGATCTTGTATAAAGAAGATGCAACATAGATGATCTTCACAATTAAATTACAGAATACATTGTCAGATGTAATTCATACTGATGCAATAAGATTCAGAGAGATAAACATTATGATGAAGTAACATAACTGAATGCATCAGATGCACTCTGAGAATCTGTTATTATGAACTTTATTATTAAGCTATTAAAGTTCAAGAACTCAGCATGAGAAGTTAGATTTGACAGCATATTGATTATAGTGAATAGATTGACAAAGTACATGATGTTTATTTCATTTAAAGAGACTGTAACAGCATTAATATTGATGTATATCATACTGTGAGAATTGATTAGCAATCACAAACTATTAAAGAAGTTTATCATCAATAAAGATAAACTGTTCATGAGCAAGTTCTGAGAAATGCTTACAGCAGAACTCAGAATAAAACATAAGATGTTGATGATATATTATTTATAGATAAATGAATAAAGTAAATGAATGAATTAGACAGTCAAGATGTACTTGTGACATTATGTCAATGTGAAACAGAATAATTGAGTATAACTGCTGCTGATGACACAGTTTATGTACAACAATGTGTAAAATGAAATCACAGAAAAGACATCATTTAAAGTAAATTATGAATATCATCTAAAGATTTGAAGAGATTCACAAGCACACAGATCTCAGAGTTAGAAAGTAATGTTGAACATTGTGAAGCTTAAGAAACTGCATACTGATCTTATAAAGAGAATTGAAGAGCAGAAGAGATGAACAATAGAGATAAAATTATATGAGATTGATGAAAGAGTATATTTATGAATGAATAACATGCAAATGAAGAAGAAGAGTAAGAAACTCATGAACAAGAACATTGAGTCATTTATGATCAAAAGAAACATCAAGAAGCTAAGTTATGAGTTAAACTTATCTCAGAAAATGCAAATACACTTAATATTTCATACATTAATGCTTCAACAATGCAATCAATTCATATCACTTCAAACTACATCAACATCTGTTGAACTCAAAATCAAATATGAAGTAGAGAACATTCTAAAGAAGAGAATGATTAATGAGAAAGCTCACTATCTTATTAAATGAAAAGAATATGATGCTTTAGAAAGCACATGAAAATTTAAGAATAACTTACTTAACTGCATAAGAATGCTTCAGCAGTTCAAGGAGAGAAGGCTGTAGAGATAAGATCATCTCAGAAATTTGAGAATAAGAAATTTGAAGAATTAAAGTTGTTCTTATCTCTGAAAACATCATCATTATCATCAACAAATTTATGAACAAGACAGAGTGTCTTCTCAGCAACTTTATCTTTTATATGTTTTAATGTCTTACAAAGATGAGCAACTTTAGCAAAAGTCTGTGTCAGTTCTTTCTCAGCAACAGACAGATTGAACTTAAGTTTATTGTGTATACAATTAAGAGATTCTCACAACACACTGATACATGAACAATCACAGTGAACATACTCAGCACACTTAGAATAATTCTTCATCTTTATGTAAAGAATTGAGAAATTGAAACAGTGAAGACAGACAGTTAACACTGAATCACTGTCTTTATTAATGAATTGATAAAGACAAAGACAATTGCATGTTTTGAATAACTTCATTATGAAAAGCTTACAGATTACAAAGGCAGAAACTTTTGTTTAAATAAGTTCTAGAGAATTAGTGTCTAGAAAGAAAAAATGATGTTATGATCATTGTTTTAATAGATTCATTAAATGTGTAGATTCAGTGAACTACATCTTGAAGACATACAACTCAGTGTAAGCTTACAGTGCTCATGAGTAAGCTGAGTAAGCTGACTTACAGTGCTCATAAATGAGCAAGGTGAGCAGCCTGATATATATACAGACTATCTTTCTTAAGAAGATAGACATGTTCAATGCAATCATTACTTAGCATACTACTAGCTATCAGTTAATTCAACATGCCTGAAACTCTCTTATATTACAAGCTCTAACCTCTAGTCTCTATATCAGAGAAACCTTTGATCAGGATGTAACAACTTACTCAACATAATTAATATCTGATTTGTCTATGTATTTAATTGAGTTTTTAATCAATTAATTTAAATGAAAAACCTTTCTTTCTGTTACTCATTCTTACTCAATTTCATTAATTCTGATCTAAGTCTTTCACAATCTCATCTTTATCTTTAAAATTCTCATTCTCATCTCTATAATGCACATCTCTGTGTTCTGACTCAAATTCTCTCACTAAATATAACTTTTAAACATAATGATAAGAGCTTAAACTGCAGAGAACTCAGTATGTAAGAAGTTTCATCTTAAATGTTTAATGAATCTTTACTGTTGCTGCTGCAGTTCAATGTAAGCTGCTGAAGTGCTGAATTGACTGTGAAAGAGAGTTGTAAATGAAGCAATGAATAAAGTGATGAATAAAGTGATAGATGAGCTGTAAACTTGTAAGAATGTAACAGTGTGATGAATGAAAGAGCTGCACAAATTAAATAAGTCTTCATTATTATTGTCTTCTGTGTTAAAGTTATCTAAGAACTCTAATTATTGTTTTTTCTTTTCTTTTCTACTCATTCAAAGCATCAGATTGTCTCTTACATTCTTATCTTAACATTCTTATTTTATCAGTTTTTCTGCAGTCTTTTTCTTTACTTACTTCTTTGCTTTATCTTCTTTTATTATCTCAATTTATACATTAAGAACTTTAATAAAATTAATTTCTGAGTTTTCACTGTCAGTAACAAGATCAGCTAAATACTGCTTTCTTTTCTTTATTAATGATTTTACATGACACTTTAAAGAGTTATAAGATCACTTTGTCTTGCAGACAAACTTTACATTGATTTTTTGTCTGAACTTCATTTTCTTTTTAAAAACACTATATGCTGATTATTTTTGCAGACAGATCTACAGCAGAATAGTGTTCTTCTTCTTTATTAATTAAGAATTATGCATGACTGTAGAGTCTGTATGAGAGATGATGACAATGATGAGAGTGATGAGAGTGATGGAAGAGATGACAGAATGAATGAAAGTGATGATGAGAGTAATGAGATGAATGAGAGTGATGATGAGAGTAATGAGAAGAATAATGAGATGAATGAAAGTAATGAGAACTGCAGTCAGAGCAGAATTAATGAGTATTAAAGTATTAAAGATAAATGAAGAAGGCAGTGTAACTGCAGATGATGAGTTTAACAGTTAATTAAATTTAAAAATGAAATTTATGAAGTTTAATTAATTTACATGATCAATTGAATAATCTGTATAACAATAGAGTATGAAAGACATAGTATTAATATATAAATTTAATGTCTAACTTTTAAGTCTTTGTCACAGCATGAAGTCATAATAATCTATTAAGCTAGATCTAACTAGGCTAGTTTCATAGTGTAAATGAAGTGTTAGTGATTTTCACATTATAAAAATCACTAACACTTCAGAACTCTGTCTAGAGCTGAATTTATAAAAATCTGATTCACTAAGTCTATTCTAGAAGTGTAAATAATTATTTACACTTTGCAAAAGTTCTTTATTAACTTCTAAACAATGAAGCAAAGATCACTGTTACAGTTAGTTATTTAAAAGATACTGTTAAAGTATGATGACTCTGAAAAGAAGAATGACTTTAAGCTGAAAAAGACTTATTAAATATTAAATCTCAAAATATAAACAACTTCTTTTTGGCATTTCTACTGATCTTTAAAAATGTTAATGAAATAAAACATCAATATTGCTGTTATGAGACTCTGAAACAAACAAAATCAGTTTGACAATACAAAGTAAAGTTTATAAAGATTGTGTAACTTCTTCAATCTATATCAGTTAAATATGAACAGAAATGACAGTTTATTTAAGATCTAAAGCAAAAGATTTGATTTAAACTCTGAAAGTATTCAAAAATGAAAGTGACTATTCTTAATGAATTAATTCAATGAGTTAATTAAATTAAATAAAGTCTTTAAGAAATACATAACAAAAATTATCTTAATGTCTTTAATGACTCAAATTTAAATCATAATAACTCATTAAACAATTCTTAAGATTGATCTTAAAGCTATGAAAGATCAATTATATTTAAATTAAATAAGTTAAATACAAAAACTTATTGAATCTGATGTAAGAAGAATAAAGTGTACTTTCATTATGAAAAGTTCTTGCATATAGTTAAAGACTGCTGAGACAACAAGAACACTGATAAGAGTAAAGATAAGAATAAAAGAAAGAATAAAGATAAAAAGAAGCTGAAGATTGTTGAAGTTAATTTAAATAATTTGAATGATTTGAAAAATTAAAGTCATTTATGAATATAGAAGTATTTATAAACAAGTTAATAGAAGCTTCTATTCAACTTAATAATGATTTGAGTAAAGCATTCACACTGAATGATCTGAAACTCTTATTATTAAGTATGATCTTTAATTAAATCAACACTCTTAATTTAAATGCATATATTCTTGTAGATTGCATTTGAGGCAGACTGAATAAGATAAACATAGAAGTATTAATTAATTTAGATGTAGATTAAATATATATCTTTTTGACAGTTATCAATTAAATGTTGATTGATAGTCAATATGAAATCAAATTGCTTGAGATATTCTTGTTAAATGAATAAATCATTTAGTTAATTGTAAAGCTGATCTTTCATTTCAAGATAAATAGCTTTTGACAACAATTAAAAGTATAAATTATAAATCTTTAAGAACATAATCTCATTCTGAGATTAATCTGACTAAAAGTCACTAATTCTCAGATTAATTAAGCTATAGACTGTATGACAGTTCAGAATTGACAATAGAAACATTATTATCTGTTTTTAAAAAAGTGATAATGAGTTGTAAATGAGTCAACATTAAATGTAATTGAAGAGCACACAGCTATGAAGATACTTCAAAATTACAGAACTGTTAAGCACTTATTAGTAATTTAACAGAACTCAAAGAAGTCAGAAGCTGAACTGTTAGCTGTTATGAATGAATAATTATAAATTGTTATTGAAGAGTTTCAATTCATATTCAGATCAACTTTATTAGACAAACTATTATCTAAATAGATATTTAAACATAACATTAACATCAATAACATTAAGTCTGTCAACATAAATGCTTACTTTCTGTCACAGCTACAGCTGAACAAACAGATTAAACAGATAACAAAATTACTGAATAAAGATCTGATTTGTGAATCTGTAAGTTCATAAGACTTTTTGATTCTGTTTATTAAAAAGAAGAAGAGTACATAATGAATGTACATTGATTACAGAGTGTTAAATAACATTACTGTTATAAATGAATATTTACTTTTCTGAATTCAGAAATGTCTAAATTAAATTGACAAAGCTCAATATTTAATTAAGCTTAATTTCACTTTGAGTTATTATTAAGTTTGTATAATCAAAAATGATACAAAAAAGACTGTCTTCAACACTTATTACAACAAATATAAGTTTATGACTATACTCTTTAAGCTATACAATGTCTCAACAACATTTCAGTTAATGATGAACTCTATATTACAGAACTTACTCAATAAATTCTATTTAACATATCTTAACAATATACTGATCTTTTCTAACTCAAGTTCAGATCATCAGAAACATTTATGAACTGTTCTCAGTATCTTAAAGAAATATAAGCTATATGCTAAGTCTAATAAGTGCACTGTTAAGATGAAAATTCTTGAGTTTTATAAACATATTATGAGACAAGACACACTATGATCAATCTCTATCAAGATATCAGTCATTAAGAATTGATCTGCCTTAAAGACAGCACATTATGTATAACAGTTTCTTGAACTGACTTTATATTATTAACAATTTATACAAGAATTTGCACAGATCACAGCACTGTTATTGAATTTGCTTAAGAAGAATGATGTTGAGTTGCATACAAAGAAGAATTAATTTATTATCTAAAACATATTATGTAACAGTGTCTTTCAATAACTTAAGAATGCACTTACATTCAAATCAATACTTATTTAAGTAGTCATACACAAATCATTTACTATCAAAACAGACACTTTCAAATAGGCAATTGACTGTGCTTTAATGCAGAATAAAACAGATAAGAAACTTCATTTAGTTATTTATGATGATTAGAAGTTACAAGATACAGAGCTTAATTATTCTGTTTATAAAAAGAAGTTATTGATCATTAAATATGCACTTTGAACTTAACAGTACTATATTGAAAACAATCATATTATGATTATTAAGAAGTACAGTGCTCTATTTGCTTTCTTAACTTCTTTAGTCTTAGTGTAAGAAGTTAACAGAGTCTTCTTTTATCTTAGATAACAGAGTTTCTATCATCAATCTAATTACATTTAAGTTGATGACAGTCAACATTGACACATTAGATTCATTAAATAGACAGATAGCATAAGTATTTATTATTTTTTCAATAAATTATGAATCTAAGTTAACAAAAGACTTCTTAAAGAAAGTGCAGACTGATCTAGTGCATACAGTTCTTAATATGCTGCTTATTGAAGTAAAATAAGTATATAGCTCTTAATACACTGCTTATTGAAGCAAAATAAGTAGATAATTCTTAATATGCTGCTCATTAAAGCAAAACAAGATGAACATAATGAGCATAATGATTCAGCAACTTAATATAAATTAAGCATTAATAAATAAGCATTCTCTACATTGTTATAAGCAGACAATACATACATATATCTCTTCTATTATTATATTCATCTTTACAACACACTTTTTTATCTTTAATTCTTATACTGTATGTCAATCATCACTATGAATTAAGAACACAACTCATCATTCTTTATAAAGTGATGTTTAATCTCTGTTCTCACTTAAAAGAACTGTAAAAAATAATTTATCTGCATAAAAAGATAATTGACTGACAAGAATCTTTAATGTATAATAAAGATTTTCATTTAAGTCTTTACAGACAACATACTCATCAATAATATCTTTTCTTTCTTTTCATTAAACAATCTCAATTTTAAGAATCAGCAAATCAACAGTAAAGCTCTGTTCTGAATTATAGTTTGTATCAGTATTAATAATGAGAATTATTTTATGAATAAAATTACAGTAAAAAAAGCTTAAAATGCTTTCTTCTTAAAGTATAAGAAGAAACTGCAGACAACTGAGAGATAATATTTGACAAAGTTCATTAAATATAAGATGTCATCAAATATAACTGTTAATGAAATATGAACTTAACTTAACAATCTTAACAGAAAGATTACTGCAACACAGTTAAGACTTAAAAACTTTATTATACTTAAATAATGATTTTAAACACTGCTTTAAGCACTGTCAGCAGAGTATGCTGTCATTTATGACATCATTAATGTTTAGAATACATTTAACATTGAGATGAATCTGCAGAAACTTTAGAAAAAGAAGACTTAATTAAAGATGTCTAATAATGCTTTATGAGCTGAACAGTAAAGACAAAATAAAAGTTATTAAGAACATTAAATTTCACAGCATAATTACAGAAGACATTTAAGCTTAAACAGTGATTATTCATTATTATGTAGAATTTTAATCTGCTATCTTTGTGATGATATTCATCATAAACAGAACTGTAAATATGTTTTTATGATTTACAAAATTATATAGTCAGCAAAGTTAGTCAAGACAGTTAAGAAGCAGATTAAGTTGATTGCAGTTAATTTGTATAGAAACAAAAGAAGAAATCAGATCTATGATGTAAAAATTGTTTCTGAAAAGAAATTCAGCATACAGAAATCTGAAGCTGTAGATAAGTCTGATGAGAAGATTGCTGCTATCTTTAAGAATATTATTAATAAGATTTCTTAATCAGACTGAGTTGCAGACTCTGATGTCTCATCTTATATGATTAATAAACTTCAGCTTTTCAGTGACTCTTTAATGTGTATGTAATGACATATCATCAAAGTTAGAGAAAAAAGATTATATGTTAACTATTATGATACAGTTACTATGCAGAATAAGAATGAGAATTCAGTTCTTTTAAGTTTATTGAAAGAATAATGAGTACTTGTGCTATCTGTCTATCTAGTGAATCTAATGCATTGACATTGACTGCAGTCAATTTAAGTATAATTAAATGAATAGCAAAAGCTCTGTTATCTAAGACAGAAGAAGACTCTGTTAATCTTTTATATTAAGATTAAAGAAGTTAAGAAAGTAAATAAAGCATCATATTTCTCAACATTCTTACTTAATACATTCATATTTATTAACTCTCACTGTTATCAAGTCTTAACTGATACACAAAGCACTTAAACATCTATCTTGACAAAAGCTTGATCAGTTCATCAGCTATTATGTCTTAGCTAAGTATAAAGTTTATCTAAATCTGATTTTTCTTGTGCAGATCTTAAATGTAATAATAGACAACATTAATGTATTTTAATCATTTATGCACATAAGCATTCTTAATCAATATCAAGACAGCTTAATTGTCTTCTTTAAGCTAAAGAAATATGTTTTCTTTATGAATCTCATTCTTTTAAATGTTCACATAATATAAATTAACTTCAAGATACTTGTCTAATTTCATGTTTCTTAGTATTTAAGTGAGTCAGACTTCAGTCTTTGCACATATTAATATAATTATGTATTTAATCTCTGTAATTAATGTTGTCACTGACTTCTATTTTTGACTGACTCATGACACAGATTCTTTTTTAAGCAAAAAAACATAATTTAAGATAAATCTTCTGTTTAACTTGTCTAATACATAGTCAGAGTTAAAGTATTCAAGTAGATCTTGACTTTTACTGAGCTTATACATAATTTCAAGATTGATAATTAACTATATATATTGCAGCAATTTCTTAAATGCATATTTATGATGTTTTGCAGAGTCACTGAGATACTGACTCAGTCATTTTAAGATAAAGAAGATGTTTAAGTATGTATGAATTGCCACTAAGATTTTTAATAATCTGCTGATATTTTCTTTGATTTATGCACTGATCATTAGAGTTAGTTAAGCAAAGAGAGTTATATTCATTTAATGAGATCTCAATATGTTAATGCTTATCATTTTGCATGTAAAGATCTTTAAGCATCTTATTAACATAGTGTATCTGATTTATGCACAGTGTTCTTTTCTTATAATTATAAATTATTTAAATATCAAGAATTTTCTGTGTCTCTCTCAAGTTCTTAATCTTAAATAAGCTTCTGAGAAACTTTTTAAATCAAAGAATATTTAAGAGATCTGATGAGATCATAATGATATCATTTACATAAAGAAGTAGCATAATACTCTTGACAGTGTGAATCAGAAGATATGAGTTCACATTATTTTAATGAAAACTTAACTAAAGAAGCTCAGTGACACATTGTTTATGTTAATCTCTGACAGCTTGCTTCAGATCATATAAACTGTGCAGAATGTGTAGTATACAGTTAGAAGTAATTATAACTTTAAGAAATGATGTTATGTAGATTGTTTTCTTTAGAAATGACTCAGTAAAGACATTGTTAACATTTATTTGATGACACTTTAGATCTTTGAGTGCAACTAAAATCAGAAAGATACAGAGAATATTAAACTTCATAATTAATGTAAAGACATCTTTATAATTGATGCTGTACATCTATGAGAACTCTTTTGTCACTATTCTTGTCTTTAATTTGTTAAGAAAATCATCAGTGTGCAGTTTAAGTTTAAATACTTATTTATTAATTATGTTAGATATATAACTCATGATAGCTGTGCTATTAGTGTGGTGCCACCTTTTAACAGGTTATGAGCTCAGGTTGATGTAATGGTGTTGAACATGTGTTGGCTGCCTTATCTGCATAAGCTCAAGGTTATGAGTTTGAACTATGTTGTGTGCGCATTCTTTCTGCCTGTGAGAAGCTGAGTAAGCAATGTATGAGTGTGCTGGCTGATCGCGGGTTAGAGAGAGTGTTAGATATATAACTCACAATAGCTGTGCTATTAGTGTGGTGCCACCTTTTAACAAATTATAATATTGATTTCTCTTAACAAAACAGTCTCTTCTTAAATATCATTTACTGCAAATACTGTCAGTTCTACATTAATAACATTCTTTTACATCTCTCTTCAAATTGAGTCTTTCACTGCTTCAGCATATATTAAAGAAGTTAAGATATCAGCTTTTACTGAATACTTATTATTCTCATCATTGACTGTAAATGCAGTCAATGTCAGCATAATCTTTAAGATCTTTATTATAAGCTTATTAAAATCAGTGTCATTGTTCTTTTATCTTTTCTTTAATATCTTAATGCACAGAAATGTCTTAACTTTTCTAATTAAAACACTTATGTCTAAATGACTGATCTTGTTAACAGAAATCTTAATATAAGAGAAGAGCTTTAATGCATTGTAATTAAAATTAACTACAGTTAACTTAAATAATGAATTGTCTGTGATCTCTTTCTTTAACAGCATAATAACAGAATGAGAATTCACAAATCTAAATCTATAAGTTTGCATATCAGATTTCAGAAACTATTTCAGTGAAGCAGCTGCAGTTTCAGTCTTATGTAGTTATTTAATAGATTTTCATTTTAAAAGAATGTTCAGTATTTATTTATAAAGTCTTACATCAATACTGTCTTCTTTCTTGTTTTCAACAAACTTAACAGCATAACTCTTAATGATTTGCTTAAGATCTGATGCTTAAAGCAGATACTGCTTTATGATTTTCTCATTATAATTTATAAATATTTTTACTTATTCTCAATTCATAAACTTATTCTGTCTGCTCTCAGACAGAGACTTTAAGTCAACATAGAAGTAGTATTTGCATTCTTATATACATATATAATTAATAAATAGTTTCATCTCAGTGAAAGCTTTCTCTGAAGTGATTTATTTGTCATTAATTAAAAAGTTAGTTGCTGTACAGTTATGAAGATAAACATCAGTTTATGCAGTCTTTACTCAGAACTTTATTGAGAGTTTAATCTTCTTAATTATTATATACATTGAGTTCTCAATGATTCTGATTGCTCTCTTAATCATACTGTTTTGAATTAATATGTAAAGCACTGTATACTGTAATATAATGCTGAAAAATATACATCACTCATTAAAAGTAGATCTCAGCTCTGTTGCATTGTCACTTTATACAGCAAGAATCTTTACATTAAATTGAAATTTAATTTTTAATTGTCATTTCTATAATTTCTGTAAGACATTGTCTTATCACTTTAATGATATTATTTATATTTTTTGTAAATGATTATCTACAATTTTCAGAAAGTATTGATAGCTAATGAATGATAAAGACAGAGATTCACATATGTTGATGAAGATTAAAATAAGAATATTAACTTTTTTTTTACTTATGTTGTGTTCTTGCTGATTCATAAACTTAATCAGAGCACAGATCTTATACATATTAATATTTTTCTTAATAATGAGAATTGACTTGCTTAAAGTAATGATCTTATAAAGATTACAGAGCTTAGCTGCATCAAGATAAGTAAATTAATGATGTTAAAGTTTATATATCTTGATCTTATCATTATGTAATATAATTATGTCATCATTCATTTGCACATTCTTGCTAAATATATCTGTAATAAATCTGAGAATCTGAATCTGTAAGTTCTTATATACTTTTAAAAGAGTGATCTTTGACTTACTTTATATATATATAACAAAGAATAAAGCAAATTCATTAAAACTATTTAAGATATACTTAACTATATAGACTTTCTCTTTCTTAAATACTTTTAACATGAGCTTTCTGCTCTTATTTTGCATATAAAGACTCTTATAATTGAAATATTTAAGCAGTTTTTTCTTATACATTTTTTTTTCTGACAGAAGATTGACTTTAAGCTTTAAAACATAAAGTGTTAAACTTAAAAGAACTGAATTCTCATTCTTATTTTGCATAGTGACTGTATTATAGTAGTTAATATATAATCTTTTCTTTTTAACTTTAATGATATGTCATTATATGTGCATCAGAGAATCACTGAAAAGCTAAAGTTTATTAATTATATAAAATGAGACATCAAAGTCTGTGACTCAGTCTGATTAAGAAATCTTATTGATAATATTTTTAAAGATAGCAGCAATCTTCTTATCAGATTTATCTACAGCTTCAGATTTCTATATACTGAGTTTCTTTTCAGAAACAATCTTCACATTATATATTTAATTTCTTCTTTTATTTCTGTGTAAATTAACTGCAATCAACTTAATTTACTTCTTAACTGTCTTGACTAGCTTTGCTGACTGTATAATCTTGCAAATTACAGAGATATATTTACAGTTCTGCTTGTAATGAGTATTATTATAAAGATAGCAGATTAAAATTCTGTATAATGATAAATAATTATTGTTTAAGCTTAAGCATCTTCTGTAATTATATTGTAAAATTTAATATTTTTAATGACTTTTATTCTGTTTTTGCTGCTCAGTTCATAAAGCATTGTCAGATATCTTTAATTAAGTTTTCTTCTTCTGAAATTTCTGTAAACTCATCTCAATATTAGATGTATTCTAAATATCAATGATGTCATAAATAACAGCATACTTTGCTGACAGTGCTTAAAACAATATTTAAAATTGCTATTTAAGTATGATAAAATTCTTAAATCTTAACTGTATTGCAGTAATCTTTTTATCAAGATTACTAAGTTAAGTTTATGTTTTATTGACAGTTATGTTTAATGACATTTTATATTCAATAAATTTTGTCAAATATTGTCTTTTAATTGTCTGCAGTTTCTTCTTGTACTTTAAGAAGAAAATATTTTAAGCTTTTTTTATTGTAATTTTATTTATAAAATAATTCTCATTATCAATACTGATACAAACTGTAATTCAAAACAGAACTCTGCTGTTGATTTATTGATTTTTAAAATTGAGATTGCTTAGTGAAAAGAAAGAAAAGATATTGCTGATGAGTATGTTGTTTGTAAAGATTTAAATAAGAATCTTTATTATATGTTAAAGATTCTCATTAATCAATTATCTCTTTATGTAAACAAATCATTTCTTACAGTTCTTTTAAGTAAAAACAGAGATTGAATGTTGTTTTATAAAGAATGATGAGTTGTGTTCTTGATTTATAGTGATGATTGACATATAGTATAAGAATTGAAGATAAAAGAGTGTGTTGTAAAGATAAATGTAATAATAGAAGAGATATATGTATATATTGTCTGCTTATGACAATGTAAAGAATGCTTATTTGTCAATATTTAATTTTTATTAAGCTGTTAAATTATTGTGCTTATTATACTCATCTTATTGTGCTTATTATACTCATCTTATTTTGCTTTAATAAGCAACATATCAGAAGCTATCTACTTGTTTTGCTTCAATGAGCAGTATATTAAGAACTGTGTACTTATTTTACTTTAATAAACAGTATATTAAGAACTGTCTACTTGTTTTACTTCAATGAACAGTGTATTAAGAACTATCTACTTATTTTGCTTTAATGAGCAGTGTATTAAGAGCTGTATATATTAGATCAGTCTGCACTTTCTTTAAGAAGTCTTTTGTTAACTTGAGCTCATAATTTATTGAAAGAATAATGAGTACTTGTGCTATCTATCTATTTAGTGAATTTAATGTGTTGATGTTGACTGCAGTCAACTTAAATATAATTAAATAAATAGCAGAAGCTCTGTCATCTAAGACAGAAAAAGACTCTGTTAACTTGTTATGCTAAGACTAAAGAAGTTAAGAAAGTAAATAGAGTGTTAAGAAGTGATGTTCTAGCTGCTTCTATGAAGTGAAGTAAAACTAGTGTTAAAGATTAAGTGAAGACTTTACTTACATTAACTGCAGTCAACATTCTTTCTACTTCTTCTGTAACTCTCTCAATCAAGATGTGCTCATAGACAATACAGTTTAGAAATTTCATTAAATAACATAATATAGCATAAGTATTTACTTTTTTTCAATAAATTATGAGCTCAAATTAGCAAGAAGCTTCTTAAAGAAAGTGTATACTTCTGATGTGATGATAGCTGAATATGTTGACTTTTAAGATTCATAAAAGATTTATAATAAATTTGACTTTAACAGAATCAGCACACTGACAGCAGCTGTATATATTGACTATTAAGATTTACAGTTAATTCAGCTTTAGCAGTATCACTGATTATTAAGATTTGTGATAAATTTGACTTTAGCAGAATTAGTATTTTGCAGTAGCTGAGTATGTTTAACTTAAAAGATTCATAAAAAATCAGTCTCAGCAAAAATCAGCATTTACAGTTACTCAGAGAGCACTGTTCTTCAGTAGCTTAATATAAGTTATTGTTAAGAAGCAGTGTTCTAGCTGCTTCTATAAAGCAGAGTAGAATTAGTGTTAAAGACTAAGTGAAGACTCTATTTACATTAATTGCAGTCAACATTCTTTCTATTTCTTCTGTAACTCTCTTAATCAAGACATGCTTATAGACAACATAATTTAGAGATTTCACTAGACAGCATAGTATAGCATGAGTATTCATTTCTTTCAATAGTTATTAAGATAAATAAGCATTACTGTCTCACAAAACAAAAGATATAAAAGCTTTCTATTTATTTTACTTATATTATTTTCAATGCATACATCATTATTTTACTTTATTCACTTCTTATACTATGTGTCAACTATCATCATCATGAACTTCAACAACTTCTTTATAAAGTAACAATCTATCTCAATTCTTACTTATGAGAACTGCAATCAATGATTCATTCTTATAAGAAAATGACTGATAAAAAAAGATCTATAAAATGTTGTTAAAGTCTTAACAGTCAACATATTAATCAGTAAATTCTTAAATTTATTTCTTCTCAGCAGTCTTGACTTTAAAAATTAGAAAATTAATATAAAGATTTTATATTGACTTATTATCTACATAAATATAGATAATTAAGAATATCTAATGAACAAAATCAGCATAAAGAATATTTAAAATATGTTAAAGTTTAAGTACAAAAAGAAGCTGCAGATGACTGAAAGACAATATTTAATGAAGTTTATTAAATATAGAATGTCAAAAAATGTATTTATTAAAGAAATATAAATTTATCTGAGCAAACTTGACAGAAAGATCACTGCAACTTAATTTGACATGACTGAGTTGTTTAAATCAGAATGACAGTTTTAAATGTTGTTTTAAGTGTTATCAGTTAAGTACATTATAATTTACAATGTTATTAATGCTTAAAACAATTTAGATGTTAAGAGAAATCTATAAAAGCTTTAAAAGAAAAAGATACAGCTTAAGACTGATGAGACTGTCATTGTTTTGTGAATAAATAAACAGAAAGAAAATCAACATTTAATGAATTAGAACTGCAGTTCATTAAATTACTACATAATTAATATTAAGCAACATT
>JAABVA010001891.1_pt1 | contig 21559 bp, 29 predicted proteins | sample 5560331 | NCBI WGS metagenome assembly JAABVA01 (sample SAMN12812661, study PRJNA571458) | rock metagenome | isolation source: Antarctica rocks | place: Antarctica: Victoria Land, Mt New Zealand sud | collected 2016-01-07
GGCAGAGCGAGAAGCAGGCGGAGTAAATTCTGTGGGCGTGGGCTAGAGTCGCCACGTACCCAACGATTCAGAGTAACCTGATTAATGCTGAGTTCGTTGGCGATACGTTGCCTCTCTCCTGGATCACGGATCACTTCACCCAGGAGGTCGCGCCATGTTCGCACTTTTTGCATGCTTGTACTCAATACAGTATAGTCACTTTTTTACATCGTTTCATGTTTATGATAGCAGATAGAAAGTAGAAACGTCAACGGTTCCATTAACCCTTATTTCTTCACCACCTATACCGTCACTTGTGAGATGCCTGCACAGTTTGGTAAGCTTATTCGCAAGCGTAAAGAGCAGCGCAACATCGACAAGGCTATCGAGTCGATGTTTGGCTGTGCAACCTCGATGGCGGCGTGGGAAGGGGATGAGTTGGCCGAACTTGATACGGATATCTCAACGTTTTTGTCTCGGTTTGTTGAGCGGTCGTTAGCCTATCAGAAACGGTCGAAGAAAGACTTTGCGGCGGAAGTACGACGTAAGAGGGTCAAACTTGGACTGCAAGTTGCTTAGCTTGACACAGTGTGTGAAAATTCCATAGGTGATTCGACATTGTTCTCATAGAATATTATGAGTGCTCACATTACGGGATTTGTAGTTCATCTAAGCAAGCCTCGACTAGCGGAGTATATGTACGAATCTTTAAAGTCCAATGCTCTTTTTTACCAGGTTTTATTTGAATAGCATTAACTCTCAAATATTCCCTATGGTAGCCCGTCTTGTCAGGTTCACCCGCACTTTGCGTGATAATCTGTGCAATAAAGCAAACATCAAAAAGTGATAGCAGGCTGCGAAGCTAATCCAGCACTACTAGCACCTTAGATATGTTAGAGCTTTCGCTTAAAGTGCAGGTTGTTCTACTCTGAGATTGATAATCCAGGTTTCTCTTTGTCTTGAATATCCGCTTCGATTGCTCTTCTCGCCTTGTGCTTATTAAGTATGCGTTCTTGGATTACTGGATCAGCAAGAAATTCATGCATCTTCTCAAAAGCCATATCGATCCATTGCCCGTAACCTCGGTATCGTGTGGAAAATAGTGGAGCAATTAGCCAAACTGCACCCATGATCTTCATTTCCATGAGAAAGTCCTCTGGCAAAGACGTTTCTTCATTGCTTGGTCTGCGCTTTTCAATCACGCTAAGTACATGACAGAAGGATAAGTAATCCTTTCTAGCTTGTTGCCACTGTTCAGGCTTTGCAGTTTTGATTGCTTCAAGCAAGTGTGGAAGGGCGAGAATATCTCGTAGGATTACAGCAACGTCTTCGGCTCGGATAAAAAAATCATCCTTCGCGTCATCTGTTGAAGCGTCTTGAGATTCTCTTGTATCTAAAGGGCACGAGTGGAAAGCTTCAGTAGCCAATTCCTCGTCAGGAACGACCAATGCACTCAGTACTGTTTCGGTAAACCTCTCCATTTGCTCTAAGCTCACGTTTTGTTCTGTCCTCATTTTCTTGCGTTGATCGGCCAACCCTGGCGTATATTTCAATTTTCGCATCCACACCACCACAATTTCGCTCACTTTATCAAGAATGTCATCTGGTTCAGTCTTCCCGCGAGTAAGCATCTGAAGATACGCCTCGATGATGGGTAAGTATATACGATGCAGAAAACTAAGCGGCAGCTCATATCCATCTAGCCAAAGCGCAAGTGCAAGTGTCACACGGTCACCATTACAATAGCTCCACCAGTCGTAGACATCGACAATCTGGTCGAGATATGTTTCGTCCCAGACGTAATGTGGCTTATTTGTTCCCGGATGTGTCTCCCGCCAGAGAGGGGGAAGAAAACCTTCATTTCTCAACGCAGTCATCTGACGTAAGTTCCAATTGTCGCGACCAGATTCTTCCAACACCACAAGTACTTCTTTCGGAGTAAACCTCATTATCCTTCTCCTACTTCTTTTGTCTTCGGTTAGTGTGTCGATCAATCAAGGTAATGATGCTTAAACATACGCCGGGTATAGAGAGCAAAATGGATACCACAGGTAGAACAAAATCCGACCACATGGCTAATATACTCCTTCAATTATTGACTAGCAACATTATAGACGCAAGAGAAACAATCTTTAAATTTCTCTCAGTTATCAGTGTAGCAAAGTCTTCCCTGAAAGGTACCCCCTACCTGAATGTAAGCTGTAAGTAACGCAAGAGCAACGACAACAAGAAAGCAATCTAAATAGATAGGTAGAGTATAGTATTATCCTTCCAAACTACTGATCTCTACAGAGGAGGAAGTTAGCTGTGTTATTGGATATCCCGGCAGGCCAGCGGCAAACAGATATTTGGCATGATGCCGTTTTTCTGACTATTCTTGCTTCTGTTGCTACAAACCTTGCTGGTTTGATTGGTGCTGTTGTGACATATTGGGTTTACCTCAGATAGCGCAGTAAGAAAGAAATTTCCTACCAGTTGGATGGGAAGCCTGTTGGGGATGTGAGAGAAGTTGTGCTTAAAATACGCAACTCAGGTAATATGCTGTCAACCATGATGATTATGATGTTGCCATCAGCCTTGAGCGCAACCTGCCGCTGAGAAACTAACAAAGTAGTATTAGTTAAACTAAACTAAAATGAGAAGTTAGCCTGATTTATCAGCCTAACTTCTCATTACATGTTTCTTTACTTCTTGCTCTTCGCTTGAAACCCTTTTCTTCTCGTCTCCTTTGGTCCTGCATCCTCGTTGGAAGATGGTCGCCAGGGCTATACTTCCGCTTCTGAGATTGAATGGTTTCGTCGTTCATATGCATGTAGTTCTTGACAGTCGTCATATCCTCATGCCCTAGTAGCTCCTGTAAGCTAAAGGGGTCGTTGCCTAACACAAGATAGCGGATAGCGAATGAATGACGAAAAATGTGTGGGCTTATGCGTTTGTCTGTGATGCCTGAACGCTCCTTAATACGTTTGAAGAGCATCGTCATACCATTTTTTGTCAGTGGTAGACGTGTCTCAGAGAGAAAAAGATGCTCTTCGCCAGCGTTCCCCCACTCGGTCAGTTCCTCTTCATCGGCTCGGTGGCGGTCCAGGTAGTACAGCAAGTTACGTAAGCAATTGTTGCCAAGTGCTACGCGCCGTTCCTTCGAGCCTTTTCCTTTGACAATGAGCATTCCATGTTTGCGGTCAAAGTCTCCTAACTTCAATCCTAACAGTTCAGAAAGCCGTATTCCAGCGTCATAGAGGACCCATAGGATAGCACGGTTTCTCGCGGCTGCCCGGCCTGCTAGCGGTCCGACTTCTCCCGGAGGGGTACAGGCTAAAAGTAGTCTTTCAAACTCCTCTGGCTCTATAGGTCGTATGAGCGGCTTTCCGACCTTTGGAAACGTCACACGGTCAAAGGGGTTGCGGTCTATAGTTTCACGACGTACAAGCCAGTGGAAGAATGCACGAGCAGAACGGGCGTAAGTTTGTATGGTGCGTTCGCTGCGGGTCTTTCCATGTCCTCCTGGCGTCTTTCGCATATGGACAAACCATGCGTTGATATCAGGTGCATCTATCTCTCCTACGAGAGTGATGTCCCGTTCTTTTAAGAGAAAGTCTTGCAAGAGACCGAGGGCGGTGTGATGCCATTCAAGTGTTTTCTTGCTGTGGTTGCCGCCTTCGTGATCTGAAAGGTAGTCTTCGACTGCGCGTTCGATAGTCGTGTTCGCTCTACGAGTTGCGAGTAATTGCCGTTGGTCTTTCTTCGTTTTTGGTTTCTTTGGTTGGGTCGTCTCTTGCTCGGCGGTAGCACGTCGTTCTTCTACCTGAGCGTCAAGTTTTGCACGTTGGGCGGCTGCGCGCGCGTCGGTTACATGTTTTGATGGTTTACCAGTTCGTTTTGACTCCATTGTTGGGTATCTCCTTCTTTCGGTTTGGAGACAACCATGTGGTGATAAGAGCGAGAAGCAGGCTTTCGCGTGCGTGATGAGGCAGGCTTTTACAACACCTCGTAGGCAGGCTTTCGTTGTACGCCTTTTCACCAAAAACAAAATCGTCCTCTTAGTTCTTTCTCACCGCCTGGTTGTCACCAAGTGGCTTGAGAAGGGCCTGTAGAGAGACGGTTGTGAGTGGAAAGCGGGAGACGAGGCTCGAACTCGCGACAGCCTGCTTGGAAGGCATGTATTCATAAAAACGCAGGTTGCTTGCTCTAAATCAGCTTGAGAAGCCAGTTCATACAACTATACAAAAAGGCACGCACAAAAGAGGCAGGTATTTATAGGTTTTACTATGCAACTTGACTACCAAAAAGGCAGGTAGTCATTGCCTCTGAGGTAAAGTATAACATATCACGTCCTCCAAAACAAGAGTTCTAAAGACACAGAATAATAACCTTCTCTTCTAAAATAGACAAAAGAGACATTGAGCTTCGGGGAACAATTGAACAATAGACCGATTTAAGAAGGTGTTGGAGAAGAAGTTCGTGTTAACAGTAACAATTCATCAAGCATAGGAAATACTAAAGATGGTGGAGGCATATACGTTTTTTGTCCATCATCTACGAATGCAGTATATCTAAGAGCATGATTCTGATGCTGCGAATGTAAGCCATTTATCAAACTGATAGACTCAGGAGTGACCGAAACACCCTGAGCCTGTAATTCTCGCAAGAGCGCATCAAGATTGTGACGATAGTCGTACTTTCTCAGCTTCTCTTCTTGAAAGCCTCTTTTCAATAATGCTGATTTGAGTAACAATTCTACTGCATGTGAGATGAGGAAATAGAAAGGAATAGCTGTAATTTTCACGGGAGTACCATCATTCTTTAGCTCTATCATTGAGCTTAATATTTTCGCACTTTCCCAAAAATTCATAGCTGTTAAGCAGTAAATAGAGGCTAAGTAGATGTTATCAACCATAAATCATAACAACCAACACGATATACCAATATAACCAAAGAGCTAAAGTAGCTTTAAGGTCACACAACGGTAATCCTTCCGTGTTGTCGCCTTTATAGTTGTGACTTATCTGGCCTCCCTATTTCTATATGCATTGGGTTATGAGCCTTCAAATAATCCTCTAACGCCTCACGCAAAATTATAGGCAAATCGTAGCTTGGTTTGAGATTCCACGCAGGGTCTACGTACCCTCCATAGGAGTCAAGTTCCCAATCACTACCAGCAACTCGATAAACACGCTCCAATTCTATAGGCTTGTCACCTATAAATAACTGTTTGCCATTTATAGTGGCTCCACTCAAATGCATGAAACCACGCGGTTGTCCCCGTAAAGGTTTCGGACACTCTTTCGCAAATTCGGAGTCAAGTCCTCGCTTTATTACATCTGCTAACTGTGCGCCAGTCATTGCTACAACCCCAGGATTCCCAGGACCAGAGCAGACATCCCATAATGTTACTCGTTGTAGCGGACCAGCAGGAAGCGGACCAGTGAAGGCAGCACCAGCAGTTACAATTCCTACATCAGCGTGCATACGTTCTCGAAGCATATCTGCCATCAAATTCGCTGAACCGCATTCTCGATCTGAGGCATAATCCAATACCTCCGCTAACTCACCTACGGTTTCCCCTAAATAGGACGCTATTTCAACCTCGATAACGTCGGCTTCTTCAAGAACACTAGCCGCAGGTTGAATAGCTTCCGTTATAGGAAGTACCGAAACATGCTCGACGAGCAATTGCTTTTTATTCTCGTCCAAAGCAAGGTCTAGTCGCCCCAAATAGTTCGCATACTCCCCTGCCTGAGCGATAAGAACACATCCAACCCTTTCACCATCGGGTAAAAGATTGTGAGTGTGAGCACCTATAATAAGTGATACATCCTGTTGGAGTTCTACAGCTATCTCACGATCAACATCTAATCCCAAATGTGAAAGTAAGACGACTACATTCGCTCCATCTTGGCGTAATTGTGAGGCAAGTTCTTTAATAATTGGTAGGACAGGAGGAGTTTGCAGAGAGAAATCATTATAAAAGCCCATCATATCAGATGTAACGCCAATAACCCCTAACCGCAGTGACCCAAGATTAAACAGAGCGGTAGGCTGTACACCCGAAACAAGCTTTTCATCAACAGTTAGCAAGTTTGCCAAAAGAAGAGGATAGCGAGCTACTTTCGCATATTCTGGAAGCATCTGATATCCATAGCGCACAATACCGCCATTTCCAACTGCCGCAGCATCACAACCACTGACGTTTAACAACCTGTACATTGCTACACCTTTTGTAAGGTTGCTTAAACGAGCCGAGCTATCTTCAATATCTCCAGCATCAAAATAAATCACAGGCACATCGGGATTGCTAGTCCTAATTTGCTTGATTAGTGTTGCAATACGCGTTAAACCTTCGACACGTCCATGAATATCGTTTGTATGAAGTATAACGAAATGTTGCATAGCTTTCCTTCTAATAAGTTCTACAGACCTATTTCATAGAACGAACGTGTCCTGCATATATCCAAAGAGCAAGAGCAGCTTCAGGATCACAACGATAATCCACTTTTGTCGCAGCTAACGCCTCATCCAGTGTAAATGTTTGTACATGTATCTCTTCCCCATCCTCCAAATCTAACGGGTCCCACTCTAAATCATGAGCTACTAAGAGATGAACCTTATGACCAATATAGCCAGGATGATTATAGAAGTCTAGCAGCTTTTCCAACCGCCCTGGTCGATACCCAATTTCTTCACGTAGCTCTACTTCAGCTTGCTTTACTATGCCATCAGGTGTAGCATCAACTACTTTCCCACCCGGCAACGTAAGCTGCCAGGACTCAGCACCTAAGTCGTATTCTTCAACGAGAAGGATATTCTGCTTTTGACCTACAGGTAACACCAGCACACTCTCAGGACGCTCAACAATGTCACGTTCAATCTCTTCACCATTCGGCATGTGCATTGTATACCGATCTACGTTGAGTACACTTCCCTTATAAACCGTTCGCTTTGAGGTTGCAAATTTTCGCTTGGCAGCTATATGGGATAGCTTAGCATCAGAAGACAAAGTTCCATATTCTTTGACTATATGCAATCGCGTATGTATATGAACAAAGGGACGCCCTAACGACCTAGCATAGCTTGCCACATCAGCAGTACCACCTCTACCCACTGCAGGATATCCATTCCACATCAGTATCACTATATCACTACAGTCAACAATCCATTTACCAGCAGCAAGGTACGCATCCTCAGAACACTCATGATATGGAAGCTGATGTACACACTGGCAACTCTTCAAGAGACGCTGGTATTCGGTACGATCTTCAGGAGTACTGAATATCTCTTCATACTTATCACAAGGGATAACTACCTCTACAGGAATAGCTAGCTCTAAGGCCATTCTGATAAAAAGTTGGTCAGCACCCAATGCTAAAGCAGAACATACTACTATATCTTGCCCACTCTGATGAGCCTCTTGTCGATACCTTATAAGTAACTCACGAAGTTGTTGTGAGACAAAACTGATTGTAGCATCATCGCCTAGTTGTTGATGACCACTAGCACCAACACGAAATGTTGGTCCTTTCATATGTACTCTCCTCTCCTTACCCATAAACTTCCCATAGTATACCCCAACAAACGGCAGAATAGCGCATAAATCCAGAATAACACACAAAGCCAGAATATGAAAATTTACTCATAAAGATTGATATGCGTTCTCTATGCCGCTTGTAAACCAAGCTTGACCCGCTTCCGCGACACTTCTGCGGCAAAGTCTTTCTTTGACCGTTTCTGATACAGTAGTGACCGCTCGACAAATCGAGACAAGAAGGTTGAAATGTCAGTATCAGGTTCAAGCAATTCATCCCCTTCCCACGCCGCCATCGAAGTAGCATAGCCAAACATCGACTCTACTGCTTTGTCGATATTGCGTTGTTCTTTGCGCTTGCGAATAATCTTGCCAAACTGTGCAGGAACCTCACAAGGAACTGTAAAGGCTTGTTGCACAATAACCCAATTGGGATGCGTAGGCCAGCGTGAACGGTTGCTATCATCATCAGCAGGAATCACACACCGTAACCAGCCATCAGGAACACCATCAGACCCACCACCAACTTGACCCGCCGCATATGCCCACAATACCTCTAAACGGTCTATCAAATCATAGGCACTCTCTAGCCCATGAAACTCATTCTCATGCTTGAGTTCGCGTTCCACTTCTCGACTGAACTTGTACTCAATGCGTATCACAACCTTGTCTTCATCCTCATCCCATCCATTTGACCGCCACACGTCTTCCATCCAAAGCTTCCCTGACTTCTTAATCTCACGAGTCTTGTCATAAATGGTGCAGGACATCGGACCGCGAGGAGAGAAATCAAAGCCCGATGGATGAAGGCCATAGGAATATTGTGCCGCCGTATCTGCTACCGTCTCCCAATCCGCTTCCGTGTGCAACACCCGCTTCCGCGAACGTGACACAAAATCACGTCGTAGATTAAGTAGGAGTAAATCATCCCATCCCGCGATATCCACACACAAGTCTACATCTGAAAGTTGTAGATAGATATCGGCATTGAAAAACTCATTGAGGAAGGCATTTATTTGAACTAATGCATTACTCAGTCCTTGACAGCCCCACAGGTATTCCGAGGATAGGCGCACTTGTGCGATACCATTCCACTTGCCATGTGAGACCGCTAACGTCATCGCTGGACACTTTAATAAGTATGGAAACTGCCCATGATTGCCCCCGTTGGGTTGCATGTGCAGAGTTTGCCCCTCAAAGGTCCACTCTGTCGGTATTTCTCCACTCTCTGCTATCGCTTGTTCTTTTACGTGACGAAGCGTTCCCTGTAGACCCTCTTCTAAATCTTGTTTGACAGGGTTGCCTTGCTCATTGATGTAGTATCCGTTCAAGACCAGCGTGTCTATCCCACGCGCAACTATGCATGCTTGCTTGCTCATCGACTTTTCACCTCATCGCTAGTTGTTTGTAGATTAAGAGGCGCGATATACTTGTCCCGCGCCAGAAGGACAAAAGGGCGAGCGGCACCCCAGAGGGGACCCCGCCGCAGACGCCCAACCCCGCCCAATCCTGTGAAAACGGCTCGACGTGTCCCAAACATCCGAAATAGGGGCGAAGGCTAGAGATATGCCCTTCCCCTACAGGCCACCACCACCTGCTCATTGCCCCACCTGCTCTAGCACTTCCAATGCTTGTTCTCGCTTGACAGGCCGACCCAGAGCCACCCGCAAGTGTGCATCTGTCAGGTAGGTATGGTCGAGCAGAAGCGCAAATTGCCACGCCCATTCGGGTAACGGACGCTCTTCATACCATGCTGGACAGCGATACGACGAGATACCCACCACACACGACTTGCCCGACATCTCGGTTATCCAACAGGACAACGGGCAACGACTCGCCACCGCAACCAAGCCCACAATACTTCCTACTGGTTGCCACAGCAGCCATTCACGAAACGCCGCAATGGTAAAATCTGTATTGGCATGCCATGCAATCGGTCTCATGCTCCCATCCTTTCTTGCCATCGCACTACACTCGCCAGGAACCTGATGTAAATTGCAGCACGAACCACATGGCCGCCAATCCAATCAGCACCCACAGCACAAACGAGACACACCCACTCGCACGCAAAGACCGCACCACCAACATCACACCCACCACGACCAGCACCGCAAACATCACACCCATTCTTGACCTCCATTCCTTTCTAGTACAATGTTCCTGCTTGCACTCGTTGCCACCCCTCTTGAACCGTCAATTGGTGATACAAGCACAAGAAATCGAACACATTGCCCGCTCGATGCCATGTATAGCAATACCAATGCGGGTCATTGCCCCCAAACACCTGAAAACTCGGATGCACGTCGGCATGATGATGATGTTCTTTGAAAGGGCAGGACCCGACTCCTTGCGAATTGAGAACCACATACGAGCCGATCACCGCGAAGATATCTTGTGCGTGACACCACTCCCGAATACTCCTGACCTCTTGCACCGTTCTCGCAGGAACAGGTGCTACGTCTTGTCGAAATGGAGCAATTGGTACCATCACCGTGTGCGGCACCCTGACCCGTTCGACATTCGCCACCGCCCAAGCGCAACACTCGACAACCGTTTGTCCGACAGGCACTAAACCCCATTCAGGCGTGAAGCGGAGAAAAGGATACCACCCCCAACTTTTTCGATGCACACCGAGCGGCAACCGAATTAGCGACCCCGACCCGCCGCAACTCAACACATCTTGTTTGGGATATAATTCGACCCCGAAATCCTGAGCATAGGGCAACAACCACGCACGAACCAGAATCGCAGGAGTCACCTGTGTCAGATGCACCCACAAATGCGATCCCCGCCGACTTGCTTCTAGCAAGGTTGTAACACCACACCGAGCCAGTTCCAACGACAACGCCGCCAGCCGCTCAACACCATCGTCACTATCAGCATCGAACACCGCAAACGCACAACAACTCTGTGCATCTAACAAGTAGGTCCCAAGCGTCCAGTGTCCCATCAAATGCGCGTGCAGATGGGACAATGTGAGCGATTCCGCCACCCGCCAATACGCCCCATTGCGTTGCTGCACTGCATACGCATTCCACTGATGCACAAACAACGAGGCATACGCAGCAATCAATTCTTCATCCATAACCTATCCTCATCACTTACAACAGCAGCTTCCAACACCTCCACCCCTTCATCCTGATAGAGTGCTTTGAGTTGCTCCATTTCCCATTGTGCATACCGCCGCATCCATGCCACCGCCTCCGCATAAGTCCCAAGACCATCAACGAGACGCACTGGTACAACGGTGCGCTCGTACCTCTGCGTCTGCACATCCAGCTTGACTGATTGACCTACAACCCCATAGCCATTTTCGGTCTCAAACACTCGATACGCGTGACCGTTGCCCAAGATTCGCCAAACAGCCAATCACGAACGAAGGCATCACGACCAACACACGAAAGGTTAAGCGTTCGTTGTGGCATCGTTGCCCCCCTTCATAGCTTCCAAAACCATCTCAGCAACAACTTTGCGATGACAGGACTCATAGTCCCGACACGCACATAGCAGCACCACGCTATAGCCTTGCACCAACAACACTTCTAGCCCCTTTATCGCTTGCTCAACGTTAGGGCCCATCAACTGCACAGACAACGACCTGTCCCGATAGTTGAGATTGCCCAACTGCTTTTCATGCGTATAGCGCGACTCCCACCGCTCGCGTAACTGCTTTTTGTTCCACATAGGCCACCAACGAGACCGAGGATGCAACCGAATATCAACGAGCAGCACCCGTGATTCCGTCATCAGTTCTTCCAAAGCATCAGACGACCCAGGAACCGCATAACCGAGCGTATACAACGTTCCAAGCGTAGGCGTAGAAAATGTATTCATGATTTTCCTCTCTCATAGAAAATGGGTCATGCTCATAGCAGGAAGCTACGACCACAACCCATCATCTCTCAACTATCGTTGCTGTGTTGGTTGCTGCGTGAAAGCACCAGCCACCCGCCCAACGTTGTTCATAATCCCATCGAATACGCCCCGTTGAGCTTGCGGGGCTGGTTGTGATTGCATTTGCTGTTGTGGCATCGGCATCGTTGCCATCGCAGGAGCAGGAGGAAACCCTTGTTGCATGTGTGCTTGCGGTTGCTGTGCCATTGTCGGATACGGTGCAATCGACGCATAGGGTGCAGCCACTCCATTATTCACCGCCGAATATTGCGAGGCTGGAACCTGTTTGGGCATCGCTTGCATCGGTCTGAATGGAGAAGGAGCCGCCGCAGGAGGAACCGCCATCGGTGCTTTCGTGCCAACCACTGACGACACCGCCGACCCAACCGCATGTTTGGCACGTTCCAAATCCATATCTACATAGGCCAGGAACACCGTAAAGGCTGGCATAATCGACAGCACCACATACGTTGCGTAGGTCATCAAGTGAACCAGAGGCGTCGGACACAAGGCTAACCAATGGTCATTGTGAACACCTACCACCGCCTTCATGAAATTGGAGACCGTTTCTACTCCCATCAGAATAATGCACAACGGAATATAGACATACACCTTTTCCCTGTGCAGTAGCCGATGCGTCAACGCGCGTAAAATCACGTAGCCGAGTAACCCAATCGCCGAGGCTGTGACCCACGTCATATACGGTTCAATCGCATCAACCCCGTTCATGGCCGAGAAGAACCAGTACACCGCATGACCTGACACAATCGAGAGAGCCAGAGACCCCACGCGAACAATGCCATGCTCCGCTTGTCGCACCCAATTCCCCTGTCCTTTCGACGATTTTTGCATCATCATGTGCATGTCCCTTTCTAGGCAATCGCCTCGACACTGCATACCAGCGTCGTAAAGCCTTTGCTTGACTTGATTTTTTTGACATTCAACACCATCTGCGTCATCGGTGCAGGAAGTTGGGCTTGTACGGTCGCCGCGACTTGCTGCATCACCGTCGTTGGTTGCTTCGCTTTGCGAGCCGCCTTCAAATCATCTTGCCCAACTAATCCTTCAGCAATCTGGCAAGTGTACGTTTCGCCCGCTTCCACATCCACCACTTTTGCCGAGACACCAAAACCAGGAGTATATTCCCCGGTTGAAATGTCGTGTAAAGAAATTTCGCCGACCTCCGCCGACAGTAACAATGCTTGCATTCTCATCTGTTTGTTCCCTTCAAGAATTGTGTGTCCTGGTCATGACCCATTGCCACAACCCAACTACTCGATTATCCAAACGCCGCCTCATACATCCCCTCCATGTGTTGATCGACCCATATCCGATGCCGTAAGTCTTCTAGTTCCAACCAACGTAACCGCTCTTGCCACGACCAGTCATAGCGTCCGTGACAACTTGGGCACAACGCCGCCAGTCGTGGCGAAGGATTCCAGGGGTCATGATCTAAATGAGCGGCAGCGAGGTAGACCGTATAGACCACACCTAACCGCTCAGACACCACATCAGAACCGTGTGCTACCCCGCAATGCTCACATCGCCATCCCGCCTGTTCCTTACATGCCCATGCCAATTCGTCCCAATTGGCAGGATACAGCCACCGATGTTTCATGGTGCAGCATCACCTGCCCCTCTACAGGCGATGGACTAGGGATGCAGTGACAGCACCGCTACCACCTTTGGTCCACGCTGCCAGCTTTCAGCAGTCGCCAACCCTGCAACATCCGCTTGTACATCCTCGTAAACATAGTTCGCAAGCTGCGCTAACGCTTGCTCAATCGTCACATCCCATACTTGCGTCGGAGCAGGATGCCAACAACCTGCTTTGGAAGCATAGGGAGTCACCCATGCGGCCACCTGCCCATTTTCGGCAACCATGACATGTGGCTCTTGCCCTGTCCACTCATGAAGAAGTCGCTGATACCATGCGACCCGTTCTGGATGCTCGATCTGCACCACCGATTGTTCTCCTTGCATGTCCATATCCCTTCAAATCACTTGACATGGCAGCCCTCACCCCCGACAATGAAGAGCGAGAGCTACACACGTTACCTCAATTTCGTGAACTCGCTCATTGCATTGGCAATGAACACTACAACCTCTCTGCACTCTCACCTGCTACTGGAACAGTGGGTGAGACACTTTCTCCAAGAAGACGCTCAGGAACGGCGAGACCCCATTGGGAACACAGCATCACACCGAATTGACGAACCTGAGCAAGTACCGCAAGGACCACACGAAGACGCTCATCAACGTCCTTGTCCCATCGAGCGTACAACCCCTCACTTCCCCCAAGAAGCGTTGCAACCTCACGATAGACATTCGCAAGCGTCATATGCTCCCCAGCCAACAAGTCAAGCCATCCGACAACGGATGCCGCATCTGCTTGTGAACGGAGGGACTGATACCACACGAACACCTGTTGTACCGTATCGTGTGTACGGAGTTCCCACCAGAACGCAGAGTACACATCACGAACAATATCCATATCGACTTCCGTTGAAGCGTGACCTGCGAACCGCGACCACAATTGCATCCGTTTCAGAGGAATTGCTTCAATCGTAAAGGGCAATTGTTGCACCTCTACGTGTTCAACAGCCATCAAGAAATCTCCTATGTCACTGAAAAACACTTAACACAACGCACGACAAAAACGCTCTCACATCCCCACATTTAGCGAGGCCAGTTGAATACACACCACACCAGCACCACGCCCAACATTCCAAACCCAGCCATTTTCCAAGTATCCATCCCGCGACGACAAACTAGGATCGTACCGACCGCCAGAAGTCCAATCAACCAAATCATGCTGTATCACCTCCTTTCCTTTGTAAGTAGGTAGCAAGCAGCTTAGCTTGGCAACAAGTCTCTGCTAACATTTAAGCCACCACTTCTTGGAGCCAGCGACAAAACTCAAAGACCGTTAGTTCAGGTGAAGATGTATCTGCATCGTCTATGTAGGGATGTAGTATCCTTATCTGCTTAGCCGCCTTGCTATCGAAAGCTCCATAAAGGAATTGCAACACAGCCTCAACATCTGCCTTAGACATTCCAGCAGGCAACTTACCAAAACGATTTACGAGAGTAGATTTTCTAGGCATATATCCCCTTTCACCAACGGTCTAATGAGCTAACCACTACACAATAAGACCGCGTATAGCACACAGGAAGCCAGTTCAAAAACGTTATTCACTTCGGTCTGATTGTGTTTCGGTTGGTAGCGTTACTACCTATGGGAATTATGCCTGTTTTCGGAGGACTGCAAGAGGAGAAAAGGAGGGTTATGCACAACGTTTGCACATTGCACACAAATTGCACATTGTCATCAGAAACATAAGTGTACTTTGTCGCAAAGATCGGCTCTTAGCCTCTTTGAATGAATACTGCTTACTTACTACGTAAAGCTATACAGACTAAATAGGTATCAGTTCTTGCATTCCCCTAGAGATAAAACCGTGAAATATGGTAATGAAAATGTTTTTGAGGTAAAATATCTAAACATCTTTACAGCTATGTCTTTTAAGAGCATAGGGAAAGTCATGACACAGACAAGTGCAAGAACAGTATTTCGGCAGCTTCTCATAGTAGGAAGAGTTTTGCTTCACCAGATGGGAAAAGAAAGAGAAGAGGTATATCTATCGTGCAGATACGCGAACAAAAGGTCGCTGTGGGAAGGTATTCACTTTCTCTCAAAAGCGCAGGGACAGGAACACCAACGGTTATCATGGATGCGGGAGCAGGAGATACCTCCGAGAGTTGGGCGACTATTCAGCCACATGTAGCATCCTTCACTCAGGTCTGTACCTATGATCGTGCAGGTACAGGTCAGAGTGATGTCGGCCCAACTCCAACAACGAGTAGGCAAATAGTTCATGAATTGCATCTTCTCCTCATCAATGCCCACATCCCCTCACCATATGTCCTGGTTGGGCATTCATTTGGGGGGCTCAATATGCGCTTGTATGCCAGTTACTATCCTGATGAAGTCGTTGGCATGGTACTCGTTGATTCAGCTCACGAGGCAATGTATGCACACCTCGATATCCCCACTCCTCTAGATGGAACTGATTATACAACGAGCGCACAACAAGTTCGTGCAACACAAAGTCTTGATGATCGACCCTTGATAATACTTTCTCACGGCCTCTTCATGCCAGGAGTACCTGAAGCAGTAACACAGATGTGGCTTCCGTGCCAGAAAAAATTAGCTCACCTTTCCTCAAACAGTGTTCTTGTCATCGCTACCAAGAGTGGTCACTTCATTCAAGCAGACCAGCCCGAGATCGTCATTGAGGCAATACGCCAAGTCGTTGAGGCTGTTCGAAATCAGTCTCATGCACTTCCCCCTTGCGAAGAAACGTTTCGCCGCTTTGACGGTCTCTGTGTAGATGCGGAAAACGACGAACTTGATCTTTCAAGCAAGCAGACACACTGAATGTGTCTAAGAGCCTATGAGAGTCAGAAACACGAAGTTTTATGGTTCTGGCTCAATTTAGGTGAATGATGAGCTTATCCTTCTAGCTTCTCATATTTTTCGAGCTCGGGTTCATGACATTGTCGAGTTTATTGAAGATCTTATCACCTAAATTGGGCCAGACTCATCTCTCACCTATGGAAGTACATGTGAGGATGAAAGGAACGGCTCCGGGCGGCTCTCTAACTGGCGTTGGAGAAAAGCCAGCTTGTCGGGATTCACCAGGGTATGCAGTCCAACGATGACATTGTCGCGGATATCGAGCGTCTGTACCCAGTTGAGATGCCCGTCGCTCCAGGATAAAATCGCGGGCGCGCCATTGATCTCTTCTATAAAAAGTACATTGTCCGTGGGCACCCGGCGAATCAGGGAGAGGAAACGTTTGGCAACGATATCCTGCCCGGAAACGGGGTACAGGCTAGCGCGAACTTTGCCTCCACCATCCGCCCAGGCTGTTACATCGCTGGCGAGCAGTTTGGTCAGGGTGGCGAGGTTCCCCGATTTACAGGCCGCCACAAAGGACTCGGTGAGCTGGCGCTGATTGGCGGGCGAGACCGAGACGCGGTGGCGTTTCTCCGCGATATGGCTTTTCGCACGATGAAAGAGCTGGCGACAATTCTCCGTGGTTTTCTCGATGATCTCGGCAATCTCCGTGAACGAGTAGTCAAACGCCTCATGCAGGAGGAAAACCGCGCGTTCCGGTGGCGTCAGGGTCTCCAGGAGAACGAGAAAGGCGATCGAAATGGATTCTTGCTGCTCATAATGCTCTTCGGGAGATTCACCTTCGGGTAGAGAAGTGAGGATAGGCTCAGGGAGCCAGATCCCAATATATTCTTCACGCTGAGCATGGGCGGATTTCAAATAGTTAAGGCTGAGATTGGTGACAATCGTGGTGAGATAGGACTTTGGCGATTGAATGGCGGCTTGATCCGCCTGTTGATAACGTAGGTAAGCATCCTGAACAATATCTTCGGCCTGACTGGCGTATCCAGTCATGCGGTAGGCGATTGAGAAAAGCAGAGGTTGATAGGTTTGAATTTGATCCATAGGGTTCTTCCGAAATTCCTCCGTACCATTGTCGAATTTCTCTTTATCATAATCCAAAGTGGGCATGTTCAGCAATTTTTTGGCCGTTTTCTGCGGGCTTCACCCCGAGCGTTGCTTCGCTGCGTTCTTTTGAACGGGTGCCTCGCGAGAAAATCGGGCAATTTTCGAGAGACGAAAAATTTACGTCACGCTGTTGTCACGTTTTCGTGGACTCACTTGTCTCCTTTCTGGAAGCGCTTATAAAGAGATCTCTCGAAAAAGAGAAGCGAAATAAAAAGGAGCAATATGATGAACATTTTTGTAACAGGTGCAACCGGCGTGCTCGGAAAATCTCTTGTGCCCAGATTAGTCAAGGCTGGGTATACCGTTTCGGCGATGAGCCGCACACCTGAGAACGATGATCGCTTGCGACGTGCAGGGGCACATCCGGTACAGGTGGACCTCTTTGATGTTGAAGTACTCAAGCAGGCGCTCGTTGGTCACGAGGCCATCTACCACCTGGCGACGAAAATTCCACCTGCGGCGCAGATAGGGCGGAGTTCAGCCTGGCTGGAGAATGATCGCCTGCGCCGCGACGGAGCACGCAACCTTGTCGAGGCCGCGCTGGCCGTTGGCACGGTCCAGACGATCATTTATCCCAGCTTCGATTTTCTTTACCCAAGCAGCGGCGATACCTGGTTGGATGCCCAGGCGACTCCCGTCAAGACGGCAACCCTTTTCTCAACGGTCGAGGCGGAGGAAGCCGTGGCGCGCTTCGCGGAAAGCGATCCGACCAAGCAGCGCCGAGGGATCTCGCTGCGGCTGGGCGCATTTTACGGGCCGGAAGCGCCTTCAAGCTGGGCGATGCTGGACTACGCGCGCAAAGGGATTGGTGCTTTTCCCGGTGCATGTGCCGGCTATCTACCACAAATCTGGTTGCAGGACGCCATCACTGCCCTGCTGCTTGCGCTGACCGAACCGGTGCCTTCCGGCGTCTATGACATTGTCGATGATGAGCCTGTGACGCGCGCTGAGATGTGCAGTGTCCTTGCTCACGCCGTTGGTCGTAAACATCTGTTGGTCTTGCCAGATCTGTTGATGCGCCTGATAACGGGGGCCAAGTATGCCGATATGAGCCGCAGTCTGCGCATCTCCAATCGTTTGTTCAAAGCAGTCAGTAGCTGGCAACCTACCGTCCCCAATGCGCGAATAGGTTGGGATCTGATTGCACAGATGCAGAACAAGTAGGAGAGAACAATGGCAGTCGAAGAACACAAGAAAAACGATGAAGCAGCAATCCAAGGACTCCTAGACGATTGCATCAGATCGCTTCATGACAAGAACATCGAAGGCATCATGTCTCTCTACGCGCCGGAGGTCGTGTCGTTCGACATCGTGCCTCCGCTGCGATACGTGGGAGCAGATGCATTCAGAAACGTTTGGGAAGAAGTATTCTCGTCGTTCCAGGGTCCGATAGGCTATGAAATGCACGACCTCACCATTACGGTGGGCGATGACGTTGCATTCGCCCACAGCCTCAACCGCATAAGCGGAACCATGAATAATGAGCTGAAGACCGATCTCTGGCTGCGTTGGACCGCGTGCTTCCGGAAGATCAACGGCAAGTGGCTGATCGTGCATCATCAGAACTCGGTGCCTGTCGATCTGCAGTATGGCAAAGCGGTGCTTGACCTCAAGCCATAGGAAACTGGCTCAATCTTGGTGAAAGCATATCAGCAAGAAGAGAATGGCGCTTCATTCTCTGCGGAGAAAAAGAAGCACCATCCTCAGATAAGCTCATCATTCACCTAAATTGGGCCAGAACCGTTTTATTCGACAGATAACATAAATAGCCTTTGCAACCTTCTCAAGAGACTTAAACCATCTGACAAGATTTTATAAAGTATAAAATTATAAAATTGCTGCTAGCCCTATAGAGCCAGCAGCAATTCTTTTACACGACCATCACGAGGAAAAAGAGCATGGAGCTTAGAAGCTAATTCCTTCATACGCTGAATATTACGAGGCGAACGTACAGAACGAGCTAGTTTTAGTGCTTCGAGAGCATAAAAGCAACAACTCATGTCCCGACTAGCGAATAGAGCCTCAGCGTACTGAGTGTAGAGCCTTGCCCTCATACGCGTCATGCTGAGATCAAGCACCTTTTCAGCTTTCTCATAGCTCTCGATAGCCATATCCGGCATACCAATGAGAGAGTGACATTGAGACCAGCCATCGTTTATAGAACGCTCAGAACAGCGTGTCGAGTGAAGCAAAAGAAGATTATCGTCTTCAGGGTCAACACGGATTAACAAAGAACGAGCTTCTGTCAACGATACTAAGCAACTCTTATCATGCAACAATCCTTGCACTTCAGCATGTCCAGTAGCAAGATAAGCACGTAGGCCAGGAGAACCACGCTTCGTTATTTCCCTTACAGTCTCATACAACCGCGAAGCCTCAGTGAAGCGATTTTGCCATACATACATTACAGCCTGACGAGCTATTGTAAGCCCGTTTAATTCTGGACTTTCTGCATCTTGAGCAAGAAGAGAAGCTTGCTTAAAACAACTTCCAGCAGTGCTATAATCCAACTGGTCACGAGCAATCATGCCCTTTAGCTGATAGTTATGACTGAGAAGCGTAAGCAAAACACGCTGATCTTTATGACTAGCCTTTTGTCCAAGTCTCGTCAGTTCATCTATGTGAGCATTTAAGCCACCATCAGCACCGAGCGCACTTCCAAGATAATAGAGATCAAGGCGCATCCTCAGATTATCGTTGAAGGTTTCAAGCACAACACGGTTTAGATTTTTCGCTCCCATCTCTACCGTCTGTTCTAAGGGTTTCAATACAACAGCGTCTGTAAGAGCATCATCAGACAGACCAAGCAACTGCGGAGGAATTTGTAAAGCCCAAGCGAGGGTTCTACGTAATTTCATGTCAGAAATTTTAGCACCTTGCTCTAAGGATACAATCGTTCTCCGACTTCTCCCAATACGGTTAGCCAATTCCTCTTGCGTGATACCCACCTTCAACTCTCGATATTCGCGAACAACACGTCCATAATGTAAAGCTTCTTGCATATGTCACCTTGCCTTTAGAAGTACACACAATGAAGCATCCTAGCACATTTCTTCTGATTCTGCATTCTTCTTGTATACGTAACAAACGGTACTAGGATGCTTTTTGCTCTACTACTGCTTTGGTTTGATACCACGACCAGTACGAGGTTTACCCTTTAGAGGTTCGCGGAACTCTGTACGCTACCTACGCCCTTTTGATGAGTCGGAGAACGGCACGTTATCGCCAGGGCTAAATTTACGCTTCTGCTCTTGGACAAGCACATCATTGAGATGCATATAATTCTTAATAGTCGCTATATCCTCATGTCCTAACAATTCCTGCAAACTATAAATGTCTCCGCCGAGCATGAGATAGCGAACCGCGAAGGTGTGACGAAAGATGTGAGGGCTAATACGCTTGCCTTTCGGGAGATCAGCACGATTACGGATACGCTGGAAGAACATATTGACACCATGACGAGTGAAAGGAAAACCGCCCTCACCAAGAAAGACATGATCTTCATTTGGATTACCAAGCTCGATCAACGTTTCTCGATTTGGACGGTAACGATCTATATAAAGGAGTAAAGAACGCAGTGCGTTACGCCCAAACGCAATACGTCGCTCTTTACTTCCCTTACCATGAACGATTATCATTCCCTTGTCACGATCAAAATTCGACAGCCTGAGATCACAGAGTTCTGCTAAGCGAATACCAGTATCCCATAACACCCATAGGATAGCCCGATTACGAGCAGCATTACAATCTGTGATTGGTCCAACTTCATGAGGAGGAGTACACGCCTTGAGCATCCGCTCGAACTCATCAAACTCGATAATACGAATGAGCGGCTTGCCAACCTTCGGCATTTTCACATGGTTAGAGGGAGCAGTCTCTACATACCCTTCGGCTTCCAGCCAGCGACAGAAGGCACGCATGGAACGAGCATAGCAGTTAGCCGACCTTGCCGATAGCATCCTACCCTTTGCCCCTGGTTCATTGCTTAACGCACTAAGCCAGGAGAGAATATGTACACGCTCTATCTGCTCGATAAGGGTTATCTCTTGCTTTTCGAGGAAATCGGCAAGATTGCCCAATGCAAGGGTATGCCATTCGATAGTTTTAGGACTGTGGTTCTGGCTTTTGTGATCGAGAACATACTCGTCGATGGATGCACGAAGAGTACGCTTTGGACGTTGAGGAGTTTTCTTAACTCGCCTGAGAGGAAGATGTTGTTTTCTTCTGTTTGTTAGGAATAGACACAGTTCACCCTTACTTTCTTGCGTTCAAAGCAAAGGCAGGTACTCAGAACCTCTCATCATCATTTCACATCTAATAAGAGGCAGGTATTCATGGTTTCGAGAGGCAGGTATTCACTGAACAGTATTCCAGCGAACTTCCCTTCAAAACCATTACCGCTTGTTTGCTCTGAACGCGCTTCAGAACTGGCTTCCTGTGTAAATAAAGCGGGAGACGAGGCTCGAACTCGCGACAGCCTGCTTGGAAGGCAGGAACTCTACCACTGAGTTACTCCCGCAAAAGTCGGGGTACACAGACTTGAACTGTGGACCTCCTGGTCCCAAACCAGGCGC
>JAABVA010001894.1_pt1 | contig 21512 bp, 19 predicted proteins | sample 5560331 | NCBI WGS metagenome assembly JAABVA01 (sample SAMN12812661, study PRJNA571458) | rock metagenome | isolation source: Antarctica rocks | place: Antarctica: Victoria Land, Mt New Zealand sud | collected 2016-01-07
CCGGCGCCGCCAGCACCGCATCCACCACATCCTGAACCCCACGTACCCGCACCACCTCGGCCACCGTGGGAGCAGTCCCGCCCCAACCCGACAACACCTCACGACGTGTGGACATCGGCGTGCATGCTACCCACCTGGCACCCGGTGACCGACAGCATCCGGGGTCACCGCACGGGGCAGGATCCGGTGATGCCCCTGCGCACGTTGCTGGCCCGCTTCCTGGTCACCGGGGGGCTGGCCGCCGTCGTCGACTACGGCCTGTATCAGCTGCTGCTCGCACTCGGACTCGGGCTGATCCCCGCCAAGGCCCTGTCCTTCGTTGCCGGCACCGCCACCGCCTACGCCATCAACCGCCGCTGGACCTTTGCCTCAACGCCCAGCGCCCGCAACGCGCGGGCGGTGTTCGGCCTCTACGCGGTCACCTTCCTCGGCCAGGTCACGGTGAACACCGTTCTCGTCGGGGTGCTGCCCCCGACGTGGTGGCGGATCACCGTCGCCTTCGTCATCGCCCAGGGCGTCGCCACGTCCGTGAACTTCCTCGTCCAACACCGCGTGATCTTCCGCCGCTGATGGCGATCAGCCCACGGTGGGAGCCACGCCTTCCTGCGCAGGCGGAAGGCCGGCTCAGCGCCGAGCGCAGCGGACTGCGCAGCCTCGCCGCGTGAGGTTCAGCGGATCATCCGAATGTCGGCGCCCATGTCGACGCGGGACCACTGGCGATCCGCCGAATACACCGGTAGGCCAAGCCGATGAGCGAGCGCGAGACATGCTCGGTCTGCGAGGGACACCCCGCCCGGCCGGGTCAGCGGGTACAGCTTCGATGCGGCTACGGCGTCGGCCTGGCCGAACGGTTCGACCTGCACGCCGAGAGTGAGTAGTCCGGCCGTGAGGTGGTCCGCGTCCAGGCCGTACGTAGTGAGCTTCTGGTGCACCTCTGACCAGTTGAGCGCTGACACCCGCGCGTCTCTCAGTAGCCCCCGTACCTGTTCGGCTCCTGGTTCGTGCCGGAAGTAGGCGATGAGCGCGGACGCGTCGAGGACCGCCGTCACCGGGCTTGCTCGGCGTACCACTCCGCTGCCTGCCCGGCTGCCGCCGCCGCGTCGGCCTCGGCGTACCACGCCCGGCGCAGGGCGTTCTCGGCATCGTCGCCCCCGGTCTCCCCCGCGGCTTCCGCCCTAGCTTCCATGCGGTGCTCGGCGATGAGGTGGTCCACCATGCTGGGAGTGCCGGGTGTTGTGTGCTGCGCAACCTCATCCTGGAGACGGTCGGCGAGATGGTCCCAGCTCTCGACAACAAGCCGCCCCCGGTCGACGTAGGCGACGAGGGACGCGCCCGGTTCGATGCCCAGCTCGCGGCGCATCTCGGCGGGGATCACCAGTCGACCCTGATTGTTGACTTTGACCATCGCGTGTGTCATGCCACTACGGTACGTGTCACTAGATTGGTTGGTGATCCCGTGATGCGCGTAGGCCCACCGCCGACTCCGTGGCAGGCCGTCGTCGGCGTTCGCCGGTGGGGGTCCTCAAGCAGCCCGTGCGGACCGCGAGGTGGCCGGGCGCCGACCACGTGCGTCGGCGTCAGCGGTAGCAGTAGGAGTCGGAGGAGGCGTCCCCTCCCTGCAGGCGTACCTGGTGCACCCGAAGGCCGCGGAAGTCCTCGCCGTGCGGGAAGAAGCGCTCGTCGAGGGTGAGCCCGCCGGAGACCGGATCGGTGTCGAGCTTCGCCAGCCAGGCGCCGATGCCGTGGGGGTAGAACTGATCGTCCCAGGCGCCGTACAGCGAGTTGGTGACATAGATCCGCCGCCCGTCGCGGCTGACCTCGACCATCTGTGGCCCGCCGGCGAGTCGTTCCAACGGCGCCGAGGGATGCGCCGTGCGCCGGACGATCCCGCCCAGATGGACGGACCCGACCTCGCGGGGCGCGGCCGGATCGGACACGTCGAACTGCTTGAGCTCACCGGTGCCCCAGCAGGACACGTACAGCATCTGGTCATCGACGGACAGGTCGATGTCGGTCACCAGCGCCGGAACTGCTCCGAAGGGCTTGAGGGCAGGGGGCAGGTCGACCGGGTCCGCCGGTTCGGCGGGAATCGTGATGACCTTGTCCACCTTCCAGTGCGTCCCGTCGCGGTGCCACCGCCACACCGAGGCGGACAGGTCGATGGTCGAGATCACGACGCCGACGAAGCCCCATGTGGCGTCGGGGTCGTGGGAGGGGCGCAGCTCCAGCACCATCTGGTGCTCCGCACCGAGGTCGACGGTCTGCTGGTTCCGGCCTGTGGCAAGGTCCCAGAAGTGCAGCTGATGGCCGTACTTCTGGCCGAGCAGCAGCTCGGGCACCACGCCGTCCTCGAGCATGGAGGGGGTGCCCCACTCGCTCGTGATCAGCGTGTTCTGGTTGAGGTGCCACCAGGCGTCGTAGGCCAGATACTGCGGCCCGCGCTCGGTTTCCCAGGCGCGCAGCACATCAAAGGTGCTGTGGTCGAGCAGCGCGATCCCGCCGGGGCCTTCGGCACCGTCCGAACCGCCCAGGCAGGTCAGGAAGATCCCGTCCGGGCCGCAGTGCAAGGTGTGCGGACGGGAGTAACCGGCCTTCGAGGCGAGCTCTGCTGCCTCGATGGTCTTGTGCAAGCGAGGCGAACGAGGGTCGGGCTGGGTGTCGTAGATGTGGATGCGGGAGCTGCGCAGGCCGGGCAGCAGCAGATAGCGCCGCTGCAGCCCCTCGGCGCCCATGTCGTGACCGGCGTGCATCAAGGCGCTCGAGCAGGCGTTCCAACCGAAGTGGTGCAGCTCGTCGCCGCGGGTCGGCATCTCGGTCCAGCCGACGACTTTGGCGAAGGCGGCCGACGACTCGTCGACATCGACGACGGCGAGCGCGTCGGCACGCTGCCCCGCCCGGTCGAACGCCACGACGTAGGCCAGCTTCTCGGTCGGCGCCGCAACGGCCTCGGCAGCACTGCGGTAGAACGTCGGGTCCATAGACGGGGACGACGTGCCGTCATAGGCGCTGCCGGCCGACTCGCTCATCGTTACCTACTCCTTGTTCGACCCTGACTTGTTCGACCCTGACTTGTTCGACGCTGACACGGCTGCGCAGCATCCGTTCTACCATGATCGATCCGTGCTGCCTGATGTAGACCAGATCCGCCCGGAGCCTTCACCCGCCGGGCCGTCGCCACCATCGTCGACGACGCGTTGACCCAACACCCGTGGTCCGGTGGGAGCTCCGAGGCCAGTGGCGGCCTCAGCCGAGCACCGCCAGCAGGTCACCGCCCTCCACCTGCGCAATCGCGCCGATGGCCACCCGGGCTACGGTGCCCGCGTGGGGCGCGGTGATGGCCGCCTCCATCTTCATGGCCTCGATGGTGCCGACGGTTTGACCCGCCTCCACTTCGTCACCCTCGGAGACGGTCAGCGTGACCACGCCGGCGAAGGGGGCGGCGACGTGACCGGCGTCGCTCCGGTCGGCCTTCTCTGCCACCAAAACGTCGGAAGCCACGGACTCATCGCGCACCGACACCGGTCGCAGCTGGCCGTTCAGGGTGAACATCACCGTCCGCAGCCCGCGCTCGTCGGCATCGGAGATGGCCTCCAGCCCGATGAGCAGCCGCACCCCGGGCTCCAGGTCCACGGCGTGCTCCGTGCCCGAGCGCAGGCCGTAGAAGAAGTCCTTGCTCGGGAGCACGGCGGTGTCGCCGTACGCGTCGCGGTGGTTCTCGAAGTCCGTGGTAGGCCCGGGAAACAACAGCCGGTTCAGCGTCCGCCTGCGTTCGTGGTTCAGCCCGGCGTCATCCCGCTCGCTCAGCCCTGCCTCGTCCTGCTCGCTCAGCTCGGCCACGGCCGTGGCCGCGGGACGGCCGTGCAGCGCACGGGTGCGGAATGGTTCGGGCCAGCCCCCCGGCGGGTCGCCGAGCTCGCCGCGCAGGAACCCGATCACCGAGTCGGGCAGGTCGAAGTTGCCCGGGTCGGCCTCGAAGTCCGCCGGCGACACCCCCGCTCCCACCAGGTGCAGCGCGAGGTCACCCACCACCTTCGACGACGGCGTGACCTTGACGAGGCGCCCCAACATGCGGTCAGCGCTCGCGTAGAGGTCCTCGATCTCCTCGAAGCGCTGCCCCAGGCCGAGCGCGATCGCCTGCTGACGCAGGTTGGACAGCTGCCCGCCGGGGATCTCGTGGTGATACACCCGCCCAGTGGGTGCGGGCAGGCCCGACTCGAACGGGGCGTACACCCGGCGCACGGCCTCCCAGTAGGGCTCCATGTCGCACACCGCCTGCAGGTCGAGGCCGGTGGCGCGCTCGGTGTGCTCGGTGGCGGCCACGATCGCCGACAGGGCGGGCTGGCTGGTGGTGCCGGCCATCGACGCCGTCGCCCCGTCCACCGCGTCGACCCCCGCCTGCCACGCGGCGAGCAACGTGGCCAGCTGACCGCCCGGCGTGTCGTGGGTGTGCAGGTGCACGGGCAGGTCGAAGCGCTCGCGCAGCGCCGTCACCAGCGCCGCGGCGGCAGGCGGGCGGAGCAGCCCGGCCATGTCCTTGATCGCCAGCACGTGCGCCCCGGCTTCGACGATCTGCTCGGCCAGCCGCAGGTAGTAATCCAGCGTGTACAGCGCCTCGCCCGGGTCGGAGAGGTCGGCGGTGTAGCAGAGCGCGACCTCGGCGACCGCCGTCCCGGTCTCCCGCACGGCCTGGATCGCCGGCCGCATCTGCGCGATGTCGTTGAGGGCGTCGAAGATGCGGAACACGTCGATGCCGGTGGCGGTGGCCTCCTGCACGAACGCGGTGGTCACGGCCTCGGGGTAGGGGGTGTAGCCGACGGTGTTGCGTCCGCGCAGCAGCATCTGCAGGCAGATGTTCGGCACCGCTTCGCGAAGCTGGGCCAGTCGCTCCCAGGGGTCTTCGGCCAGAAAGCGCAGCGCCACGTCGTAGGTGGCGCCACCCCACGCCTCGAGGCTCAGCAGCTGCGGGGTGGCCCGCGCCACGTGCCCGGCGACCGCCAGCAGGTCGCGGGTGCGTACCCGGGTGGCCAGCAGGGACTGGTGCGCGTCGCGGAACGTGGTGTCGGTGACCCCGAGGGCGCTGCGCTCGCGGAGCTCGCGCGCCCACCCTAGCGGGCCGAGGGCGGACAGGCGCTGCCGAGAACCGTCCGGGGGTGCCACCGTGAGGTCGATCACCGGCAGCTTCTCCAGCGGGTCGACCGTGGACGGCCGTTCCCCGTGCGGCTTGTTCACCGTGACGTCGGCGAGGTAGGTCAGCAACCGGGTGCCGCGGTCGGCGGAGGCGTGGGTGGTGAGCAGCTGCGGACGCTGCTCGATGAAGCTGGTGGTGACCCGCCCGGCCCGGAAATCGGGGTCCTCCAGCACCGCTTGCAGGAACGGGATGTTCGTGGACACCCCACGGATGCGGAACTCGGCGACGGCGCGGCGAGCCCGAGCCACCGCCGTCGGGAAGTCGCGGCCACGGCAGGTCAGCTTGACCAGCAGCGAGTCGAAGTGTGCGCCCACTTCCGCGCCCAGGGTGGTGCCCCCGTCCAGGCGAACCCCCGCGCCCCCCGGGGAGCGGTAGGCCGTGATCCGCCCGGTGTCCGGCCGGAAACCGTTGGCCGGGTCCTCGGTGGTGATGCGCAGCTGCAGGGCCGCCCCCCGGAGCACGATGGACTCCTGGCTGAGCCCGAGGTCCTCCAAGGTCTCCCCCGAGGCGATCCGCAGCTGGGCCTGCACCAGGTCGACGTCGGTCACTTCCTCGGTGACGGTGTGCTCGACCTGGATCCGCGGGTTCATCTCGATGAAGACGTGCCGGCCCGCCGCGTCGACGAGGAACTCCACGGTACCCGCGCAGGTGTAGCCGATGGCGCGGGCGAAGGCCACGGCATCGGCGCAGATGCGTTGGCGCAGAGCAGGGTCCAGGTTGGGTGCTGGCGCGAGCTCCACCACCTTCTGGTGGCGGCGCTGCACCGAACAGTCCCGTTCGAACAGGTGCACCACCCCGCCCTGGTCGTCGGCGAGGATCTGCACCTCGATGTGCCGTGGGTCGATAACCGCCTGCTCCAGGAACACCGTGGCGTCCCCGAAGGCAGACTCCGCCTCCCGCATCGCGGCCTCGACGTGCTCGCTGAGCTGGGCGCGCTCGGCGACGCGTCGCATGCCTCGGCCACCGCCACCGGCCACCGCCTTGACGAACAGCGGGAACTCGACGTCCTGCGCCGCCGCGAGCAGCACGTCGAGGGAGTCCGACGGTTCGGTCGAGGCCAGCACCGGCAACCCGGCCTCCCGCGCGGCGAGGATCGCTCGGGCCTTGTTGCCGGTGAGCTCCAGGACCTCCGCGGAGGGCCCCACGAAGGTGATCCCGGCCTGGACGCAGGCCGCGGCCAGGTCGGGATTCTCCGAGAGGAAGCCATACCCGGGGTAGACGGCGTCGGCGCCGGCCCGCTGGGCGGCGGAGATGATCTCGGTGACGGAGAGGTAGGCGCGGACGGGATGGCCTTCCTCACCGATCTGGTAGCTCTCGTCGGCCTTGAGCCGGTGCACGGAGTTGCGGTCCTCCCACGGGAACACCGCCACCGTGCCCGCACCGAGCTCGTAGGCGGCGCGGAACGCCCGGATCGCGATCTCACCGCGGTTGGCAACCAGGACCTTGGCGAACATCAGCAACCCCTTCCCGGGCCGGGAGCAGGACGCTGCCGCCGGCTGCAGTGGTGCGCGGGACGCTACCGCGAGTGGCACCGCACTCCGCAGGCGATCTCCCACCTGCCGGAACTGGGTACTGTGCGAGGCCAGGAGGGTGCGGTGCGGGGAAGTCGGCGGGACCTGGGTGCTGTGGCGCTGGTGCTCGCCGCCGTACTCGCGGTGCTGGCGCTGCTGCGCCCGGTGTCGCGTACCACGACCAGCGACCTCAGGGGCACCGCGATCTCCGACAGCGGGTGGTTCGGTGACCTCGTCACGATCGACAGCGGTGGGGTCAGTACCGTCGTCTCCGCCGCGGTGCCGGCCTTCGGCTGGGCAGTGCTGGGGGGCGTGCTGCTGCTGGCCGCCGCCGGGGTGCAGCGCTGGCGAACCGGCTCGGCCAGCGCCACGACGTCGGCCGCGGCCGGCTGGCTGATGGCCACCGGGGTGCTCGTTGCGCTGCACACCGCCGCCCGGGCGCAACGCGTGCAGGACATCCTGGGTGGCGTCGTGGCCGGCGAGCTCACCCTGGTGGCTTCGGCCGGGCCATGGCTGCTGGTGGCCTCCGGTGGCGTCGCCGCGCTGGGGGCGGCAGCCCCACCGAGGGAAGCGTGGGTGCGGCGGTCCCGCGCGCAGACGCCGCCGGTGGTGCAGTGGTCGTCCGCGCCGGAGCGGCAACGGTGAGACCCAGCGCGTTGCTGGCCGCGGGGCTGCTCGTCGGCGCTGCTGCGGTCGTTGGCGCTGTCGCCGTCACCGTCGACGCGCGCGATCAGGGCACCGTCCGGGTCGACCGTCCGCCCCTGACTGCGGGCGCCTACCCCGATGACCAGTGGGCGATCGTGGTCGGTGACGTCGCGACCGGCGCTACCCGGGGTGTGTACGCGGGCCCGGGCTCCGGGCCTTCGGTGCAGCAGGGAACCGGCTTCACCGAGAACTACCTGCTGCAGCTGCGGCGGGTGGAGAGCAGCAGGGGCCTGATCCTGCAGTCGTCGGTGATCAGCGGTGGGGCGCGGGTGGAGTCGACGGTGACCCCCGTGGGGACGCCGAACACCGCGGCGCTGCTCGGCATCTGCGCGGTGTCGCTGCTGACGGCTGGCGTGCTGGCGCTATCCGGGCGCACCGGCCGCGGCGGCGGGCGGCTGGCCGTGGCCACGGCGGCCGGCATCGCCGCCACCGCAGCTGGGTCGTTGCTCGCCGGTGCCCCGATGACGGCGGAGCCTGCTGCGCTCGGCGGGGCAGCGCTGCTCGTGGTCCTGGCCGTCGCGGTGGCGCGCACGTGAATGCCCGGAGGGCAGTTCGGTGGACCCTGCAGCACGCGATGTTGCGCGCCGTGCTGCGGAGGGCAGCGCGCGCCGGTGACCTACAGGCGCAGCTGATCCTGGACCCCGCGACGCGGAGCGATCCGTTCCCCACCCACGACCGCATCCGGTCGCAGGGCCGGTTGGTGCGCGGGAAGCTCTCGTACGTCAGCGCGTCGCACGCCGCATGCAAGCAGGTGCTGCGCAGCGACGATTTCCGCACGGGCTCTCCCGCCACCCGGTTGCCGCCGGTGGTCGAACGGGTGGCCGCATGGTCGCGCCGTCCCCGCGCCCTCGGCCCCGTCGAGGCGCCGTCGCTGCTGGCCGTCGAGCCGCCCGAGCACACCCGCTACCGCCGCCTGGTGTCCACGGTGTTCAACGCGCGGGCCGTGGAGTCGCTGCGCGAGCGCGTGCAGGACACGGCCGAGCACCTGCTCGACCGCCTGGACCACGCTGCCCGCGCCGGCCCCGTCGACCTCGTTGCGGCGTACTGCTCCCAGCTGCCGCTGACGGTGATCGCGGAGATACTGGGGGTACCCGCGCAGGACCGAGCCCGGGTGTTGGAGTTCGGGCACGGCGCGGCACCCAGCCTGGACGTCGGCCTGACGTGGCGGGAGTTCCGTCAGGTTGACGCCGCCTTGCACGCATTCGACACATGGCTGGGTGATCACCTGGAGCGGCTGCGCCGGAACCCGGGCAGCGATCTGCTGAGCCAGCTGGTGACGGTGGAGGAGGAGGGTCAGCGGCTGAACGAGGGCGAACTCCGCGCCACTGCCGGACTGTTGTTGGCCGCCGGCTTCGAGACCACGGTCAACCTGCTCGGTAGCGGGACCGAGCTGCTGCTGCGCCACCCCGCGCAGCTGGCGGTCCTGCGGGAGCACCCCGCGCTGTGGTCGAACGCGGTGGAGGAGGTGCTGCGCTTCGAGTCGCCGGTTCAGGTGACGGCCAGGGTGGCCCAGCGCGATACGGCGGTGCTGGGTGTGCCCGTGCGGGCGGGACGGATGGTCGCGACGATGCTGTCCGGGGCGAACCGCGACCCAGCGGTGTTCACCGACCCACACCGCTTCGACGTCCGGCGCGCCAACGCCCGCGAGCACCTGTCGTTCTCGGCGGGCCGGCACTTCTGCCTGGGTGCGGCGCTGGCGCGCATCGAGGGCGAGGTGGGGTTACGGTCGTTGTTCGAGCGCTTCCCTGACCTCGCCCTGGCTCCCGGCGCGCAGCGGCGCGCGACCCGCGTACTGCGGGGGTGGCGGCAGCTGCCGGTGTTGCTCGGCGAACACGAGCACGCGGGGTGACCGCGCCCGCCGTGGCCCGCACGGCAGCCCTCCTGGTCGGTGGGACCGTGGCTGCTGGCCTGGCCGTCGCGGCCACCGCCTTCTGCCCCGCGGTTGACCGGGCGCCGACGCCTCCGGCCCAGGTATTCGCGGCACCGTCGGACCGGGACGTGCTCCGAGCGGCGGCTGGCGGCACCCCGGTCTCGGTGCAACGTGACGCGGCCGGTGTGCTGGTCATGGTGCTGCCCGGTGCGTACGACGGCAGGACCATGGAGCAGGTTGTTGCCCCACCGCCGTCCTTCCCCGCGGGCTCACCGGCGCTGCTGGGCGGTGCCGCGGTGCTCATGGTGGCCGGTGCCGGGCTGCGCGTGCGCGGCCGCCGCACGGGTCGGTTGTTCGCCGCTGCGGGCACGGGCGCAGCGGGCACCACCGGCGTGGTGCAGCTGCTGGCCGGTACCGTTCCGGCCGTGCTCGGTGGTGCGGCGGGGTGGCTGGCGCTCGGGTGTACTGCACTGGGCTGGGCCGCGTTGGCGAGTGTCCGTGTCGGTGGGTTCGTGCCCGGGAGGTGAACCGTACGACACCGCGGTCTGCGTGAGCAGTCGCGGTCGGGGTGAGCTCACGACACAGGAGCCGCCGCGGTCGTGCTCGGGGTCGTGGACGCGGTCGTGCTCGGGGTCGTGGTCGCGGTCGGTGGCGACGTGGTGGTGCCCGACGTAGCCGGCGCGCCGGAGGTGGTGGAGGCTGCGGGGGCCGGTGCCGACGTTTGGGCGGAGCCCGTGGCCGAGGTCGGCGCGGGCGTCGCGGCGCCTCCGGCACCTGGGGTAGCCGAGGATGGCACAGGTGCGGGCGAGGCACTGCCGGTACCCCCCGATGCTGGGCCCGATGGTGCGCCGGGATTGCCACCTGGTGTGCCGGGGTTGGCAGCTGGTGCGCCGGGGTTGCCGCCGGGCGCTGCAGTCTGTGGGGGTTGCGCTGCCCGGACAACTCCGGAGCCGCCCGGGGCGACCGGAGGCAGCGGTTGCTGGGCTTCGCTGGGGCTGCGCAGCAACGGGGTGCCCTGCCCGGTGTAGCGCAGGTCCCCGCCTACGGCCAGCGAACCAGCCAGGCCAGCGCGATCGTGGTCAGGCGAAGGGTCCGCATGTGAGTTCCGCCCGTGGGTGACGTGGGCGGCACAATACCGCCAGCTCCACGATTTTGGTGCTCGGCGTGCTGAGCGTCGGGGATGCCACCCGCGCAGCTCAGGCCTTCTGCAGGTAGTCAACCCGGTCACCGTCCAGCGCGGAGGTGACCATGGCCGCAAGCCCGGGATGGCGGGTGAGCGTCGGGTCGTCGTCGACCACCCGCTGCGCCTGTTCGCGCGCGGTGGTGATGACGTCGGCGTCACGCAGCAGCGAGAGCATCCGCAGCGTGGAGCGGGTGCCGGACTGCGCGACACCAAGCACGTCGCCCTCCCGACGCTGCTCAAGGTCGAGCTGGGCCAGCGTGAAGCCATCCGAGGTCGCGGCCACCGCGGCCAGGCGATCGCGCGAGCGGGCGCCGGCCGGTGACGCGGTGTGCAGCAGGCACAACCCCGGATGCCCACCGCGGCCGACCCGCCCGCGCAGCTGGTGCAGCTGGCTCACCCCGAAACGCTCGGCGTCCATCACCACCATGGTGGTGGCGTTGGCCACGTCCACCCCCACCTCGATCACCGTGGTCGCCACCAGCACGTCGACGTCACCGGCTGCGAACGCCTGCATCACCGCGTCCTTCTCCTCGCCTGGCAGCCGACCGTGCAGCACCCGAAGCCGCAGCCCGGCCAGTGGCCCTGCGGCGAGTTCGGTAGCCAGCTCCAGCACCGGACGGGTGGGGTTCGCTGGGGCATCGGGGTCGGGGACCTCGGTGTCGTCGGCGCCGATCCGGCTGCACACCACGTAGGCCTGCCGGCCGGCCGCCACCTCCTCGGTGATCCGTTCCCACGCCCGGTCCAGCCACGCGGGCTTCTCCGCCACCGGCACCACCGAGCTGGTGATCGGACAGCGTCCCCGCGGCAGCTCCCGCAAGGTCGACACCGCCAGGTCCCCGAACACCGTCATGGCCACCGTGCGCGGTATGGGGGTGGCCGTCATGACGAGTAGGTGCGGGGTGGTGCCGTCGCGGCCGCGCTCGCGGAGCGCGTCGCGCTGTTCCACGCCGAAGCGATGTTGCTCGTCGACCACCACGAGCCCGAGGTCGAAGAACGACACGGTGTCCTGTATCAGGGCGTGGGTGCCGATCACGATGCCGGCCGCTCCGGTGACGATGTCGGCCAGCGCCTGCCGCTTCGCCGCGGTCGACATCGACCCGGTGAGCAGGGTGATGCGGGTGGCCTGCTCGGCGGCGTCGAGTTCCCCCGCCCGGGCGAGGCGACCGAGCAGCGCCCGTAGCGAGCGGGCGTGCTGCGCGGCGAGTACCTCGGTGGGGGCGAGCAGCGCAGCCTGCCGGCCGGCATCGACAACGGCCAGCATCGCCCGCAGCGCCACCACGGTCTTGCCCGAGCCCACCTCACCCTGCAGCAACCGGCTCATCGGGTGGGCGCGGGACAACTCGGCCGCCAGCTGCTGCCCCACCGCGAGCTGGCCGTCCGTCAACCGGAACGGCAGCTGGTCCTCGAACGCCGCCGCAACACCACCGGGGCGCGGCACACACACCGGGGCCACCCGCTGGGAGTTGGCGTGGCGTCGTTGGGCGAGGACCAGCTGCAGCGCCATGGCCTCGTCGAAGCGCAGCCGGTCGCTGCCCGCCTCGACGTCGGAGCCTACCTGCGGCCGATGCACCGCACGCAGCGCCGGCTCGAGCTCCACCAACCCGAGCTCGGTCCGCAGGGCAACGGGAAGGGGGTCGTCCTGCCGGTCGAGCACGTCGAGCACCTGGCGCACACAACGGGCGACGTCCCATGACTCCAGCTTGGCCGCTGCCGGGTAGACCGGGATGAGCGGGCGGGTGAAGTCGGCGAGGTCGGCGGCCGAGTCGGCGTCGTCGTCCCCGGGCTCCGGCACGATCTTGTAGGCGGGATGGGTGAGCTGCATGCTGCGCCGGTAGACGCTGACCTGGCCCGCGAACAGTCCCTGACGGCCCACCCGGAGCTTGCCGACGAGCCAGGGCTGCTTGAAGAAGGTGCACTGCAGGTCGCTGGTGCCGTCGGTGATCGTCAGCTGCTGGATGGTGCCGGGGCGGTTCTTCATGGGGTTGCTGGTGATCGTCTTCACGGTGGCCATCACGGTGACGTGCTCACCCACCGCCAGCCCCTTGATGGCGGTCATCTCACCGCGCACGGCATACCTGCGCGGGTAGTGCCGCAGCAGGTCGCCGACGGTGTGCAGGTTCAGGAACCTGGCCAGTCCGGCAGCGGGCTTGGCCCCCAGCACGTAGTCGAGCCGGTCATCCAGTGCCACCACGATTCACTCCACCCCCAGCACCAGGACCACGCCGGCCAGCCACCCGGGGTAGACCACCAACTCCACCCCGCGGTGCTCGGTGGCCACGTGCTCGACGAGGAGCTCACCCAGCCCGGGCTCCGCCTGCGACCCGGTGAGCACGGTGACCAGCTCGCCGCCCGCTCCGAGCATCCGGTCCAGCAGCCGCGTCCCGGCGGCCAGCTGCTCCGACTCTATGAGCACCACGTCGTCGTCGACCAGGGCCAACACGTCGCCCGGCTCACACTGACCCACCCAGGTGAGCCCGCGCTCGGCGGCGACGTGCACCGAACCGCGGCGGGTGGCGGCGGCCGCCTCGGCCATCGCCACCACGTCGTCCTCGGGGTCACGGGTGCCGTCGTGCACCGCGATCGCCGCCAGGCCCTGCACGGGCGACGCCGTGGGCACCACCGTCACGCGCTGGCCCGCGTCGCGCGCCCCGGCTACCGCCTCGGCCAACACATCCGCTGCGAGCACTCCGTTTCCCAGCAGCGTCACGTGCGCCGCTCCTGCCGCAGCCAGCCCCGCTCGCACGGCGGCGGCGTCGCATCCCGCAGCGGCCCGCAACACCAGGGAACCCTCGGCGCGGAACAACTCCGCGTTGGCTGCTGCGGCCACCACCGACAGCAGCGCTCGCTCCGGCCCCTGCGGCGGCGGGGTGGGACTGCCGACGTCCAGGGCCTCGACCCTGATCCGGTGGGGTCGTCCCGCCGCTATCCCCGCCTCCACGGCAGCACCAGCGTCGCGCGCGTGGACGTGCACCGTGACCAGATCCGCGCGCGTACCGTCGCCCCCGATCACCACCGAGTCCCCCAGCCGCTCCAGCTCGGCGCGCAGCCGCTGCACCCGGGCAGGGTCGGTGTCCGACAGCAGGTACCCCACCTCGTACCCGTGCCCGGTGGGGTGGGGGTGCTGGCGGGCGCGCGCCGAGGCCAGGGGGGTGACCGCGCCCGGGTCTTCGGTCACCACGGCCGCCAGCGCTCCGAGCACCAGCTCCAGTCCGCGACCGCCCGCGTCGACCACCCCCGCCGCAGCCAGCTCGGCCAGCTGCCCGGTGGTCTCGGCCACTGCTCGGCTCGACGCCCCGGCCGCAGCCAGCGCCACGGCGGGCAGGGCGGGATCGGGGCAGGCGCGCGCCGCCGCGGCCGCCGCGCGCAGGACCGTGAGCACGGTGCCCGTCACCGGGGTACTCACGGCCGCCGTGGCGAGCTCATCACCCCTGCTCAGCGCGTGCCGCAGGACCTGGCCGGTAAAGTTCGGTCGGCTGCCCGCGGCGTCGGCGAACCCCCTAAGCACCTGGGAGAGGATCAGCCCCGAGTTGCCGCGGGCCCCGAGCAGGGCCCCGCCCGCCAGCGCCGTGACCGAGGACGCCGGGCTGGACGCGCGGGCAGCGCTGCGCAGCGCTTCCACGGCCGAGGTCATGGTGGCGAGCAGGTTGGTGCCGGTGTCGGCGTCGGCCACCGGGAACACGTTGATCGCGTCGATCTCCGCACGGTGCACCGCGAGGAGGTCGAGGCACTGCTCGGCCCAGCGGCGGACCGCGGCGGCGTCGAGCGCCTGCAGCACAGCGGGGTCCCCTCCGATTCGACGACTGTTCGCCGCAGGGTATCCGCGCTGCCCGACAGGTGCGCCTGCCCGCCCGACGGCCAGGTGCGTCGGTTTGTGACCGCGCCGATGCGACGGCTAGTCTTGGGCGGTTGCGCGCGGTAGCTCCGAGCCGTGCCCCCCTGATCACCACACTCGAGGAGTTCGACGATATGGCTGCCGTCTGCGACGTCTGCGCCAAGGGACCCGGCTTCGGCATGTCGGTCTCGCACTCGCACCGGCGGACCAAGCGCCGGTGGAACCCCAACATCCAGACCGTGCGCGCCGAGGTCAGTCCGGGCAACCGCAAGCGCCTCAACGTGTGCACGTCCTGCCTCAAGGCGGGCAAGGTCGTGCGCGCGTGATGCTGGCCTGAGTGCTGACCGCCGGCCCCGTACCCCTCGTGGTGCGGGGCCTTCGTCGCGTTCGGGCGCGGGTGGGCGGCGGTCAGGGCAGGCGCCAGTCCACCGGCTCGTCACCCAGCTCGTCGAGTTCGGCGTTGACCCGGCTGAACGGTGCGGAGCCGAAGAATCCGCGGTCGGCCGACATCGGCGACGGGTGCGCCGAGGAGATGATCGGCACGTCCGGCAGCAACGACGTGAGGGAAGCCGCGTCCTTGCCCCACAACACGGCGACCAACGGCGTCGGGCGGTCGACCAGCGCGCGGATGGCCTGCTCCGTGACCGCCTCCCACCCGCTGCCGCGGTGCGACGCCGGCTCGCCCGGCCGCACGGTGAGCACGCGGTTGAGCAGGAGCACACCCTGGCGGGCCCACGGGGTGAGGTCGCCGCTGCTCGGCGTGGGCAGGCCCAGGTCGGCGGAGTACTCACGGAAGATGTTCGCCAGGCTCCGCGGGACCGGGCGGGTGGTGGGTGCCACCGAGAAGCTCAGGCCCACGGCGTGCCCCGGCGTCGGGTAGGGGTCCTGCCCCACCACCAGCACCCGCACCTGCTCGAACGGCTGCTGAAACGCCCGGAGTACCGCGTTTCCGGCGGGCAGGTAGGTACGACCCGCAGCGAGCTCGGCGCGCAGGAAAGCACCCATCGCGGCCACCTGCTCGACGACCGGCTCCAGGGCAGCGGCCCAGCCGGGCTCCACCACCTCGTGCAACGGTCGTCCGGCCACGAGGTGCCACGCTATCGGGCATGCACCGGGCGGGACCCAGCGGTGGGCGCCGGCGACCGGCCAGAGCCGGTCGGCGGGGGAGACGGTCGGCCCCACCCATCGCCGAGGGAGGCCGGAGGCCCGCCACGCGCGCCGCCGGTCACCGGCCGAACGCCGTCCACCCGGTCGCCCCGTCCGCGCTGGTCCATTGCACCCCGTCGACGGTGATGCCAGTGCCCTCACCGACCACGCCGACAGCGCTCCAGCCTGCGGGCAGCGGCCTCGACGGCGGGAAGGTGGCCAGGAACGCATGGTCCTCCCCGCCGGTGAACACCCAGGTCCACGGATCTACCCCCAGCGCGGAGCCCACCTCCACCAGCTTGGCCGCGGGGGTAAGCGGAGCGCGGTGGAGGTCAGCGGACACCCCGGACGCCGCCACCACGTGGCCGAGGTCGGCGAGCAGCCCGTCGGAGAGGTCGATCATCGACGAGGCTCCTCCCTTGGCCGCCGCGAGCGCCAGCTCGTAGGGTGGCTCCGGCACGCGGTGGGCCGAGACCACCGCGGCTGGCGCTCGGAAACCCCTGCTCAGCACGGCGAGCCCGGCGGCCGACCAGCCCACCTTGCCGGCCAACGCCACCACGTCACCAGGTCGCGCCCCCGAGCGCAGCACCGGCTCGCGACCCTGCAGGTCACCCAGTGCCGTCACGGAGATCACGATCTGGTCGGCGCGCACCACATCACCGCCGACCACACCGGCACCGACCCGGGTGGCCTCACCCCACAACCCGGTGGTCAACCCGTCGACCACAGTCACCGGTGTCGTCGCCGGGCACGCAAGGCCCACCAGTAGCGCGCTGGGTAGCGCGCCCATCGCCATCACGTCGGCCACATTCTGCGCGGCGGCCTTGCGCCCGACCTGTTCCGCGGTGGACCAGTCCAGCCGGAAGTGCACGCCCTCCACGAGCACATCGGTGGTCGCCACCATGCGGGAGTCGGGGGCCGCGACGACCGCGGCGTCGTCCCCTGGCCCGAGCAGGGTCGAGGCCGGCTGGGTGCGGTCGGCGGTCGCCCTGGCGATGACCCCGAACTCCCCGAGCTCGGCGACGGTCCGGGCGGCAGGGCTGGGCTGGGGTGTTGGCGAGCGGATCTGGTGCCTCCTGAGGTGGACGAGCAGCCGGCCAGCAGTGCGCGCGTCGCTGCGGGTAAGTTGGGGGGTCGGTCGGGGTCCTCCCGAGGCAGGGATCGAGCGGACGTCTCCAGTGTCGTGGGTAACGCAGTGTCGTGGGTAACGCAGCGTGCTGGGTAGGGCAGTGTCGTGGGTAGGGCAGTGACGTTCCTACCCTGATGGGGGCAGAAGCAGAGAAGAGGCACGCCGTGGTGCAGGCATACATCCTGGTCCAGACCGAGGTGGGAAAGGCGGCCGCGGTCGCGTCGGCGATCGGTAAGATCCCCGGTGTGTCGTCGTCGGAGGACGTCACCGGGCCGTACGACGTGATCGTGCGGGCCGACGCCGAGAGCGTGGACGAGCTGGGCCAGCTCGTGGTGGCCAGGGTGCAGGGGGTGCCGGGCATCACCCGCACCCTCACCTGTCCCGTCGTCAACCTGTCCTGAGCCGGTGGCGCGGACCCGGTCCGGCCACCCCCCCGCGGTGATCGCCACCGCCATCGCCCTGTCGCTCGCGCTGCTGGTGGGGGTCGTGGTCGCGGCGGTGCTGGCCCAGCGAACCTCGGTGACGGACGCCCTCGCGGTGGCGTCGGTTCCTGCGCCCGACTCGGACAACCCGGCCTGCGCGGCGCTGCTCGCCGTGCTGCCCGAGGCGCTGGGGGGCTCGCCCCGTGCCGCGCTCGCCGACCCGGCACCCGCGGGTGCCGCCGCGTGGATGGCCACAGCGGCCGGGGGTGAGCAGATCGTGCTGCGTTGCGGTGTACCTCGCCCCCGGGAGTTCACCCGGGCAGCGGCCCTGGTGGGTGTGAACGGGGTCCAGTGGCTGGAGCTGCCCGGCGCGACCCGGGGCATCGCCTCCACCGCCTACGTCGCCGTGGACCGGGCCGCCTACCTGGCCTTGACCGTGCCCACGGGTGCGGGCAGCGGCGCTCTGCAACAGCTCTCGGACGTGATCTCCGCAGCACTGCCCCGCCACGACCTCGACCCCGCGCCGGTCGGCGGTTGAGCAGGGTCGAACTCACCGCGCGCGAAAATCGACGGTCAACGCAGGCCGGTGCCCCTGGCGAGCGCGGTGTCCACCAGCGTGCTCAGCAACGTGGGGTAGTCGACGCCGCTAGCCGCCCACATGCGGGGATACATCGAGATCGGGGTGAACCCCGGCATCGTGTTGACCTCGTTGACCACCGGCCCGGCCTCGGTGGCGAAAAAGTCGACCCGGGCGAGGCCCTGGCAGTCGAGGGCGCGGAACGCCCCTATCGCGAGCTCCTGCACGCGCCGCGTGGTCTCGGGGTCGAGCGTCGCTGGCACGTCGTAGGACGCCACGTCGTCGAGATATTTCGTGTCGAAGTCATAGAACGCGGCCGAGGCGCCGCCAGCCTCCTGGGCGGGCAGCCGGATTTCGGCGAGGACGCTGGCCAGCACCTCACCGGTGGGCAGCTCGAGCACCCCGCACTCCAGCTCACGGCCTACCACCGCCGACTCGACCACCACCTTCGGGTCGTGCCGCCGGGCGCCGGCGATGGCCTCGTCGAGGTGGTCCCAGGTGGCCACCCGGCTGATGCCGATAGAGGACCCGGCCCTGGCGGGTTTGACGAAGACGGGCAGCCCGAGCAGCGCGCGCTGGTCGTCGTCGAGCGTCGCCGTCCCCGGCCGGAGCACCACCTGAGTACCCACCGGCAAACCGTCGGCCACCAACAGCTTCTTGGTGAACTCCTTGTCCATTCCCGCCGCGCTGGCCAGGACCCCAGCGCCGACGTAGGGCAGCGCCGCGAGCTCCAGCATCCCCTGCAGGGTGCCGTCCTCACCCCGCGGGCCGTGCAGTACCGGGAACACCACGTCGACCTCGGCGAGCACCTCCCCCGCCCGACCGGGCTCCAGCACGAGCACTCGACCCGCGCGCGAGGGGTCGGCGGTGAGCGCGAGGGCGGTGCCCGTCGGATCGACCGAGGGCAGCTGCCGGCCGGTGATGCCGAGCGCGGTGACGTCAGCGGTACCCATGACCCAGGCGCCGTCGGTGGTGATGCCCAGGGGCACCACCTCGAAACGCTGGGGGTCCAGGTTGGCCAGCACCGACCCGGCCGAGACGCAGCTGACCGAGTGCTCGGGGCTCTGGCCACCGAACACCACAGCCACCCTCGTCCGACGCCCACTCATGATCGGTGACGCTACCGGTCACCCCCGGTACCTCTCGCGGTGAAACACGGCGTACACGTAACGCGACTGAGCGTGGCAGACAGTCACTCACCCACTCGGGCGATCACTGCACCGGCAAAGTCCGTACATGATGGTCACCCATGGGGGGAGATGAACGAGTAGGTGGTGACCCGGCGTGACCACTGCTCGGGCGCTGGCCAGCACCACTGCGCGGCGAAACCTGGGCGTCGTGGCCATCCTCACCACGGTGGTGTTCGGTGTGGTGGGGCTCACGGCGGGCTGGCCGTGGGGCCTGCTCACCGTCGCCGGCGCGCTCGTGGCAGCCACCATGGGGAGCCTCGCGGTGCTGCCGTGGCCGCGGCTGGCGGGCTGGACGCACACCCTTCCCGCGTTCAGTTGCGTGGGGGTGCTCGTCCTGCTGCGGCAGACGGACGCGCTGACCAGTAGCTATGTCCTGCTGGTACTGCTGCCCGTGCTGTGGCTGGCCCGGTACACCGACCCCAGGTACGCGGGGGCCGCTCTCGGCTCGGCTGCACTGGGATTCGGTGTTCCCGAGCTGATGCGTGCTTCCCAGCTCGGCAGCGCGCTCGCCGCGGCGTGGGAGGTGCTGGTGTTCGCCGCGGTGGCGACGATTCTTGTGGTTGCGGTCCGACGGCTGCTCGCCGAAGGTGACGCGCGGGCGACGCGCGCCTTCGACGCAGCCGTGCAGGCCGTCGCGCCGAGCGGCCATCCGCGCGAACCGTCGACCCACCAGGCGCTCTGCCAGTTGGCGGCGCACCGCACGGGGGCCGACCAGGTTGTGCTCGTCGAGGACGTGCGGGGTCGCCTCGTCATCGCTGGGCACAGCGCCGAACTCGCGCAACTCGACGACCGGGCACTCCTGGACTCCCGATCGAGCGCCGCTGCCCGCGCCCACCGCACCGGTAGGGCGGTGTGGTCGACGATGCCCGACTCGCCCGACGACCCACTGCTGCACGGCACCGGCGTTCGGTCGGTGCACTGGGAGCCGGTGTGGGGTGCGGGCGCGGTGCGCGCCGTGGTCGCCCTGGGTTTCCACGACCAACGCCGCCAACTCGACCTGGCGACCAGGACGGCTGCGCGAGCAGCGGCGGCGGACATCGGGTGGGTGCTCGCCGCAGCGGACCGAGTGGCCGAGCTGGAGGCGGCGGCTACCACCGACCATCTCACCGGGCTACCCAACCGCCGATGGTTGAGCGCTCATGCCGGGGACGAGCTCATGGCGATCCGCCGCGAGAATCGACCCGCCTGTCTGCTCATGATCGACCTCGACTGCTTCAAGGCCTACAACGACACCCACGGTCACGCGGCGGGAGACGACGTCCTGCAGCGATTTGCCGCGGCGGCGGACCGGGTGCTGCGCGGTGGCGAGATGCTGGCCCGGTGGGGCGGTGAGGAGTTCGTGGCCTTCCTGCCCGGTTGCACCGCCGGCGCGGGGGCCGTGGTCGCGGACCGGGTGCGGAGGGCGATGCCCGGTGAGCAGACGTGTTCGGTGGGGGTCGCCGGCTGGGACGGGGCGGAGTCGCTGAGCAGCGTGCTGGGCCGCGCTGACGCCGCGATGTACCTCGCCAAGCAGCGCGGCCGCAACCGCGTGGTGGTAGCCGATCCGGTGGCTGCCGATGAGGCCCACCTTGGGCTGGAGGCACGTCCGGCGGTGTGAGGCCACGCCGCACCCCGCTCGGCGCAGAGTGTCCAGCGCGGCGGTTATCCAGCGCGGCGCGCACGACGCCCACCCGCAAGCTGTGTCCACCGATGTCCGCGAGACCGAAGGCGGCGAGATCGCAGCCCGCCTGGTCACCGACGCGATGCCGCTGTCCCCGATGGACCCGTCGTTCCTCGAGATGCGGGATGCCCTGGTCAGTGAACGCACATGCGTCGATGCGGCATCCAACACGGGTTCGTATGTCTGTATGGGCAAGGAGCGCTGCACCATCATCGTCGACGTCGAGCTGGGTGATCCGGTTGCGCATGTAGTCGACTCCGACGGTCACGACGGCGGGTTCGACATTGTCATCTGGCTCGTCACTGCATGGGACGGCGACGTCACCAATCGCGCCCCCGAGGAGCACGATGAACTCCGCTGGTTTCCACGCGACGAGGTGCCAGGGCTCAAGCTGGCGCACCCCCGGCTCCCAGCGCTACTCGACGGGGCCTTGAGAGACTGCGCGAACTAGATGCTGGCCCGGATCGTCTCGAAGCCGGATCGGCTATGGACGCCCGCCAGTGTCTTCTCTGAATGACTCGGCGAAAATTGATAGGGCGGCCTGCCGGTCTGCATGGTTCTACTGACGCTCTGGCGGGCAGTGAGCGCCCTAATGGTCACCCCCACCGGCAGCGCCCGGTGCGGGACTGCCCCGACGAAGCGGGCATCGTTCGCCAGGTTCCAGCCACGGCACTGCGATCGACCTCAACACCTCGATCTTGTCCGGCTCGACAAGACGACGTCACGGGTCGTTTGCGGTCGTTTGTGGAACGCCGCGCGGTCCTCGCCGCCAGCGACGTCCGTCTGCGGGGTGCCGCGCGGCGTGGCATGTGCCGAACGCGCCGCTGACGACCGTTTGTGAGACGGGTGCGGGCCTCGGGTGACACGCCGTGCAGACGATGTCCGAAACCCACGTCCGGAACCACCGTCTCACCACATCTTCTGTCGGGCGCTTTCGACACTGTCGTGGGCATGACACACACCTGCTCGGTTACGCCCGGGTCTCCACCGCACTGCAGGACTGTGACCAGCGGTATCTGGCGCTGTTCTGACAGCGCTACTTGGCCGGGCCGGTCCTTGCTGCGGCAGCGGTCTCTGTCTACCGCGCGCTCGAGCGCGC
>JAABVA010001895.1_pt1 | contig 21505 bp, 22 predicted proteins | sample 5560331 | NCBI WGS metagenome assembly JAABVA01 (sample SAMN12812661, study PRJNA571458) | rock metagenome | isolation source: Antarctica rocks | place: Antarctica: Victoria Land, Mt New Zealand sud | collected 2016-01-07
TAACCTCACGCCTATCATCACCTATAATATTGTCCAACACCACCTAAGTGACCTAACACCTCTTTTCCCAACACCTTCCGAGTAACACATGCTAAAACCGTGACAAAATAGTATATCATAGAGCGATGCAGACAACTGTCAGCAGAGATCGAGTTTCAATCTTCTCATTCTCACAACTCACAAACTTCGACAAATTGATCGCGAATCAGATTGAAGTTATATTAACGAACGAGAAGCTAAATCACATGAACTGAAGACGAGTAGAGTCTGACTTGCTATGTGAGTGTATCAGCGACATGATCTTGAAAACAGATCATGTCGAGACTGTTTTTAATTCATCAGCAGTCTCGCAGTTCGATTTCGAAAGAAGATCAAGATCATCGATACTGTCGTCGCAATCAAGACGCTCGTCAGTAGTGTCGAAGAATGAAGACTCACACTTCATGTTGACTGCAAGCGATGTAGTAATGATCTCAGATCTTAATTCATCGATGTCAGCGATGCGAAGTCTGATGATAAGATCTCGTCAATCATCAAGAGTTGTCACATCAATCTCTTCTGACACGATCGCTTCGTTCACGTCGTTAAATTCTTCAAGAACATCACACGTACATTTTCTTATGTCTTCTCATTCTTTTATCTCAATCGCTTCGACGTTCTCGAAGCTAGCAGAATATGACGAGCAAAGACTTGCTCTCTCGCTAGATGTAGTCATGAATAACGAAAAGATTCTTCTACAGTACAGCTTAGAAACAGAAATGAGTGATACTGCGAGTGTCTGCGAGAAAGCTATCATTGCGACAGCGATAGAAAGCGTACGATCGAAAGTTCAACGATCGCGTTATCAAATCATCGAAAATATCTGAAAGATGAGAGAGAGTAGAGCATGCTCTTGCATACGAATGTTTCATACATGAAAGCAGAGACTCGATTATCTTGATTTAATATCTTCGATCGCGACAATGAAGTTGCTGAGAGAATATCGCTTCGAAACTAAGAATGAAGAAACGTTTGTGTGTCATTCACATCTTCAGAGACTGAGAAATAGACTCGAGCTACTGATGAATGAGCTGTCGTTTGAAATACTTATTGATCGTATAAATATCATATACGACTATAGATTTCGACTAGATTTCGTGAAAATCGATGTCACTTTCGCAGACTGATTTCGTCGAGATAGTCGCTTCTTTCGCTTCACTGACTCACTACAACTATTTCGACTACGATCGCATATGTCACAGAACTACAAGATTGATACGTCTCTGATTCGTAACATGTTCATAGAGAAGATCAAGTATTAGAAGTGAAAGAAAAACGATGCAATAGTGTTATCAAATGTGTTTGATTGAATATTGAACGACAATACATGAGTCTTGATAAGAGAGAAACTAAACATGTACTTATGACATCAGAGAGATGACTTAGACCTTACAAATCACGACTGATTGAGAACGACTATGTACATCACGTTGCAACAACTAGTACGTCAGAATATAGTGTACTATCTCATTACTGTGATTCTTCGATCGAATCACGAAATCGATCTTCTGACTTTTTCATATTTCATGAAGATCACTTTCAAGAACGATTCAGAACTCATAAGACATGTGAATCTGAATGTCAATGATTTGATAAGTGATAGAGAACAAAGTCGAATTCAGAGCACAGCAATGTTTGCAGACGAGTCAATTGACAAAGACGATGAATTCATTCTTGATCTACATCTTCGCATGAAAAAATGATGAAAAGAAGCGATCAAGCGAAATCTAGCAACGAATGAGTATACTCACTGCGTAGTACTTGAGATGTTCAATGAGAATGATTCGCGAAGATCAGGTCTGAAATGAGTGAATCAGTCTTGTTTCGCAGACAGTGTTCATTTCTGAATATCACATTTATCACACGATAATAGAAGTAAATCTGACAAACAACGCATTGCAATGCTCATCTATCACACAGCGATCTTCAAAGATGAAGTCAACATGAAAATTGCAAAATGTGAAACTAAGAATGAAGTGATCATCGCACTACGAGATCAAAGACTCATCGACGCGACTTCTTCTGAACTAGAAAACGATAAACAAGAGAGAGTATCGTTTTGTCATTCTGTCATCATGAAAATTCGAAAAGTATGTTCAACTTCGAACGCGCTGATAGATCTTCGAAGCTGAAATTCGATGAAGATGTTGAAAGAGAGAAGTCTTTTGTTTGATCAGAATCTGAAGCAAGTAAAAGAGTTTGTTGAATTTCATCGAAAATCTGCATTGAATCAGATGAGAAGAGCTCACGAAAGAATGAAAGAGACAGAGATTGCAGTCTATGAGTCTAAATTCTATTTCTACTGCGTCAAGAATGATATTAAGTCGATGAAAGACGATGAATGAAAGCGTTCGAAAGCAATTGCTCGAACGTTAATGATAGATTGTATTCTTTCTGTTTTCTCAAGCGTTGACGAATAGATTGTTTCCTTGCTGTTTTCTTTCTGTTTTCTTCTTGATTCTTTCTGTAGTGATCAAGAAACGATCACTAATTAGATGAGAAACGAATGTCGTGAAACTGTTCGCATCATTCTCACGAGATAGTTAGTAAGAGGGAAGAGATCGAGATCTGAGTCAATGATAGAAGAGTCGAAGAGCGTTTCTCGAGTGTACATATAGATGTCATTGCGACTTGTAGATAGAGACAGACATATACACGTTTTACAGTATCTTTCTACTAGCACGATCATTGCACGTGTTCATTGTTTGCTTTCTCTGTTGCTTCGATACGACTCTCTATATCGCATCTGTACTCTATTTCTCGACAACGTCTGACTCGTTGATTCAGCAGTACTTTTTCTTATTGTGACAGTTTTCTTTGCAAATTCAACTCATCTGAAGAACTTTCATCTGTTCTACAATGTCTGCATGAAGTCGATCATACTCATTGACTTTCTTTTTCAGCTTCGCTTTCAGCTTCGCTGTTTGAGTGAATGATATCTTCGTCGCTGAAAGCTCAATTATGAGCGCTGAAGACGTGATATCAATCTTATCATGATCAAAGATGAGTTCTAAATTAATGTTTACATTCTTTTTGTCTGCTGAATACTTCTGTTGAACATTCGAAGCTACTTTCTTTCAAAAATCGTGCAGTGTCAGAATTATTTGCTCATTCTTCTTTATTAAATATCAGACGATGATGACTTTTATAAATACTAGTACACACTTCAGATTGATGAAATCAACATGCTCAGAGCATTTATGCATCTGTTCTTGACGCAGATCTTGAAGATTGACATCGTTCTCATCATTTATAGTAATTTGCAAGACGTCATTGATGATGAGAATGACTTCATACTTGACTGTCATGTTCATGAATGATCTGAGTGATTCTAGCGATGACTTTGACTTCGTCGATTCTCATCTTTTCATCGATGCAGTGAGCTTTGTGAATTGATTTGAAGCTGCTTGAGTCTTAGACTGATTGTCATCTAGATTCTTCTCATTCTCATTCTCATCTTCAAATCAGTTAAGCTTCGCTGATGATGACATACATGCTCTTCAAGCGACAAGAGTAGCAGCAGTCTTAGCGACGCGACAAAGATCACAAGCTCGCTCGAGATGAGTGCGTTTACGACTTGAGAAGTCTGAGAGATCTTGAGAGAATTAAGCCTGAGCAAAGAAAGATCTTCTACATCTGAAAGCGTCGAAGGTGAAGAGATCTCTGTCTCTGAAGAAAGTACGATAGAATTCTTAGATACGGGGGCGATTTTGCGTGCCTTAGAAGCCTTGAATGCATCTAGGTGAAGCAGAGTCTTGAAGAGAGCTCTTTTGCGTTCGGTACGCCTGAGGAGCATTCTGACTATCTAGGATTGCCTCCGTGTGAGGCTGAGGTTTGTATAGCTTCAAAAATGAAGCTTTGGGATGTTTTGGGGGTGTGGGGATGATATCTAGGTATTTGCTCTATTTGCACCAAATTTGAGGCTGATTTGTGTGTTTTCCCCGCCAAATTCGCTAAAACCCGAAAACTGAACCAGACTTTTGCATACAACGATAGGCGAGGAAGATTTCACCTACCTTAGGCAAGCCATGTTGATCACACCCTTCCATCCATCTTCATTTATGTCTTGCTTTCTGCGAATACGACCATTTTCAAAAATGGCATCTATAGTACAGATAGGCCAGCTGATCCAAGGTCGATCTAGTAGCTATCACATTAACCAGCTATTGGAGGACAAGGGTACTCCAAACAAAGTCTGGCTTGCTATGTAAGAAGCTTTACCTCTTCAGTGTCTCCCAGTTCCCAGTTGGCTAATAGAAGGTAGTGGTGACAAGAACAACCAGAATTATGTGTTAAAAACTCTGTCTAACCCCTTTACCAGAAAGCAACGCGCGGCAATCGAAGCTTTTCGGGGGACACAACTCATTCGTCAGCTCGTCGATGAGGCCGTGAATCCGCCAGCTGTCGTGCTGGAATATCTCGACGAGGATCTTTTGAGCTTCTCGAGCAAAAGAAAACTGGAAAGATCGGAGGTGAAAGCAATCGGGAAAAAGGTTCTGCAGGGAATATACTTCATGCATGAGGCCGGCTATGTGCATACGGGTACGTTTAACGACAATTAGGAGGAATGATCCGCCTCTAGCCTGCTAGATTTCGAATAGCTTACTATAGGCCGACTTACAGATATCAAACTTAACAATGTCTTAGTCAATCACAAAAACGGAGCATCTCGGATCACAGAAGTCAAACTGGCGGACTGTGAGTCGGCTGTCTTAATGGATGCGAACAAGTTCATCGCCGTGGGGCTGATCGGAACGGCTATTTTCCGTAGTCCAGAGGCTTTTTTTCAAAGGGGGGTAGGCCCAGCAACAGACATCTGGTCCTTTGGAACTATGGTGAGTTTTGCATATAGCCTCTGCTTGTATCAAGTTGCAGAGCACTCTCTTTATTAAACGTTTGCGCATAGCTTATAAGCCTCCTTCTGGGTCCGAGCTGTCATATCTTCAGGCCGCCACTCGGTACGCCAGATGCCGAATGGGATGTGGCGGTGCTACAGAGACACGATATGTTTTTTGGACCGTTTTCACCGAATCTTGCGAATCGTATGGGTGACGATGTGACGCACTTGCTCTTGACTATCAAGGTCCCGTTGCACGAGAGACGACCTTTCAGAAACTGGAATCCTGATGAAATCGCGCCAGCTGAAGTAGAATTTATTTGCAAGTTGATGCAGCTTGACCCGGAGAAAAGGCCATCAGCAAGAGACCTTTTACAAGACAAGTGGTTTTCGAGTTAAGATAATCACAGCTTAGTGTTTTCTCAGTTCTATTGAGTACCCTACTACTATATTGATCGGTCCACCTGCAATAAGAGATCGAGTCATGGAGGTGTATTCTACTATCGCTATTGTAGCCCTCTTATTCGGACTCTTTCAGAGAGCAGCCCTTTTCGAATACTTTCCTAATCTGGGCGTCTTGTTCGAAGTATTTTTTATGCCACCTTCCGGTCCGACTCCAGTACTTGATCGGGTCAGTGCTTTTCTCGCTAATATCGCTCGCCGCTCCCTGACTTAGTCTGTCCTCACCACCGTAGCTTGAAGACGACCTTCGTGGTCGCTTTCGCATGGGCTGGTCTTGAGTTCGAGGAGAAGAATGTTCAGCTTCTTGCGATTGCTTCCGTTTTTGATGAGGACCGGCGCTTTTCTGAAGGACCGATGGATCTCGTAGAACCTAAATCAGGCCAGCGGTATGACACGGCACGAGGGACAATTGAAGAACATGCTTTTCTGTCAGCAGGAATGTTGAACTAGTACAAATTGTGCCATCCCATCTCTTCATCATTAGCGAAGAAACGGGCTCGTCCCTTTTGCTGAGGGAGAAAAGAAATCCAAAAGTCCACTCTTGTCGAAGTTGAGAAGTTACGAAGCGAGGTCAAGAGTCAGTACTAAAGATGAAAGAACCGAAGTTGAAGAGTCCGTTCGTGAGCTTAGTGGGAAGCCCGTAATGAGGGTGTGGAGTTTCATCTTCCAGTCGGAAAAAATAATCAAAGGCGAAGAATTATTGAGAGAGAGTACTTCTTCCGACATTCCTGCCGAAACCACTCCCGAAACCCAATCAACCCAAGACTTCTCCCCACTTTCGCAGAAGGCCTCTGTCGAGACAATATGCAAACGGGAACGTGAGAGCATGTCATGAAAGCCCTCGACCAGTCTTCTGCTAGATGAGATCAAAGAACTTAACCAGTCGAAGAATCTAAAGCTGCGATCTTCTTTGATTCAATGTTTCTCGATTTAATTATTTCAAATCAGATGACGAATCAATTCTACCTTCATTGAGAACTTGACATTATTCAATGAGTGACATGCATGAAACTTAGAGTGGCTTGATCTTGAGTGCGAAATCTTCTGTGAAGTAGAAGTCTAAGATATTGAAGACGGTCTATAAGCCGCTCTAGCTTCCTTGGCTGTCCAAACATCATGGATTATAATTAAAGAAAGTATTGTATCTTCGCTTAACACAACAGCCGATGGGGCGGTTGAGACTAAAATCTTCGTTGCAAGTCGACTTAGTAACATGCCGACTTTTGGTCTCCGTTGAAATGTGCTTTCGTCGTAGGATGTGTTAAGATCTAAGACACGGTCCCCAGTCCCTTGAAGCCATTCATCCTGACCTCCTCTCATCCTTAAAGCTACCTTATGAATGGCTTCCTGTAGATGCATATCGAGTTCTGCGTTCCTCTCGAGAAGAATTTACGGCACATCTAACCATCCGGAATCTTAGCATGATCAGCCTACCCAGGAAACGGCTTTTATGGTAGCACTTACGTTTTCATTGATTTTTTCGATATCCCCCTCCGACGGTTCTTTGAGGAACCGCAAGTTCGTTCCTAGCTTCCTAAGACTCCATGCCCGCGCCCATTTGATACCCCATTCCATAGCGTGGCCATCGTAGGTAAAGTCCCACCCATTGTGGTACCACCTTTCTTCGGGGGCAATGGCTAGCCTAAAATCCCGTGCTACGTCTGCTGGTACGAAATCATCGTCTTTGAAAGTTAAGAAGAATCCCTTTCGTAAATTAGCCTGTGATATTATCGCCGCAAGCGGTCCGTGCGACTCTATATACTCTGAGAAATATGGGATATTGCCGTCGACAAAGCGTAATTGGAGCTCGAGATCTTCTAGTAGGGGGCAATGGTCGAGTATAAATCTGATAGTATCTGCTATATCCTCTTCACAATCTGATAGGTCAGGAGTGACCTCGAACCGAAGGTGCTTTAGATTGTTCAAACGCTCGGGTGAAATCGTGGTATATGAACCGCCATAACCGTCCATGCTAGCCAAGTCTGTCATGTAGAACTTGGTATCATCATACAGAACCGAAAGAGCTTCTTTGTACACCTGGTGACACACGCGGAGGATTGAGCCTCCAAGAGACTGTGGGCGAGCGTATATACGGCATATGCAGAAAGTAAGGGGATCCGATAGTTGGAGATGTGGATGATGAGACTCCCAGCGGCAAGGGACCTTTCGGCAAGCCGTAGAAACGAAGAGTTCGTGATATATCTGGCGACGGAGCTCAAAGGGTAGCCCCATCAGAGTAGCCTCGTTGACAGGCTTTGAAGAGGTTGAACTATTCATCCTTGTTGTTGCTGGAAGTTTGAAGGATCTTCGGGAGCCCAAGACTTAGTATCGGGAAATTGGACCAGGGAATATATATACTCATAACACCAGCACTTCCAGGAAGGAATGGAACTTCTGAGATCTTGTCGTACTCAACTCAACTTGAATGACAAGACTATAGCTATCGACCTGTTTTATTTTTATGGCCAACATATACGGCCTTCAAAACAATCAGAATCTCCACTTTCCCCTCGTAAAGTTTTGATATTCGCGCCGCTTAGACCGCATGATAGTTGCAACAGCAACTTTGAGCAACTCAACTTGCAAACCGGATTTTGTCGGTTTCTTTGAAAAAATGTCTTCATGAGTACCAAAGCTCGTCTCGGAAAATTTAACTTATGATCAATCACCATTGGCCTGCATACTATCGACGGACATTCCGTCGACTCTTCCAAGCTTTCGCGGTTTTCCTAAATGTTGGAATTCCAGTATCGTGGACCACTGAAGCCCCTGTCCTCATTGTTAAGTGGCAAATCCGTCATCAATTTCAGGACCCTGTCGGCAGAGATCCGGCTGGAAATCTACCGGCATCCCATCGTAAGTCCCATGGATTTAGGTCCCGGCTTCGATCAATTCGTGGTCTTCAATTAAATGAAGGAGCCTTGTCCAGCATTACTTCGGGTCTGCAGCCAGTCGTATGTGGGAGCGTTTTGCTTCTTGACAGTGGAGATACCTGCGCAGCTTTGATCTTCTATGGTTAGCGAATCGTTCCAATTGAGTTTAGGTGGTTTACAATCTGATACAGCTGGTTTTAGTGGTTCTTTACTGGACTGACTCTGAGTGTGTCATTCGATCTAGATTGGGTCGATCTCAATGGGGTACTACGCTCGAGCTTATCTGCTACCCGCGGGTCCCGTCTATGGCATACAGTTCTCCCGAAGTCTTGGGTACTGGGACCAGAAAACTCCTGTTGCCACGAGGGGCGCTAAAGTGACTGCTCAGAGATGAAGACTGCACCATGAGAACCTTGAAGTGCATGGTTATGTAGGTCTCAGATGGCCGTTGCGTTGCATTGCATAATCACTCCTTCCATCAGACCCCGGAAATAGTAGCACACAAAGTTATCAGTGGTGCTTGAACAAACAAGGGAGTCCATCGTGTCTACACCGACTCGTATTCGCTGCAGGCATGTTAAGAAACTTCGCAGGGGCAATTTGTGGCTTACCAACATTGGATAGTTTGTCGGGATAGAATAGTGGGACCTTGTCTGACTAGTTCATTGGCAAGCCTGAACAGCAGAATGGAACGTTTAACAAAGGCAGAACCACAGAAGGCTTGGTCTGAAATCCCGGTTGTCGAATATGCAGGTACGCAGGCTGGAAGCAGGTCTGACGTTTCATATTGGGCTTCTTCGATTCTCTAGAGCATGACCAAGCCAATAGAAAGCATGACTTGGTTGATGTTCTCCCTTTCAAGTGTCCTAGAACAATTGCTGCATGTTATCACGAGTAATGGATTATCTGGACGCACTTACGGCTCGACGAAGCCGCAAGGTACCCGGTCCAAGGCTAGTATTTGGCGCATTAGGCGCTCTTAGTGCTGGGAATCTTCAAGACCCATGCTACTATTGAGCATGCAGAGTTCTTCTCTGGTTGTCCATTCTTCCCTCCTCTGTCAGTCGATCATCTTCAATACATCCTTAGTCCCTATCACTTCACCAAATGCATAACCAAACCCCCTTAATCCTGCTTCATGCTGCGCTTTATTTGCACTTCCACACGCGACCTTCACTAATAAGGTTTCGAAGCCTCTACAGCACTTCTGGCAGTCGTATCGCAACAACAAACCGTCATAACCCCACAGACCACCATCCTCTGCACGCCTGACGCATGTAACAATTTCCCAAGTCCGTGTTGATGAAAGCATCATACGTATCTTTCGCCACCACAGTATGCCCGTTGGCAGCCTCGGCAATGTCAGCAATTAACTTCCAGTCTTCACTCCCCGTTGCAATCGAGCCATCTGGACCCCATTTGCGGACAAATTGATTCTTGTATGGAGGAGTGAGCTCTGCTTCGGAATGACCATGCTGTGTGAAAACGGTCAGAAGAGAACTCTTGCCACAATGTGAAATAAGGGCCTTGACGTGAGGAAGGCAGCATGTGGTCATCGGGGGAAAGACATTAGACAGTTTACATGTCGACTACCAGGGGGGCGGTTGCCATGCTGGATTATGTGGCTGAGCAAGGTTGTTGATGCAGGACGATGTATGTACGGTCGCCTAGATACTGCACATGCATTTGCCATGATATTGTAGGAGATCGGATGATGGTGATGGGTTGAAGAATACCTATTCGGTACCTTAACCTAGAAAGTAAGGTACGATAATGGGATGTGCCGCAGTGCGCCAGGGGAGTCGGGAGCTGACGGGTGCAACTGCACAATCCCGGCGGGCCGGTAATCGTCAGCCTAATCAGACGGAGACTCTCCAACCATTTTCCGTTTTCGTCCTCGAGGTCTGTTCTTTTTCTTTTTCTTCAAATTCTCTGCAACCGCCAAGAAACTTTCATGTCGCATTGCCGATAGAACGAATGAATGCATTTCTGAGGTTGTAGCCGCTACGCTTGCCCTGTTATACCCGTCTCCGCTGCCGCCCTTTCACTCATTTCGACCAGTCAAATGGCAGCGAACCATATTTGGGGAGAACAAGTCCGCCACGAATGATTGCAGAGCCAATGGTGCAGGAAAAGAAAGCCAGAGCTCCACTTGGTTGAACTTATAGAGTGCCAGAGAAATGGCGATCACGATACTGTTCTCAAAATGCCATGTCAAAAATACAACAAGGCGGGATCTGTTAACGATGTTCGCTGGCTAGTCCCCAAAGTGCCACACTCGCTCCAGATATTTAGCCACCTGCATCTCCTGCCTCACTGAAGCTGCCGCACCTTCCAAAGAAGCTGGTGTTCCCGCTCAAGTCCATGTGGCCACACCTCAATACCCTCGAGGCAGGACAAACTTTGGATCTGCTATTACAAGCCAGTTTCTTATTATCCGTTATGTAGTATTACTTGAGCATTTCTTTCCCTAGTACAGCAGACTCCGGATTTCGGCAATCAAGATTGCGGGCTTTAGGTTCCCATTTTGCAAGGCGGCATAGCTTTCAGGTCGGTGATGGCCTTGCAATCTCAAGGTATCTCTTTTAGGATTCAGCCTAGCGTTAACATAGCAGATCTTATATGGTAGACATTGTAAGCAGCTCCATTTAGCTAGGCAGTGAGACGGGCAGGATTTTGGGCAGCTCCAACGATCACGACCGAGAAACTCGAAGGAAAGCATTGGTTAACAGTACATTCTATCAGATTTTTGGGCCGGAATAGGTCAGGTAACCTTTGTTATCTAATAGGCCCTCATAGGTAGAAGAAAGTACCCACATGGCATCAAGATTGCGCACAGACTGCTTCACTCATGCGCACTAGGCAAAAGACATAATTCTAACGTCCAGAGAAAACTCGATAGCGGACCAAGGTCAGTCCAGGAGAAATCACTGGTGTAGGATTTGCCAATTCCCATCCATTGGTTACCGACGTCCTGTAGCTTAGGCATCAGCCTGCATCGGCATATGTCAGTCTTACTAGGTCATCAATTATCTTGGATGCAGCTAAGATTCCTTAGTTTGCTGAATTTTCGTCCTCGCAAAGGCTGACGATAACGTAGAGCCGCGGAGGAAGTGGATATCTACTTACTCCCCACCAAGTGCAGATATTCAAATCCTAAAGCTGTCCAAAACTATAAGTCCTCCGTTTTGTTCAACGCGCGCCTGTTCCAACTTAGAAAGTTAGATCGCTACGGCTTGAAAGCCTGTAGTCGACTCGAGCGGCATTCCAAAACCGCAGACCAAGAGACTCCTGAAAATTTAGTTGGGGATGTTAACACGGAAGGAAGGCTTTCCTAGCTCATTGTCATATCTGACTGCCAAACTCGGCAGGTTGCATTTTTCTTGTTACACGCGTGATCTTAACTTCATGCACCGAAGTTATCCGAAGACATTTTATCTTTACGTTACTATGAACGGTTTGAGATATCCATCTATGGGCAGTCTTTTTTCTGGCTTTGTTCCTTAATTCCAAACGCTGCTATACCTAACTCTACACAAATTTGCTCCTTCCAGCAGCTTGAAGATATCTGTATCTGGGTCCTCTCGCGATCTTCAGAATCGTACAGCAACCATGGCATCCAATGAGAATACTATGGTAGAAGCTCAGAAAAGGAATGGCCTTGAATTGATCCCAGGGACTGAGATCATATCCCAAGACGAGGACAAAGGTTTGATTAGAGGCGAGACAGGAGGCTACGAAGGCATGATTCTGGTCCCTCAGCCCTCCAAAGATCCCCATGATCCTTTAGTAGCGTATCACCCCAGCTGGAAAATTTCCATTGTAGTCGCTAACAATGGCCTTAGAACTGGACTCCTCTTTGGAAACGGGTGGTTGTCATAAATCAAGCAGTGTTCATCTTCATCAGCCAGCTGATCCCCTTATCTATCGCGCCTCTTACCCCGATCTTTATGAAACAATTCGATAAAAGTCTTTCTCAAGTTGCGTTGCTGGTGAGCGAAATATCCACATAACAGCACCTCCAGAGCTCCTCGAACGCTAATCTCTATGCCTTTTCTCTCAAGACAGGAGCAACAATTATAGCGCTTGGCTACGCCAACCTAATCATCATACCCTTCAGCAACGTATTTGGCCGTCGTCCCACGTCTCTGATTTGCTCCATCATTTGCATCCTGGCGACAATATGGCCGGCCGTGACAACGTCATATGGCTCATTCCTAGGCGCAAGAATCGTCAACGGCCTCGGTGCGGCGGCAAATGAGAGCATTATGGCTGTGGTAGTAGCGGATGTAATGTTTCTACACGGGAGGGGGTCTTGGATGGGATTATTTTTGTAAGAATATCTACCCAGTGGTTCTTTACGGCATTGGTTTATCAAATAGTTGGTCTTATTTCCTCGGAGCCATGCTTGGGCCTATCATTTCTGGAGGTATCGCCGAGCACGTGTCTTATCGGTGGTTCTTTTGGGTGTGTACGATTGCACAAGGTGTAAGTACCTTAATATCCTGTCCTTCTATACGGCACGAGCTTGACTTGAGAGTGACAGTTTAATTCCCTATCTCTATTTTTCTTCTTTCCCGAAACCAAATACCAACGCTCTACCGAGTCGAAACCGAAAGACCGCTCGCAGAGAGCTAGCTCAAACGAATCCAAGGAGAAGCCCATAGAACATCCCCTTTCCAATCCCGAACACCAAACCCCAATGACTCCACAAATTCTCAACCATGGCCACCCCTCCCTTCACCAACGCTTCCTCCTCCTCCCCCGCCCCGACTCCCACGCCCTCCGCACCCTCCCCCTCACTAGCATAACCCCATTCCGCATCGCCACCTACCCCATCATCCTCTGGGCCTCCCTCGCCCTCGGCTTCACCGCCAACACCTCTCTCACACTCAATCTAACGCAGTCTCAAGTTTTCGCGGCGCCACCCTACCATTTCTCACCGAGCCAGGTAGGTTTCACGAATTTGGCGATGGCCGCGGGAGCGATCATAGGGTTGTTGACGGCGGGGCCGTTGAGCGATTGGGTTAGTATGAGGAGGACGAGGGGGAATGGGGGGGTGAGGGAGCCGGAGATGAGGTTGATGGCGATGGGGCCTTATGTTTGTGCTACGGCGGTGGGGATGGTGGTGAGTTTATTCCTTGCAGCTGATTTATGGACGGCAAAATGCTAATAGGATATGTTTATGGGTAGGCTACTGCGGTTGGGTATCAGTACGGATGGCCGTGGGAAGCGATTGTTGTGGTTGGGTATGGCTTTGTGGGATTGACGGTTGTTACAGTTCCTACTATTGCTATTACGGTGAGTCCAGTCAATTAGCACGTCTTCTGTGACGTAGGTGAGGCATGACTGACGGCCATATAGTACGCTGTGGACTGCTACAAACCTATTGCGGGTGAGATCATGGTGGTGGCTACCATCTGCAAGAACACATTTGGGGTGCGTATAGATTTCCTCGCCGTCGAAATAAAATCTTACGATTCCACATGTCGCTCTGCTCATACTGATGTCCTCGAACTTAGTTTGGTACCACATACTGGCTTAACAATTATGTCATCCGCTTCGGCTACATCCGTGCAATGATGATTTCCGCTGGCCTTGCCTTTGACATTTCACTACTCGGTATGGTGGTCTTCTGGATTTGGGGCAAGAGGTTTCGCCGGTGAACTATGCATAGCTGGGTGCATAAGCTTTGATGGTTGATGTTGATGTGGTGCAGCGATAGTTACATTAGTAAGTGTGTGTATCTTCTATGTAGTGAGGTGCAGTAGCTAATGAGTAGGTCTGTGGGTCATGTGACCCCTTATTTGATTGGGCCTGTTTCCTGACTTAGCCTACTGGCTTCTGCAGTTGAGATGAGGGTGATTCTTCCTTGATGTTTGGGATGGAGACGTAGAGCTGCAACGTTGGGGTCTCTAATGGCTCTTGTGGTAGGGGGTTTGGTCGGTTTTTGCTTCTTGGCTAGACAGTGAACATTATCACACGACTTGCGATACTTTCCAGGAATATAATCTAGCATATCTAATCCGTTCATGCGGAAGGATCGAAGCGGATACCATGCTCTTTTACATGACTTGAGAATGATAAGATGACGGGCTTTTTCTTCATACTTACTTCCTCAAAACTGCTAGATATTTCTAGAAACGGCAAGTATCTCAACAGCGATGAAACTCCCCATCCAAAACTGACTTGAATCTGGAATAGCACGAAAGAGTCTGAATAAGCCACAAAAAGCAAAAATCCACCCAAATCCCAGCCAGCCATATAGACTCAGCCTACCCCCTGGGTAGGTCACGTCTAACACTTGATTCTTGTTGAAGGGTTTTGAAGTGACTATAAATACTTTCTGAGATAAGTATTGAACTTGGTGACGATAGTAGCACGCGAGTCGTCACAATTACATAATCGCGTGTGGCTGGTGATGACTACGGACATAGCCATCTTGAAGGTGGTAGGACTGCTTACAGTCGACTATAACAGATCCACACCCGTGGCCTAATATCAGTCACGATGTCTGAGACGAAAATGCGAAGCAGCAAGAGATTGAATGAGCTTGCCTGACAGCGTGCACGACGATGGCAGAAATACAACGCGCGAACAGCGTAAACATACTAAGCGGCGTCTTTTACAAGATTACGATTGACTCGCAGTCCGTCAGCGCTGTAATTGCTGCACGCCAGATGATCGAAGGCTTTGCCAATACAACCGACCATCAAGCGTCAGACGATGCGGGTTCATCCTATCCCATATTTGCACCTTTGCATTCTGCGCCGGGTCAGATAGATACTTCAAGAGGGATGACAAGAGAAGGCGTAAAGAATACACTCTACTAACAAATTGTCGTGGGGCTGGAAGATTTGTTGCAACAGAGACCATCGGTGCACTTGGTGCGAGCACATGCAGAGACACGCCGTGAGACGTCTGAAAGTGAGAAGCCAGTAAAAAGAAACCAAGAGTGTATATTCGAGTTTTCAGAGCACATTGTGATTTAGTCACTGCCTTAAGACCCTTGAACACTGTCGAAGAGAATGGAAGAACATCTAGCAATACAGTGATCTCAAATTAAGAATTGTCTACAGATTTGACCCCGATGTCATTTTCTGGAAAAGAGTCATTGCAATCTTGAGTCTTGTTCGATGATAGTGGTCCCATCAGCAGAAAACAGAGAGACTTGGAGACTATCTTAGTCGAGCATGCGTTAGGCACTTTGGCTGTCCCTAGCATTAACGAGAGTTCATTCTCCGACCTTTCCATACAAGGACATGGCTACACTTCAATAATGCATTAAGTTGCCAACTTCACCTAGTCGCTTGCTAATACTTAGATGTTCATTTCCGCTCTGCAAATGCCTGAACGGCTATAGGTTTTTGCTTGTCAATTCGGTCTTGTACCTACTAATCTAAGAACTGCACATTACACAGCAAAGTCTCTTCGATCCTCACTGGTCTTGACTTTCTCTTACCGCTTAATGCCCCAATACATCTTCCATAATCGTTCGAGCTTGTCCTGTTCGATTTGTGTCGTCTAAAGTTAGCTGCTTCCCACAGTTTGGATTCTTTGGTTCGTTCCCTACTCTTTCATTTCAATCGTCACTTCCATTCAGGCGATTGTATCTACGTGCAATTTTCCAATTCTCCGAGTCTCAAAACTTAGGTTCCACGTTCTCAATCAAAGTGCAACTCGGACCGGGTCATTGGAACCCGACCCTCGGTCCAAGACAACCGAGAAAATAAGAAAATATTCTTCGTTTATCTCTCACTAAGCTAGCTATCTGATATACCGCGATGATCTTTCTTACCAGCCCCTTAGGTCGACCGTTCATCGAAGCGTTATCAAACCTTGGTTGACCATGTCCAACAAAGATTGGGATGTTTCTTATCCAGAGAGCGGGGAAAGAGGGCAAGATTAGGTCCTTCCTAATCCAGTCACTCTTTCCCCTGTGATAAATTCCTACAAGAATGTATAGAGATAACGATATGATATAGTGGCAAGTGACGTAGTCTGGAGGACGTCGGTCCTCGACCAGGGCCTGTATATATGCATCTTACAGACCCTTTTGCAATATCAGATCAATCATCACAATGAGTAACACCGGAGGTGCCGTTGCCGTCTCATCGACCTCCAGCGATCTCACGGATGCCACGATTCGCTATATAGATGAGAAGTCTGATTCCAAAGATGCTAGAGATCCAATCAGTAACGAGGAGAATGGCGACGTCGTTTCAGTCAATAACGTCCAAAGCGACGCGTTTCTCCTGTCTCATGAAGAGCAATTCCCAATTGATCCCAATGAAATAGAAGAGACCCAACAATTTACTTTCCGTGCCGTCTTGGTTGGCTGTATCCTCGGTGGAGTTATTGCTGCCTCGAAGTTGGTAGTCAAGCATTCTCTCCTGCGTAGTCTTACTAACAGCTTTGCCAGTCTCTACCTTGGGCTGAAAACCGGCTGGACATTTGGTGCTTCCTTGTTCGGCTCCATTTTTGGCTATGCCATCCTCAAGCCACTCTCGAAGGCACTCCCCACAAACTTTGGTGGGGGCTATTTTGGACCCAAGGAAAATGTTTGCTGCCAATCCGCTGCAACTGCAGCTGGATCCTTGGGCTTGCTCTTTACCTCGGGCTTCCCAGCGGCCTATCAGCTCGGTCTTCTAAGCGCGACACCAAAGGAAGATATTGGCAGGCTGATAACCTTTACTGCCTGTTGCGCCTACTGGGGCATGTTTCTCGCCATACCTCTTCGCAAATTCTACATTCTCAAGCAGAAGCTGGTCTTCCCAAGTGCCGTTGCAGCGGCACATACCATAAGGTCTTTACACGTTGGTCGGAACGCGGAAGCAAATGCTCGTAAGAAGACCAAAGCCTTGATCATCGCCTTCATTTGTGCCATCACACTTCGTGTCGTCTCTGAGTACGCGCCAGGTGTACTATGGGACTGGCACTGGGGCTGGGCGCTGTACAGGGTTTGGAATTTCAAAAGAATGATCACTGTCGAAAATTGGAACTGGGTGTGGGAGTTCACCCCGGCATTTATAGGTGTGGGTATGCTGACAGGTCTTAACGCTTCTTGGTCCTTTTTTGGCGGCTCTGTACTGGCCTGGGGCGTTGTTGGCCCTGCTCTAGTCGCCACAGGTAAAGCATTTGGTGTTGCTGTTTCTGATCAATATCCTGGTTACATGAATTACATGGGCATGGTTTTGGAAGATCCTATCAACAAACCAACTCCTCGGTACTGGCTTATTTGGTAAGTAGCTTCCAAAGATTGACTAGATCAATCTAACTCTTCTATTCCCAGGCCTGGCACGATGTTACTGTTATGTGCATCATTTGCAGAGCTCGGCGCTAATTATAAGACACTCTGGGCCGCGCTTGTTCAGGCCTTGGCACCGCGCTTCAAATACTTCCGCAAAGCAGAGATTGATGAGAAGGATCTCATTTACGACCCAGCTCCGAAGCACGAGCAAGTACCATGGTGGCTTTGGACTGGAGGCCTCGTGGTGAGCGCCTTTTTCACGTGCCTCGTGCTTGGTCTCCAATACGGGCAGAATGTTGGCGTCACAATACTGTCGATAGTCTTCGCATTCATCCTCAGTTTCATTGGAGCCGAAAGTAGCGGTCGAACTAATATCACGCCCGTCACAGCTATCGGAAATGCCAGTCAACTGGTCATTGGAGGTGCTACCCATGGTAAATACCCTGTCAAAGATGCCCAAATGCTCAACCTGGCCGGCGGCATGCTGGCTTTGGGCGCATCGGAACAATCAGCAGATATGCTCGGTGACCTCAAAACCACGCACCTATTAAGAGCAGCTCCCGTTGTTCAATTTTACGCACAAATGATAGGCGCGCTGGTCTCGATCTTTATGAGCGTTGGAATGTACATTCTATTCTCAGCAGCCTACCCTTGCATCAACAGCCTCTCAGGACAAGCTCACTGTAGCTTCCCTGCCCCTGACGTTGGCGCTTGGAGAGCAATTGCGATAGCAGTCACCAGCCCAACTCTTCCAATACCGCCGTCTTCTGGCTACACGTCCATTGCTTTTGGTATCCTGGCCGTAACTATTACGGTTGTCAAATATCGCTTTGTCCCCGTTGAGAAACATGTGTGGGTTCCAAACCTGAATGCAATTGGAATCGCTTTTATCCTCAACACCACCACATACCCCTCAGCTATGGCGGTTGGATCTTCAGTTGCATTTCTGTGGCAAAGGAATTACCCAATGGCGTACGGAATGTATTGCTACGCCATTGCAGCGGGATTCATTGCTGGTGAAGGGATGGGAGGAATCGTTGGTGCCATATTACAAGTCGCCGGCGTTTCTGGTAACGTATATGGAACTGCAGCCGGATGTCCGGCCTTTACTTATTGTGGTTGAATACGGCATGGTCGAATGTCGAAAACCGTATCAGCTACCCTGACGACCTTGTTGATGAATGAGCTAGACCAGAGCATGTCCGGTTATTTCTTTCACATTATGAGATATGGAATTTTCGAGGCCCCAAAAGATGTTACGATTTGTACTTTAGGGGCATCACAATAGATCAACTTAAACACCTCGATCGGTACTGTGCGTGAGCAAAAACCGTGTCTTGTTCATTCCTGAATGCTCGTCAGCTTATCAGAGCCCGCTGTTTCTCAATCGCTTTCTAATTTCCTTTTCTTTTCTTCCTCAGGCGAGAGCTTCCCACCAAAAAGATGAGGTACTGCTTGCCCAGTTCTGCACCTGCGCTTCATCTAATCAATCGAATTTTCAATTTTATCAGTAAGAAAAGAGCAACCGGCATCGAAAGCTCAAATAGTACAGCAGTGCAACCGCCATGTTTGAATACTGTATATAGCCGAATCCGGCTATCCTGTAAATTAGCAAGAGGGCTGAGGAGCTGTAATACAGTACATACATACCTTCACCCTTCATAGCTACCTTAGAATCTACATGCTTTTACACTCATTATGCATCATCAGAAGGCCACTCATACTTACAAACCCCACTAGGTCTAGCTAGCTGAGCCGGATCAGCCCATTGATTCGAGCATTACGGTACTCGAGGTATGTACGGCATTCTACCCCCACGACAAATGTCTCTTCGTTAACGAGCTTGCGTTACAAAGCTTCCTTGAAACCCAATTCCTTCCCTAGTCGCGGAAAATACATAGCTTGAAGCCATGCTGTGACAACAATCTCGACCGTCTGACCTTCCGTTAAAAGTCGTCGGTCGAAGGCGATTTAATATTTATGACATCTTGTATGTACTGCACCGCCACACTTTATCAATTCGAGTTAAACCTCGAAGAGAAATAGTAGGGATTGAGGAATGGGAACGAAGATGTGCGTGTAATGCTTCCCGAAAAATATGAGTGATTCACGAAAATACACGATGAACATGCATCACTTAGGTAGTGGGATAGTTGTATTGACTACCTATACTGCTGTTTGAACATTAAACAAAGTCTAACGATGACCGCCACGGCCATGAGGGCATCCAGGCTTTCGTTTGCGCTTCTGCGGTTTATTTCCTTGACGGAATACCGCAATAGACTCAGCAAAGAGGTTCCCCATAGGTTCCCCACAGGTTCCCAGGTAGGTTTCCTATCTTCCTAGTCGACTTTATACTAGGTCTTCCCCTCCCGGTCTGTCTTTTCTTCAAAAATGCTGTTGGTAGCTCATTTCTTTTTGGAATCGACTGATCCAGAAGCATCATCAGAGCTGGCAACTCCGTAGAGGATTTTCTTTGCTGTTTAGGTGAAGATCCAGACGACGAACCGTCTCGTTCTTCAACCAATGCTTGTGCTCGCTTTTCACGGCGTCTTTTAAGGTTCGCCTTCCTCTTTATAGCCTCAGACTGGGACTTCTTGCTTGTTCCATCTTCTTGCCGAGCATCGAGACTGGTGAAAGTGTAAAACGCTCCTGATAGAGCCGCCATTGATCGTGCGACGAGCACATTCGTATCTAGGTCATTTGAAGCTTCAGGTGCATCAGTTCGCACAGTATCTTCAACCTCACGATCAAGCGCTCGCAAGAAAGCAGGCATGACGAGGTGTTTGTCAAAGCGCACAGTGTATCCACCAGGAAGATGTTCAACAAAGACGCCCTCGACAACATCAGGATTTCCACCGATAGAAGATAACTCTGGACGATGAGCGAAATGGTTGCGATAATTAAATCAGGCATTGGGCATATTCAAGGTGGTTGACTCCATCCTTCGCAACATTGCCTTGGACCGTTTGAGCTCATTTTCTGTTTGGCCTGTAAAACATAGAGACCAATAGTGACCCTCACCGGCTTTTGCCTTGCCCTTGCCTTCGCCTAAGCTTGTAGGCTTGGGATCTAGGCGGACTTCCATGTTTCTGGACTCATCGTACAAGCGTATACCGACAAGGTTGGCTTCATCGGGTAAATGGAAGCGTTGAAGGATTATGGGTGATGGGTCAGCTAATACGGTAGTGACCTTGTGGATTATTAGCCATGGTAGACAGCTTGAGAATCTGGAAATTACCTTGAGCTTCATTTGGAGCGACTTTTGTCTCCTTTGCAGACCAGAAAACATTGCTCCTCTTTCTTCTCCGGCTTGTACTCGAAGATGGGAGTAAAATCATGGTCACCGTCATGAGTCAATGAGCTGCATGACTCAACTCTCTTGACTTCAGCCAACCACTCTTTGTGAGCTAGGCTAGCAGTTTGACCTGTAGCTTTGCGTGTTTGTCGATCACTCAAGCTCGTTCCTGGCAGTGGAGGGTTCATGTTCTCAGAGGAGGTCTGTCTCTTGTTTACGCCACCCATATTGTTGATATGCTTGTGCTTGATGGATTTGCCCTTGGAGGTGATGCTGGCAATGTTTGGAGACAAGGTGATGACACGCCACCGAGATTGAAAATTTGACGTGGCAGAGGTAGAAGTAGACTTGTGAACTCATTAAAGCGAGGCTAGTATAATTTAAAACTTAACAAGGACATAGTATCAGCTCCACAACTTTCCAACTACCTACGTGATTAAGATAGAGATGCATATTCTTGGAGAGAATATGGGTATCTGCATTTAACTAAGTAAACGATGCCGATGGTTACGAGTACTTAATATACTTTTGGGGACGAAAGAAAAACTTGCATATGCGAAACATAAGGTATGTTCAAAAACATTTCAACCTCGGGTCAATATTTTGAATTTGCCTAACTCAGGTATCCCTTTGGCTGCTGTCGGGTGGATTAATTAGCGTATTCGCTTATTCTACCAATAGGAACAATAGAAACAATAGAACTATCATTCTGAACCCATTTTATTGATGCTATTGTGATAGGCAGC
>JAABVA010001897.1_pt1 | contig 21500 bp, 25 predicted proteins | sample 5560331 | NCBI WGS metagenome assembly JAABVA01 (sample SAMN12812661, study PRJNA571458) | rock metagenome | isolation source: Antarctica rocks | place: Antarctica: Victoria Land, Mt New Zealand sud | collected 2016-01-07
GGACAGGATCGGGACCTCCCCCGACGGCCTGTCTGAGCGATACCTCTACTCGCACAATATGGATTACCGGTACGCCTTCGGCCGCTGGTGGGGCCCGGCGGACCCGTCCACCTCCGACGTGTGGGTGTTGCTGAACCCCGCGACTGGCGACACCGATCTCCGTCGGCGTCCCACCCTGGACAGGTGCCTCGCCCGGTCCCGGTCCGACGGACAGACCGGCGTGATCATCGTGAACCTGTTCGCTCACCGCGACACCAATCCGAGGGCCCTGCAGGCCGCCGCCGACCCGGTCGGCCCGTCCAACGACGACGCCCTGCGAGCCCTCACCCGGGCCGGGGCCCGGACTGTCGCAGCCTGGGGATCCGGCGGCAGCCTGCACGACCGTTCTACCAAGGTCGCTGCACTGCTTGACCACCCGCTCTGCCTCGGCACGACCCAGCCAGGGCAGCCGCGCCACCCGCTCTATGTGCCCGGCGGCACCCCGCTCGTCCCTTGGACGGCCCCGTGACGGAGGCGCCGCTGGGGGTGACCGGTAGTAGCTCGGCTGCAGCCAACGTCCGCATCTGCCGCGAGGTGGCCGACCTCCCTTGGCGCGGTGCCACGCCGATCCCGTCAGGATGTCGCAGCCCTGCGCTACCGCGTGGACATCACCGTCCACGCCCACCAGTACCTGCGGGGTCGGCGGGACACCCCCCGCCACGCATCCTTCGACCACTGCTTCAACCACTTCAACCACCTATTACGACGACGACCGCCTACTTCTTTTCCGGGCGCGCCAGCAGCGGGCAGACCGAGTTCTGCAGGTAGAGCTCCGAGCGAGCGCAGACGCCGCCAGGCATACACGCGCAGTTGACGACGACCCGGTGGTCACGGTCATCAGGAGCCACTGATGTCGGCGTTTGGCGGTCATCCCATTACGGGCAGGGCCACCCTTGCGTGCGGCCGCTTCACGGCAACCCAACGCACGTAACGTCACACGCTAACCTCGCGGCATGGCTCACTTCCTCGCGAGCTACGGCTGCTCTTCCTGGTCGTCGCCCTCGAGGCGGCCGGGCTGCTGCTGCTGCCCGGTGAGACGACGCTGACCGCCGCCGCCGCACTCGCCGCCCACGGCGATCTCGGCATCGTGGTCGGCGCGTTCGGCCCGATCCTAGGGGAAACGGCGGCTACTGGTTGGGCCGGCGCGGCGGCCCAACTCTGGACCGTGGCGGGTGCCTGGCTCGCTCTGCTCCACGTCACGGTCTTCTCAGCGCCCGGGCGGCGCGAGGAGGCGCGCGTCTGATGGCGCGGCTCGTGCTCGGACCCCTGTTGCGCCATGTCTCGACGACGTCGGCGACGGTCTGGGTCGAAGCCGACGCCCCGTGCACGGTCGAGGTGCTCGGCCACAGCGCACGGAGCTTCGCCGTCTCCGGGCACCATTACGCGCTCGTGGACGTCGTCGACCTCGAGCGGGGCTCGACGACCGCCTATACGGTCGCGCTCGACGGCGAGCGCTGCTGGCCCGAGGAGGACTCGCCGTATCCGGCCAGCGTGATCCGCACCCTCGGCGAGGGGTCCCTCGAGCTCGCCTTCGGCTCCTGTCGCGTCGCCGCGCCGCACGAGCCGTCCTACACCGAGAGCGACGGCATCGACGCCCTCTCCGCCTTGGCCGAACGCCTGCGAGAGACGCCGCCGGAGACCTGGCCCGACGCGCTCCTGATGCTCGGCGACCAGGTCTACGCGGACGCGTTGTCACCGGCAACACGTGCGTTCATCACCGAGCGGCGCAGCGTCTTCGAGCCGCCGTTCCACGAGGTCGCCGACTTCGAGGAGTACACCCGGCTCTACTGGGAGACGTGGGGCGAGCCCGCGGTCCGCTGGCTGCTCGCGAACCTGCCGACGGCGATGATCTTCGACGACCACGACATCCACGACGACTGGAACACGTCGGCCGCGTGGCGCGCCGACATGGCGGAGAAAGCGTGGTGGCCGGAACGAATCACGAGCGGGCTGATGTCCTACTGGGTCTACCAGCACATCGGCAACCTGGACCCGCAGGGCCGTGCCGCCGACGAGCTCTACCAGCGCGCGCTCGCCACCGACGATGCGACGGCGGCTTTGCACGAGTTTGCTGCGCGCGCCAACGCCACGACCGACGGCAGCCGGTGGAGCTACAGCTGGGAGCTCGGCACGAGTCGCCTGATCGTCATCGACTCGCGCGCCGGCCGCGTTTTCACAGGCGGCAAACGCGAGATGATCGACGAAGAGGAATGGCACTTCGTCGAGCGCGAGATGCGCACGCCAGCCGACCACCTCTTATTGGCGACGTCGCTGCCTTATCTCCTACCGCCGGCGATTCATGGCTTGGAGGCTTGGAACGAGGCGGTCTGCGCCGGCGCCTGGGGCCGTTTCGCGGCTCGCGTCGGTGAGCAGATCCGCCGCCGCGTCGACCTCGAGCACTGGGCCGCCTTCGAGAGGTCGTTCCGGCGGCTGACAGATTTGATCTGCAGCGCGGCCACGGGCGCGCACGGTCACGCGCCCGCGTCGGTCGTAGTCCTCTCGGGCGATGTCCACTACGCCTACCTGGCCAGGGCCGACGTCGGTGCTGGCAGCGCGCCGGTCTACCAGGCCGTGTGCTCACCGCTCCGTAACGCTCTACCTGAGATCGTCAAACGAGCGACGCGGGCCACGATCAGCCGGCGCGCAGCCGCCGTCGGCCGTTGGCTCGCGCGCAGCGCCGGCGTAGCGCCACCTGCGATCGACTGGGAAATCGACGCCGGGCCATTCTTTGACAACCAGCTGGCGACCCTGACCCTCGATCAACGCGAGGCCACCCTGCGACTCGAGCGCGCCCGCCTCGCCACCGACACGCCCTACCTCGAGCCGGTCTGGCAGCGGCGGCTGACGCACGAGGAGTTATGAGCGACAGCGGCGGTCCGGGCAAGCCGTTAAAGACGGCGTGACCCCGGAGCTGGCGCTCACCCGCTCGTCAGCGTCGGCGCGCGTTCGCACACATCCTCAACAAGCGCGCAAACCAAGGCGACGGTGAGCGGCTGCGCCGCGCGGGAGGCGCGGTGGTCCGCGAGCATCTCCAGCAGCACGGCTGTCTGCTCCCGAGCGGTCCGGAACAGCGGCACGAAGCCGAAGGCCCGGGATAGGCCGGCCGCGGCGGCCAGGGCGAGGTGGTGCCGGCCGGACAGGTGCGCCCGCTCGTGCGCCAGGACCGCGGCGAGCTCGTCAGGGCTCAGGGCGGCGAGCGCGGCGCTGGTCAGCACGATCCGGCCGCCCCGGCCCGGGAGGCAGTAGGCCGCGAGGGTGGCGTGCTGCACGACGACGGGGTCGGCGGCCCCCGCCCGGTCCGGGTCGCAGGGCCGGGAGGTCAGCCGCAGCAGGTCGCGGTGGGTCCGCCGGGCAGCCGCGGCGGCCATCAGCTCACGCGAGACGCACCACCCGGCAGAGGCCAGCATCGTCGCCGCGAACGCCGCACCGACTGCTGCGGTGAGCGCCCCGCCGGGTGAGGCGTACTGCGCGCGCACCGCCATGACGCATTCCCTCAGGACGGCGCTGAGGTCGCCGCTGAGACGCAGCGCCGGTAGGGCCAGGGCCAGGCCGGCTCCAGCCGCGGCCAGCAGGGCGCTCGCGCTCAGGGCCTGCCACAGGGCGATCCCCCGCGCGGGCACCGGCTGGGCCACGCCGCGCGGGCCAGTACCCGGGCCGGGACGACGGCAAGCAGGACCGCGTAGAGCGCGAGGACGGCGGCGACCTTCACGAAGGGTCCCTGCGGGGCCGGCTCCGCAGCCGGGGAGCGCCGTCGGAAGTCGTGGCGGTGCCCTGCCGAGCCCCGTCGCCCGTCGCAGGGCGGGTCTGCTTGGCCTTGGCCTTGGCCTGGCGCAGGGCGGCCTGGAGGGCTTCGATCTCCTCGGGGTGCATGGCCTGCACGAAGTGCACGAGCGTCGCGCCGGAGTCGCTGCTGGCGCTCAGGGCGGCTCCATCAGACGGGCGCTGCACTGCTCCAGGGTGGCGACGGGTGAGTACACCCAAGCCCGGGCGACCATCTCGCGGCGGAGCCACTCCTTCTTGTGCAGGTTGTTCATCACGGTCATCACCGTCGTGTAGGCAAGGTTCTTCGTGGTGTTCACTTCGGTGAGAACCTCCCGGACAGTCATCGGCCGTGCCGCCGACCACATCCGGTCCATGACCTCGGCCTCGAGTTCGCCCGGTCCCCTGACCCGCAGCACCGCGCTCCTCCCGGGCGGGCGACCCGCGCCCGCACCCTTCTACTATCGCACCTAGGACCCGCTTGTGCGTCCGCGACAGTGAGAAGTCCAGCATGACAGCCCGCCCAGCCCCGGACAGCCTCGCCCCGCGACGGCCCGCCTGCGCCGCGTGCACGACGGTGGCCTAACATGGGAGTCGTTGCGGGCCTGGTCGGCGCGGTCACCGACGGGCGCTGCTGCCGGCCGCGCCGGTCGCGGCGGCTGCCGGGCTAGTGTCGTTCCTGTCACCGTGCTGCCTGCCCCTGTTCCCCGGGCACCTGTCGTTCGTCACGGGGCTGTCCGGCGCGGACCTGGCGGGTGAGCAGACATACCCGCCCGACGCTCCTCCCGCCGGCACGGCCGCCCGTCCCGGTGGTGCCCTGCTCACCGTGCCGCCGGTGGTGAGGGAGCGAACTGGTCGGCGGGCCGCGCCGCGGGGCCGGGTGCTGCTCGGCAGCGTCCTGTTCGTGTTCGGCTTCAGCGCGGTCTTCGTCAGCGAGGGCGCCTTGTTCGGGCCCTCAGCCCTGGCCTTCCTACGCTCACATCACGTGCCGTACCCCTCCATCTACGACGAACCCGGCGCGCTGCTCCTACGACTGGCCGGCCTCGCCCCGCAAAGCCCACCCACCACGTTCCTGCTCGACCGACGAGGCCGCGTCGCGGCCCGCTTCGGCGGAGGCGTCACCAGAGAGCAACTCCTCGGCCCAGTCCGGCTTGTCGCGACCGAAGCGACTTAACTACGAACCTCAGCCCCGGCCCTCCCGACCCGGTCACCAGCGAGCTGGCCGGGCCTGGCTCACGGTCACGCACCGTTCAGCAAGAGACCTCGGTGTCCGTAGACGGTGGTGATCCCTCCGCAATGCGCGATCTTCACGCATTGTCCGAACCCCGCGACCGTCCCAACCGCGGTGACCGTCTCACCGCTGGCCGCGTGAATGCGTCGTCTACTGGGCGGCATGCTCGAGTTGGACCACCCGCAAGGCCCGAACGCCCTCACGCAGGGCTGCGACCTCACGAGCTCGTGCCGCGTCAGCGCTCGCTGTCTCCACGGTGGAGGCCGGCTGGCTGCCTGCATCGCTCGCCCCGCAGCATCGGTCGCATGCACGTCCGCCAGGTCAGCGCGCCCGACGCCGCCGTCGCACCGAGGACAAGGACTATTCCCGACGCGTTCACCTCTCCGGCCCCGACGAGACCGACGGCTTCTCGGCAGCCTGGCCAGCGGCGTCACGCATCTGAGCAACCGCAACCCGCAAAGCGGCCAGTTCGGCGTACCCCTGAGACTGCGCAGGCTCCGTGGGGGCCGCAGCACCCTTCGGCTTGCGCATCATTACCCACATCATCACGCCCATGCCCACAGCGCAGGCCAGTGCGGGTAGCACGTACAGGAGCTCAGACACGGGGTTCCACTCGACGGGCCACGGCCGATGCGTTCGCATCGACTGTAGCCATTGGATACTATGCTTCCTAGTAGAGCACCGTATGGTCGTCAGGTCGCTCCCTTCTGCGAGGTGGAAGAGCAATTACCCCGTGGGAGTATCAACCGTCGCGCTGAGATACCCTGCTGGAGCATGCTTCAGCAGCGATGTGGAGGACACGTTGACGTCCAAGCGCAAGGCGGCCACAGCGCCGCGTGCTGCCACGCCCGCTACGGCGACCTCCAAAGCGGATGGCGACCGCGAGATGATGCCGGTGGACAAGCGCGACGAGGCGGTCAAACGTCTGGCGCGTGCGTCCGGGCAGGTGGCGGGGATCAGCCGGATGATCGACGACGGCCGGCACTGCACCGACGTGCTGCAGCAGATCGCCGCTGTGCAGAAGGCCCTCGACGCGGTCGGGAACATCGTGATGCGCAACTACCTGGAGCGGTGCGTCACCACTGCGATCGAGGGTGGGGACCCACTCATATACGACGAGCTGATGACGGTTTTCGCCAGGTACCGCTAGAGCGGAGGGGATGACGACGGCTAACGTCCACACATACAGCGACGCCTGCTGCGCTAACCCGCAGGACATCACCTGGGGGCGTCTGCCCGGTGCCGCGCCCCCGCTGCCGACCTGGATCCCGGCGGCCGTCGCCGCCGTGGTGGCGCTCGTCCTCGCGCTGATCGTCGTCCTCGTGGTCCGCCCACCGGGGCCGCTCGACGACCCCCATCCCGCCCATCAGCGCGACGGCCTGCTGTCCCACGGCCCGGCACTGCCGCCGGAGGCGGACGGCGTTCGGTTCGGCGGCCACCCGGTCCTCGTCCTGTTCGAGCGACACACGCCGACCGGTCCGGCGTTCCAAGCCTGGCAGGCGGCTGTCACCGACGACGGAGTCGAGCTCGTGGTCCGGGTGGGCCCGCCCGGCGACACGCTGGCCCAACTGGTGGGCATGCCGAGGCCCGTCGACGGGAAGCGCCCCGTCGGGTATGCCGTGGTCGACGCATCCCGAACCGTCCGATACGCCACGCTCGACCCCGCCTACGAGAAGAACGCCTTCGAGGTCAATGTCATCACCCGGGCCGTCTCGTGACTGCAACCCCCGAGCGGTGGAGCAGGGCCTACCGGCCGCTGCGGCCTCGCTCCCTCGCCGTCCAGCTGCTCCTGCTCGTCGTCTCCGAGCTCGCCCTGTACGCGAGCTACGACGTCCACGACGCGCGGTTCCATTGGGCGACCCACTTCCTGGTCGGGCTCGCGTTCGCCTCGCTCGTCCTACTCGTCCGGCTCCTTGTCACCGGCGCGCCTGGCCCCCGCCTGCTCTTGGGTGTGGTGCTGAGCTTCCATCTGTTCGCGATGACCCCCGACATCTTGTTCCGGGGAGGTGTCCCGCATCAGCAGTGGATGAATGTGTTTCTCGGGCACATCATCGTCCACGACATGCCGGGAGGCGACGGCAGCTGGCTCGTGGTCGCCCTGACCTGCCTCGGTCTGTTCGTCGGCGCGCTCACGGCGTGGCTGCGAGCCCGGCACGCCGAGGCCAGCGCAGGAATGCCCCCCGGTATCGGCCTTACCGGAATGGCCGTTCTGCGCCCGCAGATGGACCCGCGGTACATCACGCTGTTCCACGACGAAAACCGCACGGCGAGCGGCGGCCCCGCGTTGGTCCTGCTCCACGGCCTCGGGGCGTCGTCTGCGTTCTGGCGGCCCGTCGTCGCCGAACTGAGCGCTGCGGGCGCCCGCACGATCGTGCCGGATCTGCTCGGCTTCGGCGCGTCGATCCGGCTCGGGACGCACTTCCACCTCGACGACCAGGCCGCCGCCGTTATCCGGCTGATCGAACGGCACGGCCAAGGTCCGGTTGTCCTCGCGGCACACTCCTACGGCGCGGCCGTCGCCGTCACCATCACGCGCGACCGGCCCGACCTGGTTCGCCGGCTGGTCCTGATCGCGCCCGCCGCCTTCGCCGACGCTGCACAGGCACGAGCGAGGATCGGCGGCCGGTCGTGGCTCGCCCGCAAGACGATGGACGGCTCGCCGGTCGCGGACGTGGCCTGCGGGACGATGTGCCTGCTCCGCCGGCCGCTGACCTCACTAGCCCCGCCGATCGCGGCCCATATCTCGCCCGACATCACCCCTGATGTCGCACGCGACGCCGTCCGCTACGTCTGGCCGGCCTACCGCGATGCCCTGCATAGCCTGCTGGAAGATGGCCCGCTGCCGGCGTGGCTCGCGGCCCCGTCTCTGCCGACGACCGTGGTCATCGCGGAGGACGACCAGACCGTGCCTGCGAAAGGCCTCGGTGCGCTGCTCGGCCCTCGCATCGAGGTGGTCCGGATACCCGGGACGCACGGGTTGCCGCTGGAACACCCCGCTGAGGTCGCCCGCGCAATCCTGCTACACGGGAACACACCGGCGCCGAGCGAGTTGTAGTCCGATACTCCCCCGCAGTATAATACCAAGGAGGCACCATGAAGGTCCAACGCACCACGGCCACCGTCGCCCTGCTGGCCGCGCTCGCCACAGGCGGCGTCCTGCTCACGTCTGCCGGGACAGCCTCCGCGCAGGACCCTGCACATCGCGCTCCCAGGCCCGTCCCTGGCATGGCCCGGATGGACGAGCTGATGACCGCAGGAAACCCCGGCATGGTGCGGATGCACCAGCTGATGATCGACGGAAACCCGGGCATGGCCCGGATCCACCAGCGGATGATCGACGATCCTCGCTGAGCTCTCCGCCGGCGACTGCCCGCCCGGCTGACTCTCCTGCCCGATCGGACCCTGACTGGAGGCGCACATGACCGCCGTCGACAGTGCGGTGAGCACCGCTGCCGACCACCCGAACGGCGACACCGATGTCGACGTCCTGGTCGTCGGGGCGGGGCAAGCAGGTCTTGGGACCGGGTACTGGCTCGCCCGGCGCAGCAACCTGTCGTTCCTGGTCGTTGACGGAGCCGAGCGGGTCGGCGACAGCTGGCGTCGGCGGTGGGACAGCCTGGAGCTGTTCACGCCCCGCCGGTTCAGCTCGCTGCCCGGCACACCGATGCCGCGCGGCCCAGGCGAGTACGCGAGCAAGGACGAGACCGCCGACTACCTGGCCGCCTACGCCGGCAGCCAGGGCCTGCCCGTACGACTGCGCACCCGGATCCTGACGCTGGAGCAGGACGGCACGGGCGGCTTCGTTGCCGACACGACGACCGGGTGCGTCCGGGCTCGGCACGTCGTCGTCGCGAGCGGCCCGTACAGCACCCCCTTCATCCCGGACACCGCTGACGGCCTCGACCCGTCCGTCGCGCAGCTGCACTCGTCGGCCTACCGCCACCCCGGCGACCTGCCCGGCAAGGATGTCCTCGTCGTCGGTGCGGGCAACAGCGCGGCCCAGCTCGCTGTCGAGCTCGCCGCCACTCGCCGGGTGACCGTCGCCGCGCCCGGCGGCATGTGGTTCCTGCCCGCGCGGGTCCTTGGCCTCAGCCTCTACTGGTGGCTCTGGTTCACTGGAATCCTCAACGGCCCCAGTGGCAGCCGGGGATCCCGCATGGTGCGGGCCCGGGGCGACGGCATCATCGGCCGGGACCTGCAGTCCGTCGTGGCCGCCGGCACCGTGCGGATGGTCAAGGAGCGCGTCTGCAGTGCCCGGGGCAGTGCCGTCGTGTTGGCCGATGGGACGGAGGTCCGGACCGACGCCGTCCTGTGGTGCACCGGCTACCAGCCCGACTACGGCTGGCTGCGCGTCCCCTTGGCGCTCGACGAGAACGGCCACCCCGTCCACGACGCCGGACGCTCCCCTGTGCGGGGGCTGCACTGGGTGGGTCTTCCGTGGCAGACCCGCCTCAACAGCGGGATCATCGACGGTGTCGACCGGGACGCCCGACAGGCCATCCGCCGCATGAAGGCCGAGCCTGCCCCCTTCAGGGGGGCGGAGCCCCGACCAGCCCGGCCCGGCCCTAAATAGCCCCGAACGCGCCCGGACCGCCCCAACAGCAGAGGACACAACGCGTGAGCGACAACCAGTCCCGGCCGACCCCGGAAACCCCGACGAGCAAGCAGCTCCGCGACGCCCGGCGGCAAGCCCATGAAGCGCAGAAGAAGAGCACAGCGGACAAGGGCGGCGGCATGAAGGGCAAGAAGGGCAAGGGCAAGCGCAAGCCGTGAGCCGTCCACTGGCGGCTCGGCGCCGTCCGGCCCCACTCAACACATTGCGCCGCCGCACGCACAGGCTGCGCGCGCGGTCCCGCTTGCGCTCGGCGAACCTCCGCCGTACCGGCACCGTGCTGCGACGGCGGATCGCCGAACAGCCGCTCCCCCAGCGCTAGATGTCGAAACCACCTGGGGGGCGCCGCGGACCCTGCTCTGGGTCACCGTGAAGCGTGACAACCCCACCCTGCGCGACTTCTACGGCCACTGGTGGGTCGAAGCCGGCGAGGAGAGCTGGGGCTGGTGGCCGCGCGCGGTCCCCGTCGGCATGCGGCAGCTCGCCCGCGGCACCGAAGGCGTCCTGAACGGCGTCGGGCTCATCGGCCGGACCGGGACCTGGTCCCGGGACGCCCAGCACGGCCAACCGGCGGCGCACGCCTTCCATCCGGTCCTAATCGACCCGGTCCCGGACGACATCGTCGCGGCCCGACTCCGCCGCTACGCCCAGGGCTACTCGGGCCGATGGCGGTGGGCGTGGACCCGCCGAGGGCAGCACGACACCTGCCGATCCTTCCACGACGGGCTCCTGCGAGCAGCCGGGCTGACTGAGGGCTCCGAGCACCTGGCGAGCCGGGGCAGCGGCTGCCCGTTCCTGTACCCGCCCCGGACGCTGCTCTGGCACGCCCAGGACCTGATCGACGCCGTCCGTCGAGGCCGGGCCTAACGGCCGAGGCGGACCTCCGGCCCGCTGCGATCGCGATCCATCGCCGCCCGCAGCCCCGCAAGCTCGGCCTGTTCCTGCAGCGTCCGTACGCGCGGACGGCTTCTCCTGCGCATGCTCCAGACCCACCACAGAACCCCGCCGACGATCGCCGCCCAGTACGCGAGTCCAAGCAGGTCGTACAGCAGCTGGCTCATCGGGAACCCTGGTCCGGACTAGAGGCGATCGTCGGTGACAGGGCCGGGAGAACGTCCATGACGCTCCACTCCTGCCGCTCGTGAACTGCATGGGCCCTCACACCGGCCTCTGCGAGTGCACAGGCCACGTCAGCCGCCGTCACCGGACGGTCGGGCTCGCTGTGCAGCCGTAGCCCTCCGGACTCGGCAAAGGCGTCGGGCTCACGGTCGGCGAACCGCTGCTCTAGAAACCGCAGCGCCTCCGACGTGATCTCCGGATCGTCGCTGACCAGCTCGACATGGACGACGTGCTCGGGCCAGGCGTGCGCGCTCATCCCGTCATCATACTCCTAGGAAGTATGGGTCAAGTGTCGGCGCCGGACATCCAGCTCGACGGTTGTGTGCGGTTTTAGTGTCACGCTGTGGCGCCGGCTGTTCTGGACTCCCGGAGAGCTCCGGAGGCGGCCGGTCTGCCCGGAGCAGGTCGAAGTCGGCGAAGAGCCGGCCTCGCAACCTCTCGGTTATCCGTGTCGTCACTGAGCCGCGACCCGACCCTGGCCGTCTCCAGCCAGCCCGGTGAGCGTGCGCCGGCGGCGCCGCTCTCTATCAACGTCTGGGCCAGCCACAGCCGCCGAGTAGCGTGCCGGTTCAGCTTGACCGTGAGCCGGTCGGCGTGGGCTGTCACTGGCCGCCGCTTCGACAGGAGTGCCGCCCCCATTTAGGAGTCCGGTCGTTGAGGGCCGGCGGACGGCTGCTGCCTGTGCACCGCATCCCAGGCCGCAGCGAATTGCTGCTCCTTCTCGACGTGCTGCGCGCGCGCAGCCGCAACGAACGGTGACCGTCTGACAACAGCGATGATTGCGCCATTGATCCAGCTGACCGGCCGCTGCAGCGGCCGGCGGATGTCCAGGAACAGAACGACGCGTTCGCCTTCGGTGTCGTTCCAGGCCTCGTGCTCGTAGGTGTCGTCGAACACCAGCGACTGCCCCTCCGTCCAGTGCCGGACCTGGCCGCCGACGCGAATCCCGCAGGCGTCCGCAGGCTCGGGAACCACCAGCGCGAGGTGGTGCCGCAGCACCCCGCGATAAGGACCGTAGTGCGGCGGCAGCCGCTTGCCTGGGCCCAGGATCGACAGGAAGCCGGTCGTCAGGCCCGGGATCGCCCGCAGCACCGCGGCAGTGGCCGGGCAGCGCAGACAGTTCGGGTCGTCCCAGACCCCGTACCCGACGAACCAAAACGCCTTCCAGCGGTCGTCGTCGCTGAGCCGAATCTGGTCCGGCCCGATGTCCTGGAAGTTCGGCAGCGCCTCCCGGACCGCCAGCACCCGGTCAGCCTCAGCCCGGATCGCCGGGTAGTGCCGCTCGAGCAGGGCTGTCCAGGGCATGCCGTGCGCATCCAGGAACGGCTCGGTGCTGACAGTGGAGAAGCGGCCGAAGGCCCGATGGGCCAGCTCCGGCACAGCTCGGTTGTTCTGCACCGCGGTCTGAGCCCGCGCCAGCAGGCCGGCGAGTGCCGTCACGGTAGCAACCGGCCAAGGGCTGCCGAAACCGCGCGCACTGACCAGACCGCCGCCGGCGAGGCAACTGCCACTCGCTGGGCCCGCGGGACCGCCGCAACGCCATCGTGCGGCATGCTTCCTCCTTGCCCGGCTCCTGGTCGGGCGCCGGAGCGCCCCATACCCCCGAAGAGTATCCTAACGCCCGAGCCGGGCAGTGTCCGCGCCAGAACTGTTTCCGCGGCGGCCGGATCGCCACCTGCTCGAGCGGCCACGCCGTCAACAACGTCCGTAGTCGTTACGAGCAGGCGAGCGCCGAGTAGTCAAACGAGCTCAGCGAACGGGGGCGTCCATCCCATTGCTGAGCCAGGAAAAGAAGACAGGCAGTTTGCGCTGACGGGCGTCAGGGCGCGCCTCAGCTCGTTGCGGGGCAGTGTGCGTATGGAATGTCCAGGCGGGTCGATGGCCGGGAACGACGACGACACAGCACGGCCAGCGACTTGCCGAAGCCGCTTCGGGCGGGCAGCCTCCGTGTGTCGGCGGAGCTGGGCACGTGGAGGGAGACGGATGGTGACGTCCTACATCCCGTTGCTGGTGGGCGGAGATCCCGGTCCCGAGCTCGCGGCAGACGGGCAGGATCGTGTCTTCGAGGTCGCGGCTGAGCAGGGAGTACTCGATCTGCAGATCACTGATGGGTGCCACGGCCGCGGCTCGGCGGATCGTCGCCGTGCCGACCTCGCTGAGGCCTATGTGGCGCACGTAGCCCTTGTCGACCAGGTCTGCGATCGCGCCGATGGTGTCCTCGATGGGCACGGCCGGGTCGAGGCGGGCGGGGCGGTAGACGTCGACGTGGTCCACGCCCAGGCGCTGCAGGGAGTAGGCGAGGAAGTTCTGCACCGCGCGCGGTCGGGCGTCGATGCCGCCTGGGATGCCGTCGGGGCCGCGCATCGCGCCGAACTTCACCGACAGCACGACGCGGTCGCGGTCGCGGCCCTGCAGCGCTCAGCGGATCAGCTCTTCGTTGTGGCCGCCGCCGTAGAAGTCGCCGGTGTCCAGCAGGGTGCCGCCGGCGTCGAGGTAGGTGCGGATGACCTGCACACCCTCGTCATCATCGGTAGGGCCGTGGCGCCGGACAGGCCCATGCACCAGGGCGGGTGAGGAGACGGTGGGGCCGGTGCGGCCCAGGCGGCGGGTGTCCAGTCCGGTGGGGTCGGAGGTCATGCCACAACTGTGGACCGCGGCGGTGCCCACGTACCAGGCCCGCGTCATCCAGGGACGGCCGGTCCCTGGATGGCCGGGACGGCGCCGTCGATACTGGACCCGTGATCGACCGTGCCGGGCTGGCGGAATTCCTGCGCCGACGCCGCGAGCTGCTGCGCCCGGCTGACGCCGGCCTGCCCGCCGGTGTGCGCCGCCGCACCCCAGGACTGCGCCGGGAGGAGGTGGCGCAGCTGGCCGGCATGTCAGGCGACTACTACTCCCGGTCGGAGCAGCGCCGCGGGCCGCACCCGTCCGCGCCGATCGTGGCCTCGCTGGCCCGCGCGCTGCGGTGCGACTCCGACGAGCGCGACCACCTGTTCCACCTGGCCGGGCTAGCCCCGCCGCCGCGGCGCGCCAGCGGGCACATCCCCAGGCCTGACCGCCCTGGCCGACCACCTCAGAGACGTGCCGGTGACCATCTGCACCGACCTGCACGAGGTGCTCTGGCGCAACACGCTCGCCGAGACGGTGCTGGGCTTCCTCGACTCTCGACCCGACCAGCCGCGCAACGTCGTCTGGCGCTGGTTCACCGACCCCACCGCGCGCTCCGCCATCCCCCAGCAGGACTGGCCGCACCTGTCAGCCGCGCACGTGAGCGACTTGCGTGCCACGTCCTCCCGGCGCGCCGGAGAGGCGGACGTGACGGCGCTGGTGCGCGACCTGGCCAAGGCCAGCGCCGAGTTCCGTGCCCTGTGGGACCGGCACGAGGTCGCGGTGCGCCGTGACGACCGCAAGCGCGTGGTGCACCCGGAAGTGGGGCTACTGCACCTGACCTGCCAGGTACTGCTGACCCCCGAGGAAGACCTCAAGATGGTCGTGATGTTTCCCACCGAAGGCACCGACGCGCGCGACAAGCTCGACCTGCTGCACGTCATCGGCACCCAGCAGCTCCACGCCACGACCTGACGACTGCGTCCCCCTCGCGCCATTCATCGGACACACAGACCTACGTCCGCGCGGGCACCCCCAGCCGTGGCGGGTCCGGGGAGGCCAGGCCGAGCCGCTCGAGCTCGACGCGCAGCTCCCCGCCGGCATGTTCGAGCACCGCACCCCATGCCAGTGGCGAACCGCGGGGGTGCTGGGGAGAGGATGCCGACCATGCCGAAGGACGCGAGTGACTCCCCGACGGCCACCAACGGGATCGGCGGACCCACCCCGCGCGTCAGCGAGGAGACGCTCCAGCCCGGCGACCGGGTGCTGTTCTTCACCGACGGCATCGTCGAAGAGCACCTCACCGGCGGGGAGCTGTTCGGCACCCCCCGCCTGATCGAACAGCTCGAGCGGGTGCAAGCAGAAGGCGGCCCCCCACAGGCCACCGTCACGCGACTGTCCCACGCACTCATGGCCGAACGAGGCGGGACCACCAGCGACGACGCGACCCTGTTCCTGCTCGAATGGCGCGACCAGGACCCCAGCCACCTCGCCGTCATCGACGCGAAGCGCAGCGCCCCGCCCGGCCGATGAGGGCTGGTCTATAGGCAGCAGCGCCGGCCCGCCGGTGAACGGGGGCCGATGAGCACGTGGCACGACGGAGCGGCCGACGGGCGCGGGCAGCCGTCCGCGCAGGACACCGCCAGCAGCACCGGTCAAGACCCGCTCGCCGTGCAACTTAGCGACCTCGCCGGGGTGGCCGTGCCGCTGACCAGCGACGGGCAGGCCATCGGCGTGCTCACGGCCCAGCGCTGCAGCGCAGTGACCGCCTTCGCCGTGCTGCGGGCGCCTTCCCAGACTTCCGGCAGCGCGCTGGTCGACCGGCGCCATGTCCCAGGCCAAGACATACCAGGCCAAGACCCACTGACCGCTCAGCCTCGCCCAGCCGCCCGGCGGTCTCCCCGAGCCGCGCCGCGCCGCTCCACCCGCCAACGACGCTCGCTGACTCGCCGATCGGCGCGGCGTCGGTCCGCGGCGAAGAAGGACTGCCGCCTGGATGGCACGCCGCCCCAAGTCGACCGCCGCCCTCAGCCGCCGAATACGCTCAGCGCGAGCAGCGCAGTCCACAGCGCCGTGGACGGACGCGGCCATCCGCTCGGCCAGCGCGGGCGCGTGCAGGACCAAGCGAGCCAGGCGCTCGACGACCTGCTCGAGTTCCAGCTCAGTGACCGCCACGGCCTGCGTCCGGCCCGCATCTGAGGGTCGGCGGACCCGCCGGGTCGCGCCCCGCCCGGGCAGGCTGCTTAGCAAACGCTCCCTGGTCCGATGTGACACCGGCCACCTGCTCGACCGTAAGCGCTCTCAGACGTCGGTAGGACCTGATCGGAACGAATACACCCTTCCTATGGTGGACCTGCGCCTCAGCTTGGGGGCGCCGCGAGACCGCAGCGCGAGACAGGCACACGCCAGAGTGCATCTCGTTAGCCGAACGTTGTCCGGTCACCGATCGGCTAGCTGGGCGACCGACGTGACGGTCGAGGAGGCGCATGACGTCTCGGCCGGTGGGTCGGGTCCGAGCGCACGGGAGGGGGGTGTGTCCCGCTCTCGTATGCCAGGCAGGGGTGGGGAGCGCCAGGCCTCTCGGCGGTGGCGCTGAGTGCGGCGGACTCGATTCGGGGTGTCGTGATGGACCGGGCCGCGGGGCAAGCAGGCTGGGCGTGCGAACGCCGCCGTGGGCGCGGTCCGGATGGTCTCAGAGCATTGCTGCGAGTTCTGAGCCGACTGTGGGGTACGCCGCGGTGGCGGACTTGAGCTGTCGGGTGGTCAGTCCGAGCTTGATGGCCAGGCCGATCGTGTTGATCAGCTCGCCGTACTCGGGTCCGAGCAGGTGTGCGCCGACGATCTGGTCGGTGGACCTGTCGATGAGGACCTTGGCGGCGGCGGTGGTCTCTCCGGTGCGGTAGTTGGAGTACCAGCCGCTGGTGTCCTGGTAGCGGACGTCGAGGTCGAGGCCGGCCTCGTGCGCCTCGTGTTCGAGCATGCCGACGCGGGTGAGCTCGGGGATGGTGAACACGGCGGTCGGGATGCCGGCGTAGTCGGGCACGGTGGTGGTGTCCTTGAGCATGTTGGAGGCGGCGACCTTGCCCTCGGAGACGGCGACTGGGGTCAGGGGCATGCCGGGGGTGTCGGCGGCGTCACCGGCGGCGTAGACCGCGGGGTTGGTGGTGCTCTGGAGGTGGCCTGCCACGTTCACCCCGTGCTCGTCCCAAGCGACGCCTGCTGCGTCGAGGTCCAGGCTCGCCAGCTCGGGCGTACGGCCTGCGCCGTGGACGACGAGGTCGAACTCCCTCGTCGTGGTCTGCCCCGAGTGGTCGAGGCTGACGTGGTAGCCGCCGCCGGTCTTGGTGATGCCTGTGATCGCTGTGGAGCGCTGTACCTCGATGCCGGAGTCGGCGCCTCGGGCCACCAGGAGCTCGACGAGGTCGGGGTCGAAGGCCTTGAGGGGGCGCGGCCCGCGGTCGACGATGACCGGGCGGGCACCGGCGCGTGCGGCGATGTGGGCGAACTCGAAGGAGATGAACCCGCCGCCGACAAAGAGGATGCGGGGCGGCAGGGCCTCCAGGTTCAGGAAGTCGGTGCTGTCGATGAGGTGCTCGTGGCCGGGGACGTCCAGGGGCCGCGGACGTGCGCCCGTGGCGATCAGGAAGTGCGTCGCCTGATAGGGCCTGCCGTCGATCTCCAGCCGGTTGCTGCCGGTGAACCGGGCCTGCCCGTGCAGGGTGTGCACGCCGTGGCGGGCGAGGTTGTCCTCCATGCTGCGCGGGACCGGGTCGGTGAAGCCATGCTTGTGCTTGATCAGGTCGGCCCAGTTGATCGACAGGCCGCCCTCGTCGATGCCCTTTCCGCGCATCAGGCGTGCGCTGTCGATGATCTCGGCGCCACGGCGCAGGATCTTCTTGGGGTCGCACCCGCGCAGCGCACACGTGCCGCCGTAGGGCAGGGCGTCGACGATCGCGACGTCCCATCCCTGCGCGACGCACTTGGTGGCGGCCGACACGCCGGCCATGCCGGCGCCGATCGCGATCAGGTCATGGTTCTTGGCCATGTCAGGAGTCCTTTCCTGGGTCCGCGTCTGCGACAGGGTGGAGGTCTTGGTGGTGTGGCGCGCGCATGAAGCGTGCGGCAATGATCTGGGCCCGCGTGCGTGGCGTCGCCGGATCCTGAAGGCGAGGGTCACCAGCCCCAACGCGATCAGTAGCCAGCTGCCCCACGTGATGCCGGCGAGAGCACCCAGGGAGCCCAGTGCGAGCAGCACAGGGATCCCGCAGCACAGCCCGAGAGCACCCACGAGCGCTCCGGTGACCCCGACCGTCGAGATCCGCCCACGCATCGGGGATCACGGCACTGAGCTGGTCCACGCTCGGGGCCCCGGCCGGGCCGTCCGGCGTCTGGTAGAGCCGGCAGGACAAGCCCCGCCCGGCGTCGGCGAACACGTCCACGCCGTCCACCAGGATGCTCGGCGACTCGCGGAAGCCCACCCGACCGGCCTCCTCGACCGTGTCGACCCGGTGATGTCTCACGGTGATGTCGGGGCGGTCGGCCGCGATCGCGCGCAGGCGCTCGTCGGCGACCTTCCAGCTCGGGCAACCGTCGAAGTACAGCAGGGCGATGTCCATGGCCCAGAACGTAAACCTTGATCCGCGGTACAAGGTCAAGCGATAGGCTGGGCGCATGCTGATCGGGGAGCTCGCCGACGCGGTTGGTCTGCCCAGCCCGACCATCCGGTTGTACGAGCGCAAAGGTCTGCTGCCCGCACCGGCACGAGGAACCAACGGATACCGCGTCTACACGGCATCGACCATCACCAGGGTGGCGTTCATCCGCACCGCCCAGGCCGCCGGCCTCACCCTGGTCGAGATTGCCAGCATCGTCGATCTCCGCGACGCCGGACAGGTGCCGTGCCGCCACGTGGCCACCCTGCTCGAGAACAAGCTCGCCGACGTCCGCACACGCCGCCGCGAGCTCGCCGAGGTCGAAGCAGAACTCGGCCACCTCATCGAGCGCGGCCACGACCTGGACCCCGCAGACTGCACGGACACTGACATCTGCCACATCCTCGCCGCGCCCAGACCCCAAGAACCAGCACGCCACACGGGGGTGTCGGCGACCAGACCGTCGTAGCCTGCAGCGATGAGGCGAGGCATCGCCATCGCCGCCGCCCTGTACGTGTGCCCGGCGCTAGGAACTCGCACGGCCGAGAAGGCCGCTGTGCACCGCTGCGGATGCTCACCTTCCTGCTGGTGCCGACGACCGATCCTGAGCGCCTTCCGTTGGGTCATGCCCCTCGGACACCGATAGACGAGCCTCTACCGGACGAGATCAACCATCTCGGGTGCGGGCCGCCATCGTGCCGGGTAGCGCTGCGAGTGGCACCTGCCGTTATTGCGTGCCGGGGGGGAGTTGATCGGCATAACGTGAGTCGGTGATCTTGCGACCACTGACCGGGCGCGTCGCCTTGGTGACCGTGATGGTGCTCGTGTGAACCTCCCCAGACCTGCTCTGAATCTCCCCACCTTGGGCACCCGCAGCGTGGCGTCGTCACGCGCGGCGGGACCCCTTCGACGGTGGCGGTCTCTGACCTCCACCAGCACCTCGAAGGAGTCCCGATCCGATGCTCACACGGGAGGACGATGTGGACGCTCACGCGCTCCGCAGGCAGGGCTGGACGATCTCGGCGATCGCCCGACACCTTGGACATGACCGCAAGACCATCCGCGCCTACCTCGGTGGCGGCCGTGTCGCCGGGGTCCGGGCGAGCGCCGCGCCGAACCCGCTCGAGCCCTACCTGGCTACCTGCGCCAGCTTTTGACCGACGACCCGCACGTGTGGGCCAGCGCCTTGTTCGACGAGACCGTCGCGTTGCGCTACGACCGGTCCTATTCCTGGTGCAGCACGTGCGCGGGCGCCTGCGGGTCGAAGTTGAACCTGCCGGACGGCGTCGAACCGAAGGGGGCGGTGCCGAATGATCAGCGTCACGACTCATCCTCCAGGGCGGCGATCACCCCGGTTGCCTGGCCCACCTCGATCAGGGTCGGGCCGCCGCCCTCGTTCAGGATCAGCCAGCTGTTGGCCGCGCGCAGCATCACCGGGTCGCGCGCGCGGAGGACCTGCGCGTGGCCCGCGCGTACCACTCGCGGGAGCGGTCCTGGTCCGCGACGACGAGGAAGTGGGTGAGCACGAAGCCCTCACGGGGCGCCGGCAGCTCATCTCGACTGGTCTGCGGACTCCTGGTGGTCGGGGTGCTCGGCCGTCGACGAGGACGCCAGCACCAGCAGTCGGGGCAGGGTCTTGACGTAGGCGTCGAGGACGGCGGCCATGCCGGGCGCCGCATCGCCGATGCCGGCCGCCACGAGCGCGTCGCGGCTCGCGACCACCGTCCAGGGCAGCGAGCGGGCGGCCGTCAGTGAGCGATCCTGAAGGGCGTCGGCCGCCGACCGGCTCGACGCGACCTGCGGTTCGAGCGCTGACCACGCCTGCTCGAGCTGGCCCTCGGCCGCGAGTTTCCGCCAGATCGTGTTGACCAGCGGTGTGTCGAGGGCGGCGCGGAGCGCGCCGTAGAGGGCGGGCGCCGGCGCGTCCCACTGGGACGGCGCGGGCTGGCCCGGCTCGACCGGTCGGCCAGCGGGGGCGTCACCGGGCGCCGGCGGCGCATCGAGCTCGCCGTGGAGCGCCAGCAGCAGACCGCTGGACAGCAGCAGCATCCGGCCGAGCGGCCCGACGAATGCCGCTAGCGTCTGCCGGACCTGCTCCTGCTCGGGCGGCTGCACGATGTCACGCACCGACGCACCGAGCTCGTGCCCGCTCGTCTTGAGCTCGTTGCCGTCGAGCACTCCGGCGCTCTGCTCGTACGCCAGCACGAGGTACTGCGGGCAGAGCGCGAAGGACTTGAAGAGGCTGGGGACGAAGGGCATCCGGGTGAGCAGCTGGGCGTAAACGCCCGCGACGGCGCCGGTCGCCTCGCCCTCCTCGACCATCGGGTAGATCGCGAAGCCGTCGCCGAGGTTGCTCGCCATGAGGTCGTGCTGCCCCAGATCGCGCCGGCGCACGCCAGGTAGGTGCGTGGCATGACCTTCGAGACCCGCCACAGCGGTCCACCTGCCGACGTGGCGGCCGCGCTGCTGGAGGGCACCCGTACCGGTTCGGTGGCCGACCTTCGTCGCCGTGCGCCAGCCCGCGAAGACGAAGGCCGCGTTGGAGATCGTGGGAAAAGCACACGCGCTCTTGGAGATGCTCTCCGAGCCGCCCTTTCAGGCCGCGATCGGTCCTGCTGGGTCGAGCTCGCCGCACAGCTGGACACGACGGTGCGGGCATGCGCACTGCTCGGACGACCTGTCCCGGTAGCCGATGGCTACCGGACAAGATCGTCGGTGCCGGGCGTAGGCCGTGACCGTGCCAGGTAGCCGCTGCGAGAACCGCGTCGCGTACCGCTGAAGGTCACAGTCATGCGGCACATGAGCACAGGCTGGCGTCCCACAGGTCAGTCCCACAACACTTTCCTGAAGAAGCCGTACGAGCAGGACCTCCGGTACGGTCCGCGGGTGGAGCTGGGATACCCGCGGGTCTCGACCGCCAAGCAAGACCTGGACCGGCAGGTCGACGCGCTGCATCAGGCCGGGGTCGCGCCGGAGCGGATCTACCTGGACAAGAAGTCCGGTGCCACGACCGACCGGCCCGGGCTGAAGGCGGCGCTGGAGTACGCCCGCGACAGCGACGTGATCGTGGTGCACACCCTGGACCGGCTCAGCCGCACCGTCCGCGACACCCTTAACCTCATCCACGAGCTCGCCGAGCGCGGCGTCGGGGTGCGCAACCTCGCCGACCCGATCAAGGTCGACTCCACGAACCCCGCCGATCCGATGGCCCAGCTCGCCGTGCTGCAAGGTCAGCACGCCGAGGGCTGGCGCATCCGGGTCATGGACCCGCTCGCCACCGACCTGCGCGCCGCCTCCCCGACATGCGAGGCCGGTCCAGGAGCAACATCAAGTACATGCGCCAGATGGCCGGCGCCTGGACCCAGCAGGCAAGGTGGCTTAGCTGGCGACGGCGCGCACGGTGATGCGCGGACGGGCATTGTTGACGTAGCCCTTGGGGTTCCAGAGCCCCGCTTCGTCCTCGGGCTGGGTGGCGGCGGAG
>JAABVA010001900.1_pt1 | contig 21448 bp, 22 predicted proteins | sample 5560331 | NCBI WGS metagenome assembly JAABVA01 (sample SAMN12812661, study PRJNA571458) | rock metagenome | isolation source: Antarctica rocks | place: Antarctica: Victoria Land, Mt New Zealand sud | collected 2016-01-07
CAGTTACGAATATCTGTGAGCTTCTTCACATTTAGTTGATCGTTACGGTATATAGCTCTCCTGGCTCGTTGGAGATGCACCATGGATCAACCCACGACCCCTCGTTCGAATAGCGCCGCACCGATGCTCCGAGCGATTGGAACTTGCCTGATCGCGATTGCGATGCTGCTCGGAACCTATGGTTGGCTGCGGGCTGGCTAGGCTGCCTTCGCCTCCCGCCGCCAAGCATGAAGGATGTATTCCGTGTAGCCGTTGGGCTGCGTGCGTCCCTTGAGCACCAGGTCGGACGCGGCTTTGAACGCTGGCCCATCAAAATCCGGCGTCATCGGACGGTAAGCCGGGTCGGATGCGTTCTGCCGATCCACGACCGCGGCCATCCGGCGCAGCGTTTCGCTCACCTGTGCCTCGCTGACGACGCCATGACGCAGCCAATTGGCGATATGCTGGCTGGATATTCGCAAGGTCGCACGATCCTCCATCAGCCCGACATCGTGGATGTCCGGCACTTTGGAGCAGCCCACGCCCTGGTCGATCCAGCGGACGACGTAGCCCAGGATGCCCTGCGCGTTGTTGTCCAGCTCCGCCTGAACGTCGTCCGGCGCCCAGTTCGCCCCTTCGGCAAGCGGAATGGTAAGCAAATCCGATAGCTTGGCCTCCGCGCGTGACGCGAGTTCGGTCTGCCGAGCTGCAACGTCGACCTGGTGGTAGTGCAGCGCGTGCAAGGTTGCGGCGGTCGGCGAGGGCACCCACGCGGTGTTGGCGCCCGCCTGTGGATGGCCGATTTTCTGCGACAGCATATCCGCCATCCGATCCGGCGCCGCCCACATCCCTTTGCCGATCTGAGCCTTGCCGCGCAGCCCGGCCGCCAGCCCGATATCGACGTTGCGCGCCTCGTAGGCCGTGATCCACGGCGTGTTCTTGATCTCGTTCTTGCGAATCATCGGACCCGCCTCCATGGAGGTATGAATCTCGTCGCCGGTGCGGTCCAGGAACCCCGTGTTGATGAACACCACCCGGTGCCGTGCGGCGGCGATGCAGGCCGCAAGGTTGGCGCTGGTGCGCCGCTCCTCGTCCATGATCCCCATTTTGACGGTGTTCACGGGAAGGCCGAGCAGCTGCTCCACGCGCCCGAACAATTCAGCGGCGAAGGCGACCTCGTCCGGGCCGTGCATCTTGGGTTTCACGATGTAAATCGACCCGAGACGGCTGTTGCGGCGTGCGCCGGGGTCCAGGTCGTGCATGGCAATCAGCGCCGTCATCGCCGCGTCCAGAATGCCTTCGGGGATTTCGGCGCCCTCAGCGTCGCGCACGGCATCAGTGAACATATGATGCCCGACGTTACGGACCAGCATGAGGCTGCGCCCAGCCAGGGTGAGCGTGCCGCCATCCGGGGCGGTGAAGCTCCGGTCGGGGTTCAGGCGCCGTTCCAGCGTGCGGCCGCCTTTGTCGAAGCTTGCGGACAGCCTGCCATTCATCAGGCCAAGCCAGTTGGCGTACACTTCGACCTTGTCGGCCGCATCCACCGCGGCCACGCTGTCCTCAAGATCCATGATCGTGCTGATGGCCGATTCCATCACGACGTCGGACAAACCGGCCGGGTCCTCGGCGCCGATCGGGCTGGAGCGGTCGATAATGAGTTCCAGGTGCAGACCGTTGTTCCGCAGCAGCACGGCGCCCGGCGCGGCGGCCTCGCCGAGATAGCCGGCGAACTGCTCCGGCCGGCGCAGGCCGGTAGTCGCCTGTCCGGTGCGGACCACCAAACGGCCAGCCTCGACCGCGAACCCGGTCGCCGCCGTGTACGAACCGTTTGCAAGCGGCGCTGCCTGGTCCAGCACCTGCTTGGCCCGGGCAACGACCTGGGCGCCGCGAACTTTGTTGTAGCCGCGGCCGCGCTCGGCCCCGCCCGTTTCAGCGACGGCGTCGGTGCCATACAGCGCGTCGTACAGGCTGCCCCAGCGCGCGTTGGCGGCGTTCAGGGCGTAGCGGGCGTTGCTGACCGGCACCACCAGTTGCGGCCCGGCGATACGGGCAATCTCGTCGTCGACGTTGCTGGTCTCGACGCTGAATGCGGCTGGAAGTGGCAGCAGATAGCCGATCTCGCGCAGGAATGCCTCGTAGGCGGCCGGGTCTGGCGTGGCGCCCGCGTGGTCATGATGCCAGGCATCGATCTGCGTCTGCAGGGCGTCACGCCGGGCGAGCAGCTCCTTGTTGCGGGGCGCGAGGTCGCGGACGATGGCCGCGAAACCGCGCCAGAACGCGTCGGATTCGATCCCGGTTCCAGGCAACGCCTGCTCGGCCACGAATTGGTGAAGGCTGGGCGCAATGCGCAGGCCGTCGGCTTGGACGTCGGTCATCAGGTCACTCTCTTGAGAAGGTGCCTGCTTTTTCCCGCAAACCCCAAGCTTGTCGAGAGGTTTTCTCGCTGGGTCAGGGATCGATGACCGCGGCGCACTCGTCTGTTGGGGCGGCGGCAATGTGGCCGACCACCGGCACGATCTTCAGCACCGCCGATCCAACACGGCAGGGGGCTGCCGCCAAGCCGCATCCGGACAGGGCGAGCAAACCAGCTAAAACGACGATCCGAGTCATGCGCGCGTCTCCAAAAGGAAAGCTGGCGACCGGTCCGGCTGGGTGGTGACGACAGCCATCGGCCGCACGTGGGCCGCCTCATCCGAGCGTATCACAAAAGCGCGCGCCAGCCACGCCAGCACGGCAATGGCTTCGTTCAAGGCGAATTGCGCTGCCACGCAGATGCGCGGGCCGGCCCCGAATGGCAAGTAGCTGAACCGGGCCGGCGGCTCTGCCTCGGGCAGGAAGCGCGCCGGGTCGAATGCGTGGGGATCGTCCCAGAGACGGGCGTGCCGGTGCAGCACCCAGGGCGCAATAGCGATGGTGGCGCCGCGCGGGATCAGCACGCGGCCGGCCTTGTCGCGCGCGATCGCTTCGCGCGTCACAAGGAAGGCCGGCGGATATAGCCGCAGCGCCTCGCTGACGACCGCGCGCGTCACGGGAAGTTGCGCCACCGCGCCGCTGGCGCCCTCGGGCGACAAGTCGGCCCGGTCGGCCTCCTCCGCCACGCGCGCCTGCCACTCGGGCGCCTGGGACAGCAGAGCCAGCGACCAGAACAGCGCAAGGCCCGTGGTTTCGTGCCCGGCCAGGATCATGGTCGCGATCTGGTCGCACAATTGTACGCGGGTGAAGGCTTCGCCGGTTGCCGGGTCGCGCGCAGCGAGCAGCAGGTCGAACAGATCCCGCGGCCCATCGGTGGGCGGCAGCTTGCTCCGGGCCGTGACGATGCGGTTGATCAGTCCCATCCAGGTCGCACGGAATTGCCGGCGCTGGGCGTCGCGGGGGCTGGGGAGTCCGGGAAACGCCAGCTCCAGCAGCGACGGCTGGGCGAGGCTGGTGCCGAACTGCACCAGCAGCGTGCGAATCGCGCCGCCGTGCTGCGCCATCTCCAGCGAGAACATCGAGCGCCCGGCGATTTCCAACGCGGTGCGCTGCATCTCGGGCAGCAGGGCCACCGGCCGCCCGGCCTGCCCATCCAGCCGAGTGATGGTGTCGCCGGCCGCAGTGGCGACGTGGCGCATGAGCACGGGGAACTGGCGCGGCGCCAGCACGGGAGCGATCGTCCGCCGCTGGTGACGCCAGGAAGCGCCTTCGCTGAGCAGCAGCCCGTCGCCGATCAACGGGCGCAAGATGCGCGCCGTCAACTCCGGACGCCGGTAGTTGGCCGCGTTCTGCACCAGCACATGCTGGATCGCCGCCGGGTCATTGAGCAGCACCTGCATGCGACCGAGAAAGCTGCCGACCAGCGCCGGCTTCTCATAGGCGCGGCGCGACCACATCGTCAGCGCATTGGTCCGCAACGCCCGAATCAGCTCCAATTTGCCGAGTTCGCTCTCGGGGATCGGGTGAATGGGCGGAACGAGACGGGTAGCTTCAGCAAGCATGGCCGGTTTCCTTGGACATCACCGCTATATGGCGCGCGCGGGCAGCGCGTCCATTACGGCCGACTATCCGCCCAACTCCTCCCGCATCAGCTCAAGCGCCAGCCACCGCTCCTCCAGCGACGCCAGGTCGGCCTGCGTCGTCCCCAGCGTCGCCGTCGCGTCCTTGAAACGGGTGGGGGAGCGGCGGAACAGGTCGGGGTCGGACAGCGTGCGCTGCGCCGCCGCCACCCGGCGTTGCAACTCGCCGATCTGCCCCGGCAGCGTCTCCAGCGCGTGCTTGTCCTTGAACGACATCTTGCGGGCGCCGCCATTGCGCGTGGACGCGAGCTTGGTCGCCCGCTTGGTCTCGACCGCGACGGGCGGCGGCGCACGCTGCAGCAGCATGTCGCTATAGCCGCCGGCGTATTCCACCCAGCGCCCGTCGCCCTCGGCCGCGACCGTGGACGTCACCACGCGGTCGAGGAAGTCGCGGTCGTGGCTGACGAGCAACACGGTGCCGGCGTAGTCGCCCAGCATTTCCTGCAGCAAATCCAGCGTCTCGATGTCGAGGTCGTTGGTCGGCTCGTCCAGCACCAGCAGGTTCGACGGCTTGGCGAGGGCGCAGGCCAGCATCAATCGGCCCCGCTCGCCGCCGGACAGCACGCCGACCTGGGTGCGCGCCTGCTCCGGCCGGAACAAGAAATCCTTCATGTAGCCCACCACGTGCCGCTTCTCGCCCGCCACCGTCACGGTGTCGCCGGCGCCACCCGTCAGCGTGTCGGAAAGGGTCACCGCCGGATCGAGGCTGGCGCGCTGCTGGTCCAGGGTCACGATCTCCAGGTTGGAGCCGAGCCGGACCTCACCGATATCGGGCTGATCCACGCCTGTCAGCAGCCGCAGCAAGGTCGTCTTGCCGGCGCCGTTCGCGCCCACGATGCCGACGCGGTCGCCGCGCAGGATGCGGGTGGTGAAATCGCGCACGATCGGACGTCCGGCGTAGCTTTTCCCGACGTGCTCGGCGACGATCACCTGCTTGCCCGACAACTCGGCCTCGGTCGCGGCCAGGCGCAGGCCATTGCCGGGGCCGCCGAGATCGCGCCGCTTCTGCCGCAGCGCCGCAAGCTCGCCGACGCGGCGCATGTTGCGCTTGCGCCGCGCGGTGACGCCGTAGGTCATCCAGTGTTCCTCCCGCGCGATCTGGCGGGACAGCTTGTGGCGGTCGAGTTCCTCCTGCTGCACCACTTCCTCGCGCCAGGTCTCGAAATGGGCGAAACCACGGTCCATGCGGCGCGCGACCCCGCCTTCAAGCCACACGACCGCGCGGCCCAGCTTTTCCAGCATGCGGCGATCGTGGCTGATGAGCACGATTCCGGCGTGCAGGCCAGCCAACTCCTGCTCCAGCCACTCGATGGCGGGGAGGTCGAGGTGGTTGGTCGGCTCGTCCAGCAGCAGCAGGTCGGGGGAGGGGGCCAGGGCACGGGCGAGCGCGGCGCGGCGGCCCTCGCCACCGGACAGGTGGGCCGGGTCCTCGGCGCCGGTCAGGCCGAGCTGGATGAGCAGGGCGGCGCAGCGGTAGTCGTCATCGCCGGGTCCGAGCCCGGCGCGCACGTAGTCGAGCGTGGTGGCGAAGCCGGTCAGGTCGGGTTCCTGCGGCAGGTAGCGCAGGGTAGCGCCGGGCTGCAAGAACCGGGTGCCGCCGTCGGGAGTCAGCAGCCCGGCAGCGATTTTAAGCAAGGTGGATTTGCCCGACCCGTTGCGGCCGACCAGGCAGATGCGCTCGCCCGCGCCGACGCCGATCTCGGCGCCGCTGAGCAGCGGCTGCGAGCCGAGGGTGGCGTGGATGTCTTGCAGGAGAAGGAGCGGAGGGGCCATGGCGGGGTGTTTGGGCTGGAACGGGCCGAAAACGCAAGCGGGCGCAATCGACCCCGCGATCCCGGCGTTTAGGGGCGTATCTGCATCGTACACTTATTATCATATCGTTATGGACGCCTGCGCTTGCATTCAGGGAGGCTTGCCGTGGCATCAAAATTCAACGCACGGAATGCGGACACCTACGAGCAGCTGATGGGGCGATGGAGCCGAAGACTGGCGCCGGAGCTCATCGCCTTTTCAGGTTTTCGACCCGGCGAAAATATCGTCGATGTCGGTTGCGGGACCGGCAGCCTGACTTTCGCGCTGATCACGGCGGGCGCCGGATCGGTCCAGGGGATCGATTTCTCGCAGACCTACGTGGATTTTGCCCTGGCCAGGATCAACGGCCAGCCCGTGATGGTGCAGCAGGGCGACGCCGGCGCCATGCCCTACCACGCCGGCGAGTTCGACCGAGCGCTCTGCCAATTGGTGTTGCAGTTCGTGCCCGACGCCGGGGCGGTGGTCGCCGAAATGCGCCGGGTGGTGCGGCCCGGCGGCACCGTGACCGCCGCGGTATGGGACCATTTCGGCGGCTACGCCGTCCAGCGGATGCTGTGGGACACGGCTGCGGTCCTCGACCCCGCGGCTGACGCCTGCCGGGGCGAGATGCTCGCCGTGCCGGTGTCCCGGCCCGGCGGGATGGGCGCGCTATGGCGTGAGCACGGGCTGGCCGATGTCGAGGAATCGGCGATCACGATCCGGATGGAATATGCCGTGTTCGACGATTTCTGGGCGCCGATCGCGGCCGGCGAGGGCCGTATCGGGTCGTATGTCGCCGGGCTCGCCAGCGATCCCCGCGCCACGCTGGAGCACCACGTCCGCCGCGCTTATCTTGGCCAGCAGCCCGACGGGCCACGATCATTTGCGGCCCTGGCGCTGGTGTGCCGCGGGACCGTGCCGGGTTAGGGCGCGTAAACCGGCACGAACCCGTTGCGGTTGGGCATGACGACCCGGGGCAGGGCGGCAGCGTCCAGCACGGCCCCATCCGGCACGATGCCGTTCAGGTGCAGGACGTAGGCGCTGACGGCATAGACCTGATCGGGCGTGAGCGATTGCGGCGCGTTGAAGGGCATCGCGCGCCTGATGTAATCGAACAGCGTGGTCGCATACGGCCAGTAGCTGCCGACCGTCGGGATCGCGCCCGCTGTCGCGAGCGTGCCTTGCCCGCCGTTCAGCCGCAGTGCCGCGGAAATAGGGTTCTGGCCGTGCACGCCATGGCAACCGGCGCAGACGGCGGCATAAACCGCTTCGCCCTGCGCCACGCTGCCGCTCCCCGGCGGGAGGCCGGCGCCGTCCGCCCGCACGTCGATGTCCTCCGCCGCGATCTCCTCCAGCGACGCCGGATGGCCGAATTGACCATGGGGCGGGTTCGCCGCGGCCGCACTCGCGAGCAGGCACATTCCGACCAGCAACGCCGCGCTACAGCGCAAAGCGAAGCGCTCCGTCCGACCCGACTCGCCAGGTTTGCATCGCATTGTAATGATAAAAGAAGTTGGGGCCCCGTTCCGCCACGAGCGCCGCCCGGGTCGGCTGGACGGCGCCGGTCTCGTCGGTCGCGCGGCTCAGCAGCGCCGCCGTGCCGCCGGTCCAGGTCCAGGGCGCGCGGAACCGGGTCAGGCAAATCGGCAGTACCGGCTCCTGCAGGGCCGCATCCCGCCAGGTTTCCCCCGCGTCGCTCGACACCTCCACGCGCGCCACTCGGCCGCGGCCGGACCACGCCAGGCCGGACACCTCATGAAACCCGGTCTGCTTGAGCTGATGACCCGGCGACGGCCGGGTGATGACCGATTTCACCTCCATGACGAAGTTGAACTGCCGGGCGGTGCCATCTGCCAGCAGGCCGGTGTATTTCGACGTCTCCTCGCGCGTCTCGAACGGCTGGTCGCCCAGCTTCAAACGACGCAGCCACTTGACGTTGGTGTTTCCCTCGTAGCCCGGCAGCAGCAGGCGCAGCGGGTAGCCCTGCTCCGGCCGCAACCGCTCGCCGTTCTGCGCGTAGGCGAGGATCGCGTCGTCCATCGCCTTGGCGATCGGGATCGACCGCGTCATCGCCGCGGCATCGGCGCCTTCTGCGAGCATCCACCGCGCCTCCGGCTTGACCCCGGCCTCCGCCAGGACGTCGGACAGCCTTACCCCAGTCCACTCCGCGCAGCTGAGCAACCCGTGGGTGTCCTGCACCGTCCACTCCGGCTTGACCGCGGAGTCTTTGTAGAACGGGGTATTGCCCGAGCATTCCAGGAATAGCAGCCGCGACACGGACGGAAACCGGACGAGGTCCTCCATGGCGAAGCTCAGCGGCCGGTCCACGAGGCCGTGCACCAGCAGCCGGTGGCGGTCGGGGTCGATGGCAGGCGATCCGGCATGGCTGCGAATGTAGTGCAGCCCGTTCGGCGTGATGATGCCGTCGAGATCCTGCAGCGGCGCCTGGGCCGAGGCGGCGGTGGTAAACACCGGCTTGTCTCGAAGGCGGCGCACGACGCCCGCTTCAAACGGGGATGGCGCACCATAGGGCACATCGGTGACGGGAGTTCCCTGCCGGGTCATCCATGGCGGCGCCCCGGGTTCGGCCGCGTTCGCCCGCGACACAGCACCCGCGAGCGCCAAGCCAGCCCCTTGCAACATCCGACGCCGAAACATGCGCGCTGCTCCGTTGATCGTGCGTGTCTGGCCAGCAAAGCACGAAAGCCGGCAGGGGTGTAGATGACGCCGCCAAATCCTCGTGGGTTGACTCAGCGCTGGGCTGCTTCCTATTTCACCATGATAAACCGGGTGAACGATTAATGGACGACGCAGGCGGACAGATTAGCCAGGATGTCCCCGCGGTCTCGCAACCGAGCGGGTGGCAGGAGTTATGGCGCAAGGAGGATTGGTGGGCGGTCTGGCTTGGCCTGACGCTCGTCCTCGCCGCCTGCGCCCTGTTCACGGCCGGATCGAGCATCGCGTGGCTTGCAGTCGCGCCGACGAAGTGGGCGACCCTGCCGCAACTTGGCACGCAACTTCTGGCGGATGCTCCCCGCTACGTGGCGCAGTTTGCCATGTGGCTTGTCCTATTCACCATTGCAGCCGCTGCCCTCGGCTATCGGCCAGCGGCGTTCGCGCCTTCGTTCCTGCTGGTATACGCGCTATCGATGGCGATTTTTGCGGCCGGCGCCTGGACGAACGCGCAGTACTACAACATCGAACCGCCCCTGGTGGCTCTGTTGCTCGGCCTGGTCATTTCCAACACGGTCGGGCTGCCGAGTTGGCTGCAGGCCGGTTTCCGGGTGGAGTTTTTCGTAAAAACCGGGATAGTGCTGCTCGGCGCGACCCTGCCGTTCAAGCTGATCGTTTGGGCCGGCCCGGTCGCCATCCTGCAGGCCTCGGTCGTCTCGATCGCGACGTTCCTCGTCATCTTCCTTGTCGGCACCCGTCTCGGCCTGGACCGCCGGCTCGCCGCAACGCTCGGCGCGGGCGGCGCGGTCTGCGGCGTGTCGGCGGCTATCGCCATCGCTGGAGCGGTCCGCGCCAAGAAGGAGCATCCGCCGATCGTCATCACCCTCGTGGTCCTGTGGGCGATCGTGTTGATATTCGTGCTGCCGTTGGCATGCCGGGCGCTGCAACTCCCGGCGGGGGTGGGCGGCGCTTGGATCGGCACCTCGGAGTTCGCGGACGCCGCCGGCTTCGCAGCGGCACAGGCCTATGGCGGGCAAGCAGGTCCGGGCACCGGCATCGCGGGCACCGCGGGCACCGCGGACCAGGCGGTGTGGTAGTACACCCTGATCAAGGTGGTCGGCCGCGATGTCTGGATTGGCATCTGGGCACTGGTGCTGTCGATCATTTCCGTCACCCGGTGGGAAACGGTCACGACCGGCGAGCGGGTCGACTACGGCCAGGTCTGGTGGCGTTTCCCGAAGTTCGTCGTCGGCTTCCTGCTCGCATCGGTGCTGATTACCTTGGTAGTCCGCTCCGCGAGCTTCGGCGACTACAACTCCCTCATCAAGCCCGGCCTGGTGCTGCCCATCACGACCTTGCGGACGTGGGCGTTCATCTTCTGCTTTCTCAGCATCGGGCATACGACCCGCCTGCGCGATTTGGCGCCGGCCGGGGGCCGACCTGCAATTGCGTTCACCGCGGGCGTCGCCGTCAACCTCGTGCTCGGGTTCGTGATGTCGGTGCTGGTGTTTGGGCAATACTGGGCGACGCTGGCGCATTGAGCTCAGAAACGTCGAACCATTGCGGCGCTTGCAGCAACTTCCGCAACGATCCGGCCTCGCTGGAAAGCGCTTTTCCCGGCCTCCTTAGCATGGGTTCGGCGCGTGGCTCGGTGCGAGCGCAGGACGGCTTATGTGATCGGCACGGGATCTACTTGCCCCGTACGGCGAGCTGCGCCGACTTCACGCCAGTGAGTCCAGCGTCAGTGTAGCCGTGGCGTCTTCAGCAGGGTCGTGCGGTCGGTGGTCGCGATCGACACCGGCATGCGCCGCTCGTCCCGCTCGACGATCAGCGTCACCCGCGACCCGGCGGGCCCGGCAGCCCAAAGGCTGCGCCAAAGCCCGGCGAGATCAGTCACTTCCTCGTCATCCAACGCCAATACGTGATCGCCGGTCCGCAAGCCTGCGCGGTCGGCCGGCCCGCCATCGGCCAGCCCCCCAATCACCACCGTCTCATCATCCTCCATGGCGTATACGCCCAGCCACGGACGCGCTGGCCGGTTGACCCGGCCAAACCGCAGCATGTCGTCCAGCACGGGGACCAGCACATCGATCGAGACGATCATGTTCATGTCGTGCCGCCGTCCCTTGGCGTCGCCCTGCTGCAGGATCAACGACCCTACGCCGAGCAGCTTGGCGTCCTTGCCGATCAGCGCGCCACCTCCCCAGAAAGGATGCGCGGGCGCCGTGAAGATCGCGTCGTCAAGCAGATACTCCCAGTAGCCGGCAAATTCCTGCCGCCCGACCACCTTGGTCTCGATCGCATGGCGGCGGCCACCGGCCGATGCAAACAGCGCTCGCTCACCCAGCCCCACCTGCGACGGATCGCCGAACTCCAGCTTCGGCAACCCAAGCTTGCCGAGCGGCTGCACCAGGCCGAACCCGGTCTCTCCGTCGAACGCCAACGCATGGCCCGGCACCGCCCGGCCGTCGGCGGAAGTCAGCCAGACGGCCTCAGCTTCCATGATCAGGTAGCCCATGGTCAGCAGCAGCCCGTCGTCGCGGATCACGACGGCGCTGCCTTCGCGGTCCGTGCCGAGCGTCCCGGCAGTGAACGCGTCCGATGGCGCCGTCGCGCGCAATCCCACGACAGCGCTCAACACGCGGTCCAGGTCGAAGCTGTAATCAGCCGGATCCGGCTGCAGCTCCGCTGGGATGTCCCACTCTTCCTTAGGCATCAGTCGTAATTCACCATGATCGTCTTCTTGTGCATGAAGTGCTCCAGCATCGATTCTAGGCTCGCTTCCTTGCCCAACCCGCTGCTTTTGACGCCGCCATAGGATAGGTTGGCTTGGACCACCAGGTTCTGGTTGATCTGCACCAGGCCTGCTTCCAACCGATGCGCTAAATCCAGGCCGACTTTCAGGTTATTCGTCCACAATGACGCAGCAAGCCCGTATTCCGTTCCATTGGCCGCCGCCAGCACCGCTTCTGAGTCGTCGAACAGAAAGATGCAGGTGACCGGGCCGAAAATCTCTTCCTGCACCAGCGGGCTGTCGTCCGGCAGGCCGGTGAAGATGTACGGCTGCAGGAACAGGCCTTTGGCCAGCGCCGGGTCGGCGGGCATCGCGCTGCACGCGCGGCCGGTGGCGCCGTCCGTGGCGCGGCCCTGGTCGATGTAGCGCTGCACCTTTTCGAATTGGTCGCGGCTGATGATGGTGCCGATGTCGGTCTTCTCGTCCAGCGGGTCGCCCATCGCCATCGCGTCGACCCGCTCGGCCATGGCGTCCACGAAGCGCTGGAAGATTGGCCGCTCCACGTAGATGCGGCTGGCAGCGGTGCAGCTTTGTCCCTGCCGGGTGAAGCGCATGGAGGTCAGCGCGCCGGCGACGGTTTTGTCGAAGTCGCAGTCGGCGAACACGATCATCGGGCTCTTGCCGCCCAGCTCCAGCGTAACTGGGACCAGCTTCTCGGCGGCGCCCTTGGCGACGATGCGGCCGACCTCGACGCTGCCGGTGAACGTCACCTTGCGCACCTTCGGGTGGGCCACCAAGGGGCCGCCGCACTCCGGCCCGAACCCGGACAGCATGTTGAAGCAGCCGGGGGGCAGGATGCGGTTCACCAGCTCGCACACCCGCAGCACCGTCAGCGGCGCTTCCTCGGCCGACTTCACCACCACGGTGTTGCCGGCGACCAAGGCAGGGGCGACCTTCAGCGCCATCAGCAGCATGGGCACGTTCCAGGGGATGATCGCGCCGACCACGCCCAGCGGCTCGCGCACCGTCACCGACAGCACGTTGGGGGCGAACGGGACGGTCTCGCCCTTCAGCTCGCCGCCGAGGCCGCCGTAGAACTCGAAGATATCGGCGATGGTGTTCGCTTCGACCCGGCTTTCGGTCCGCAGCGCCTTGCCGGTTTCGAGCGCGATCAGCCGGCCCAGTTCCTCGACGTGCTCGCGCAACAGGGCGGCGCACTGGCCGACCAGCGCGCCGCGCTTGCGGGCCGGCATCCGCGCCCAGGCCTTCTGCGCCGCGTCGGCGCTCTCGACCGCGGCGTCGACGTCGGCCGCGTCGCCCTCGGCCGCGCGCGCGACTTCCTCGCCGGTGGCAGGGTTGACCACGGCGAAGGTCTTGCCGGAACGCGCCGGGACCAAACGCCCGCCGATCAGATGGCGGCCGGACAGGGCGGTCGCCAGGGCGTGTTGGTCGAGCGTGACGGCAGCCGGGGTCGGTTGCGGGGTGTCGAGCATCGTGTTTCCCTCTCCAGAACGGATGCCTATAAGGCTTGGATCAACAATGGCCCCGGCTCCGCAAGCGAGCAAGCCGGGGCGCCGGAATGCGGGAGAGGCGAATGAGCGGCGGCGTGCAAGGAGCTTTGGCGGGACTCAAGGTTTTCGACCTGACGCGCGTGCTGGCCGGGCCAACCTGCGTGCAGATGCTCGCGGATCTCGGCGCCGACGTCATCAAGATCGAGAAGCCCGGGGCCGGCGACGACACCCGCGGGTTTGCGCCCCCGTTCATGCCCGGCACGCAGGAGAGCGCCTACTTCGTGGGCGTGAACCGCAACAAGCGCTCGGTCACCTTGGACATCGCCAAGCCGGAGGGGCAGGCGATCGCGCTGGATCTGATCGCGCAGAGCGACATCCTGGTCGAGAACTTCAAGGTCGGCGCGCTCGCCAAATACGGCCTGGGCTACGAGCAGGTGCACGCCCGCTTCCCTGGGCTGGTGTACTGCTCGATCACCGGCTTCGGCCAGACCGGGCCGTACGCGCCGCGCCCGGGTTACGACAGCCTAGTGCAGGCGATGGGCGGGGTGATGAGCCTGACCGGGGAACCGGACGGGCAGCCGCAGAAGGTGGGCGTGCCGGTGGCCGATCTGTTCGCCGGGCTGTACGGCTGCATCGGTATCCTCGCCGCGCTGCGCCACCGCGAGGCGACCGGGCAGGGGCAGCAGGTCGACATCGGGATGCTGGACACCAACGTCGCCTGGCTTGCCAATCAAGGCATGAACTACCTTGCAACCGGGGAAAATCCGGTGCGGCTGGGCAACCAGCATCCCAACATCGTGCCCTACCAGGTGTTCGCGACCGCCGACGGCTTCATGGTGCTGTCGATCGGCAACGACCCGACCTTCCGCCGCTTCTGCGAGAACTTCGGCCTGGCCGCCCTGCTGGACGACCCGCGCTTCGCCACCAACGCGGCCCGAGTGGAGAACCGGCAGCTGGTGACCGACACGCTGGCCCCCGTCGTCAAGGCGCAGGCGACTGGCTGGTGGGTGGACCGGCTGGAGGCGCTGAAAATCGGCTGTGGGCCGATCAACACCTTGTCCGAGGTGTTTGCCGACCCGCAGGTGCAGGCGCGGAACACGGTGGTGCACATGCCGCACGCCGGGTCGCCGGAGGGGGTGAGGGTGATCGCCAACCCGGTGCGATTGAGCGAAACGCCGGCCAGCTACCGCCTGTCGCCGCCGACCCTGGGCGAACACACCGACGCGGTGCTGTCGGAACGGCTGGGCCTCGCGCCGGAACGGCTGCAGGCCTTGCGGGAGAAGAGCGTCATCTAGCGGCGACCGTCGTCACCGGGGCGTGCCGGACGGGGAAGTTGACCGAGTTGGCGATATAGCACCGCGCGTTGGCGGCGTGGTGCAGGCCGTCGACCGTTGCCGGATCGGCGCCGGCAGCGAGCGTCACGTGCGGGCGTAGCATCACCTCGGTAAAGCGCCCGTCCTCGTGGGCATCGGTGGCCATGATGCCCTCGGCGTGGTCGACGTACTCGGTCACGACGATCCCGGCCTCGGCGCACAGCGACAGGAACCACAGCATGTGGCAGGCCGAGAGGGACGCGACCAGCATGTCCTCCGGGTTGTGGCGTGCCGGGTCGCCGCGGAACGACGGATCGGACGACCCGGCGATGTCTGGCTTGCCTGCGATCTCGATGGTGTGCGACCGCTCGTAGGCCCGTGGTCCGCTGGTCCCGGCACCGAGATTTCCGGTCCAGGTGACCGAGGCGGCGTAGTGGTGCTCGTGCATGGGAGTCAGGCCATAAGGTCGTTGGTTTCGGCATTAGGCAGCGCGTCGGCGGCGAACCCGAACGTGCCGTGCTCCCTGATCTCGCGGGCGGCCCGGACGAAGCCGCCAAGCGCTGCCCGGCTCAGCGCCGAGCCGAGGCTGATCCGCTTCACGCCTGCCTCCGCCAGCGTCGCGACATCAGGCACGGCTCCGCTGCCGCCCGCCAACGCGTTCACCGGGCGCGAGACGGCGGCGCACACCGCCCGGATCGCATCGAGGCTCGGCAAACCGGGAGCGTAGAGCACGTCCGCCCCGGCCCGCTCGAACGCCTGCAGCCGCCGGATGGTGTCGTCGAGGTCCGGCCGGCCGTGCAGGAAGTTCTCCGCACGTGCGGTCAACACGAACGGAAACGGCAGCGTCCGGGCTGCCTCGACGGCCGCGGACACACGGTCGATGGCGTGCTCGAAGTCGTAGATCGGTTGGTCCGGAACCCCGCTGGCGTCCTCGATGGAGCCGCCGACCAGGCCTGCTTCGGCCGCAAGCCGGATCGTCTCTGCCGCGGTCTCCGGCTCATGCCCGAAGCCGTTCTCCAGGTCCGCCGAGACCGGCAGATCGGTCGCTTCCACGATGGCGCGCGCGTTGGCGAGTATCGCCGCACGCCCGGCCGCGCCGTCGCGCCGCCCAAGCGTGAAAGCGAAGCCGGCGCTGGTGGTCGCCAATGCCTCGAAGCCGAGCGCGGCCAGGATGCGCGCCGTCCCTGCATCCCACGGGTTCGGGATCACGAATGCGCCCGGCCGGCCGTGCAATGTCCGGAATGCGGCTGCCTTGCTGGATTGGTTCGCCGGCGCCGAAAGCAGCTCGCCCATGCCGCCACTCCCAATGGTTCGGAAACGCATCTCGAGCCCTCTCCCACTGGTGGGAGAGGGCCTGCTCATCGTTGTAAACGCACGCAGAACGACCTGACTTTACGCCAGCGTCTCCGAGAACAGCTCCTGCAACGACGCCCAGGACCGCGCGTCGGCTTCGGCGCTGTAGCGGATCGCGTCGGGCATGTTGGCGCCGGCCGCCTGCTGGTTGGTGAAGCTGTGCACCGTGTTGCCGTACAGGTGCATCTGCCAATCTACGCCCGCCTCGCGCATCTCGGTCTCGAAGGTCGCGCGCTGGTCCGCCGGGATCATCGGGTCGTCGGCGCCGATGCAAACCAGGATGCGCGCCTTGATCGCCTTGGCGTCGGTCTTGGGCGCGGCGGTTGCGAGGCCACTATGGAAGCCGACGACAGCCTTAAGGTCCGCGCCCGACCGCGCGAGCTCGAGCGACATGGTGCCGCCGAAGCAGAACCCGATCGAGGCGCCGCGTCCGGCGTCCACCTCGGACCGGCCCGTCAGCGCCTGCAACCCGCCGGCCGCGCGGGCGCGGGTGCGGGACGGGTCGGTGAACAGCGGCTCCAGCAGGCCGATCGCCTCCTGCAAGCCGCTCGCGACCCGGCCTTCGCCATGCAGGTCGCATGCGAGGGCGATATAGCCCATGCCCGCCAGCCGCTCGGCACGGCCAAGCGCGTGCTCGCCGAGGCCGAACGCCTCCGGAAACACCAGCACGCCGGCGCGTGGGCCCTCGCCTGGCTCGAAGAACAGCTGGCTCCTCATGGTAAGGCCGTCGGCCTGGTAGGTGAGCGTCTCGTGGTGCATGCGATGTCCTCGGGTGCTTGGGAAGCGCGCCTTATACCAGTTGCCATAAGTCTCGACCTGACCGTGCCGGCGTTCGCGGCCCAATCTGGTCCACGCATTACGCCAAAGGGAGGGGTCAGCTTTTACGCCAACGGGTATTAGACCACCCCGGCGCGCGTCCGCCAAGGTCAGGCGAGCAGCATGAGGTCGGTGCCGCCGGTCTTTTGCCCGGCGGCGGCCAGCATCGCGTGCGCCTCGCGTTGGGCTGCCTCGCTGAACCAGGCCTGGTCTTGCCTTAGCCGCTCGGCATCGCTCAAGCGGCCCGCCGCGGCATACAGGCGCTGGTTCATCGCCGTGTTGTAGGACGCCATGGTGCGGACGTAGGCTGAACTGATCATCGGTTTCCTCCCATCCCAGGAGCGATCATGCCAACGGACATCCTGCTCCGCCAAGACCACGCCGGCGTCGCGCGGCTGACCTTGAACCGGCCAGCGGCGCGCAATGCCCTCTCGCTCGCGCTGATGGCCGACTTGGAAGCGGAACTGGACGACATCGAAGCCGACACGCACATACGGGCCGTCGTGCTGGCGGGGGCAGGGCCGGCGTTCTGCGCCGGGCACGACTTGCGGGAGCTGCACGCCGAGGACCGCCCAGCCGCCCATGCTGCGCTGTTCGAGTCCTGTTCGCGCCTGATGCAACGGATCGTGGGCCTCCGTTGCCCGGTGATCGCGCAGGTCCACGGCATCGCGACGGCCGCCGGGTGCCAGCTAGTCGCGACCTGCGATCTCGCCATCGCTGCCGCCGACGCGCGGTTCGCGACGCCCGGCGTCAACATCGGCCTGTTCTGCTCGACGCCGATGGTGGCACTCAGCCGTGCGGTCGGGCGCAAGGCCGCGATGGCGATGCTGCTGACGGGCGAGCCGATCGACGCCGCGGAGGCGGAGCGGATCGGGTTGGTGAACCGGGTCGTGCCCGCGGTCGAGTTGGACGCGGCCGTGGACGCACTTGCCGCCGCCATCGCCGGTAAAAGCGGCGCAACTGTCGCGTTGGGCAAGCGCGCCTTCTATCGGCAGGCGGAGATGGGCCTGGCCGACGCCTACGCGTATGCGTCACAGGTCATGGCGACCAACATGGGCTTGCCGGATGCGGCCGAGGGCATCGGCGCATTCCTTGATAAGCGCGCGCCGGCCTGGGTCGGGTAAGGTGTCGCTATGGTCGGAGTTCCTGAACCACAAAGGTCGTACGATTCATAAGTGGAAGCACTACTTTCCGGCCTATGAACGGCATTTGCGCCGGTAGGTGAATCGCCCGGTCAACTTCATCGAGATTGGCTGCGGCCAGGGCGGCTCGTTGCAGATGTGGAAGCGCTACTTCGGACCTCATGCACAGATTGTCGGGATCGACATCAATCCTGAGTGCATCCATTTCCAGGAAGACCAAATTGCTGTCCGGATCGGCGACCAATCTGACCCGGGTTTTCTCAATACGATCGTCACGGAATTTGGCTATCCGGACGTCGTGTTGGATGACGGCAGTCATGTCATGGAGCACCTTGCTGCATCGTTCCGGTTCCAGGGCGATTGCATATGAGATTGCTGCCGGTCCAGCAGCGTTGGCGTGGTCGATTTTCGACCGCTTTGGTCGAATTTGCCTCGCCCAAACGAGAGCGAATGGAGCAAGCTCGGCTGCAGGAGTTCATATGCAATCGCCCTGGTTCCGGTTCTTCTATCCGTTGATCGCAATCAATGGCTTATATGTTGTGGAAGACCTGCATACTGCCTACTGGGACGAGTACGTCGGCGGTCTCAACAGAACCGGTTCATTCATCGAACTCTGCAAGAACTTGATAGACGAGTTGAATGCCGATTGGAGCCGAGGCGCACTTCCGCCGACCAATTTCACGCGCGCGACGCAATCGATGCATTTCTACGACAGCATGGTCGTGTTCGAACGCGGCCGGACCTTGCAGAAAAGTGCGCCGATGATTCCGCCGCCGGCCTGATGACGGGCGTCAACCAAAAAACCGCTCGAACCAGCCCAGGACTTCCTCGGGCGCTTCCTCCGCTAAGTAGTGTCCGCTCGGGACGGGGCCGCCCTTGATGTCTCCGGTGCAATATTCCGCCCAAAGCTTCAGCGGATTGTACCATCCGCCGATCGAGCCATGCTCGCCCCACAGCACCAGCATCGGGCATTGCACCTGGCGGTGTTCGGCGCGGCTCATGCGGTCGTGCACGAGGTCGATGGTGGCAGCGGCCCGGTAGTCCTCGCACATGCCGGCGATGCACGCCGGGTCGCGTGCGGCGGCCATATAGTCGGCGAGCGCGTCGGGCGAGAAGAAATCGGGCGGCCTGCGGTCACGGCCGGTATGCGCCTTGAACCAGGTATCCGGCGACTTGTTGATCAAATCCTCAGGGAAGGGGTGCGCTTGGGCGAACCAGAACCAGTGGTAGTAGCCGAGCGCGAAGGCCATGTCGGCGCGCTCGAAATGCTCGATCGTCGGCACGATGTCGAGCACCGCCAACCTTTGCACGCGATTTGGATGGTCCAGCGCCAGACGGTGCGCGACACGGGCGCCGCGGTCGTGCGCGCCGACCATGAAACGCTGGTGCCCCAGTTGCGACATGAGGGCGGCCATGTCGCCCGCCATCTCGGTTTTGGCGTAAGGCGCGTGGTCGGGCGTGGGCGGCGGCTTTACGCTGCCGCCGTAGCCGCGCAAATCCGGGCAGACCACGGAGAACCGTTCCGCAAGCCGAGGCGCTATTTTATGCCACATGACATGGGTCTGGGGATTGCCGTGCAGCAGGAGCAGCGGCGGACCCGACCCGCCAAGGCTCAGGCGCAATGCTCCCGCGGGCACGTCGACATGCGTCTCGGTAAAGCCTTCGAAAAACATCCGCAACCAACCTTCCCGAATTTGCGGCGTATAACTGTCTGACGCCTGAGACAAGCCTCGGTCGTCAGGCTTTGAGCAAACCACCCACATCTACGGAGGCTTACATGCAAGCTCTGTGCTGGCACGGCAAAGGCGACATACGGTGCGACACCGTTCCGGACCCCAGGATCGAGGATGCGCGCGATATCGTCATCAAGGTCACGAGCTGCGCCATCTGCGGCTCGGACCTGCATCTGATGGACGGCCAAATTCCAACCATGGAAAGCGGCGACATCATGGGCCATGAGACGATGGGCGAGGTCATCGAAGTCGGCAGCGGCCACACCAAGTTCAAGAAGGGCGACCGGGTGGTGGTGCCGTTCACCATCAGCTGCGGCGAATGCCGGCAGTGCAAGATGGGCAACTTCTCGGTGTGCGAGCGGACCAACCCCAATGCCAAGATGGCGGCGGAGATGTACGGCTACACCACGGCCGGGCTGTTCGGCTTCTCCCACCTGACCGGCGGCTTTCCGGGCGGCCAAGCGCAATACCTGCGCGTGCCCTACGCCGATGTCGGGCCGATCAAGGTTCCGGAAAACCTGACGGACGAGCAGGTGCTGTTCCTGTCCGATATCTTCCCGACCGCCTACCAAGCCGCCGATCACTGCGAGATCAAGCCGATCGACACCATCGTGATCTTCGGTTGCGGCCCGGTCGGCCTGCTGACCATCAAGTGCTGCCTCCTGCTCGGCGCCAAGCGCGTGATCTCCATCGACGATGTGCCCGAGCGCATGGAGTTGGCGCGGCAGGCCGGGGCGGAAGTGCTGGACCATTCCAAGGGCGAAATCCAGAAACAGATCCTGGAGGCGACCCAGGGCTTAGGCCCGGACGCCGTCATCGAAGCGGTCGGCATGGAGGCGCACGGCAGCGGCGTCATGAACGTCCTCAAGAGCGCCTTCACCAGCTCCGAGCGTCCGAGCGCGCTTGACGAAGCGATCCTTGCCTGCCGCCCCTGTGGCATCCTGTCCGTGCCGGGCGTGTATGGCGCGGCAATACCCGTGATGATGGGAGCGATCATGCAGAAGGGGCTGACCGTCAAGACCGGCCAGACCCACGTGCAGCGCTACCTGGAGCCGCTGCTCAAGATGGTGGTGAACGGCAAGATCGATCCCGGGTTCATCATCACGCATCGGATCGGGCTGAAGGAAGGCCCGGATATGTACAAGACCTTTCGCGACAAGAAGGATGGCTGCGTGAAGGTCGTCATCCACCCGAACTAACACACGAGGCGCCCGGCCGCGGGCGGCCGGGCGCCGACCTTTTTCAGGATTCGAGAACCACTATGCCTCACGAAAAGACCAAATCGGACAACGACACCTCGACCGCACGCTCCGCCAAGGCGCAGAAGGCGGAAGAAGTGCAGCTAGCCGGGAGCGCCAAGGCCGGCGCCGGCCACTCTCCGGTGCCCGAAGGCGGCAAGGCGCCTGCGCCGAAACATGCCAAAGGTGAGTCGATGCCCGCCAGTTCGCGTGCGGCGGCGGACGGCACGACCGAGGCGGGCACCAGCTCCGCCACTGCCGGCAAGGCCGAGAAGCAGGCCGCTGCCGAGAATGCGGCGATGACGAAGGAGCAGCACGGACGCGGGCATCGCAAGTCCGAATGACCGGCAGCTAGCCCGGCCAGGGCGACACGCCGATGAGGTGGGCGTGGCCGCCAAGCATAAGCGCGTAGGCGGCGAGGCCGGCCGCTGGGCGCCCCCAGCCGAACTCCCCCGCAGCCAGCGTGTTGCGGCGGGAAAGGATGGCAGCGAACGGCACGATGGAGGTGCGGGAGGCAAACGCATCCCACGCCGGGCCGCCAAGCACCCGGCGGCGTTTGGTGTCGATCGAAACAGGGCCGGCTATGGGGACGACCGCGAGTGCCGCAAAGAACAGCAGGGACGCGATATCGCCGTTTCCGACGAGATGAATACCTGCCCAAAGTGCGACACCCATCAGGAACGGGTGCCGCGTGATGCGAACGATGCCCTGGGGCGGGCGGTCCACCAAGCCCTCCTGCGCCACCGCAGTCGGGTTGGGGGTGGCGAGGCCGATGACCACCAGTAGGAACGCCGGCAGCATCAGGATGATCGCAACCGGCTTCCACCACTCGAGCTGGCCCCAGGTCGGCACGTAAGCCGCAGCGTTGTAGGCCACCACGAGCCAGGCCATTGCTGCAATCGATGCGATCGAGAACCCGACCATGTAGGCGTTCAGGCCGACCCGCGACACGAGCCGGTCGCGCGCCGTGGTGCCGGACACGCCAAGGTGGATGGCGATAAAAAACTAGGACGGCAAAGTTAGCTGGCATGCTTGCTGTTCCAGAGCAGCGAGGTAGCCGTCTGGGTTGCGGCGGAACCGGGTGCGTAGGGTCCGAACGTGGCGCCTCTGGCC
>JAABVA010001902.1_pt1 | contig 21443 bp, 14 predicted proteins | sample 5560331 | NCBI WGS metagenome assembly JAABVA01 (sample SAMN12812661, study PRJNA571458) | rock metagenome | isolation source: Antarctica rocks | place: Antarctica: Victoria Land, Mt New Zealand sud | collected 2016-01-07
TGCTGCGCTTCAAGCGCCTCGGCCTGCGTTATGACCGCACCGAACGGACCCTTAGGCCACTGCTCACCCTGGCCATCACCCTCATCAACTTCCGGCGCCTTGCGAAAGTCAACGCGTTATGAGACCAGGTCTTAAGGCGCAGCGCCCGAAGCAGCCGCCGACCTCGGCGATGACCCGACCTGGTCCAGGACGGGTTCGACCTGCCGGTCGGCGACCTGACCGGTGAGGACCTGACGGTGCGGCTGGTGCCTCGCCAGGCCGACGAGTTCACCTGCACCGCCTGCTACCTGGTGCATCACCGCAGCCAGCTGGCGGACCGGCAGCAGACGGTCTGCTCAGACTGCGCAGCCTGAGATCCCCAAGGCCCCTGCCGCTCCATAACGGAGCTTGATCCACCACGGCAGGGTCGAGCGGGCACAGCGCGCAGTGTGCTGCGGCAGCTGCTCGAGCCGGCCAGGCACCGGGGGAACTTCACGGCTAACGCCGCCTGGCTCGCACACCGCCCGTTCGGGTGCTCAGACGCTGACTTGGCCGCCCATACTGATGCTGCGCTCGATCGGTAGGCCGAAGTATTCCGCGGGGTTGGCGGCGTTGTGCGCCAGGGTCAGGAACAGCCGCTTTTGCCAGGCGGGCATGCCGGGGTCGGCGGTGCGCACGATCGTCATCCTGGACAGGAAGTAAGAGGCGCCCTCGACGTCGAGTTCGGCGTTGAGGTTCCTGGCGGCCGGTAGGCGCAGCAGCTGCGGCACGTCGGGCTGGTCCTGGTAGCCGAAGTGTGCGGTGATGTGGGCCATGCCGTCGAGGCGGTAGCCGGGATCGTTGATGACCAGCCGCTGGTCGTCGGGAACGTGCGGCACCTTGTCGAACTGGACCGTGACGATGACCACCGCCTGGTGCAGGGTGTGGTTGTACTCGACGTTGGCCCGCAGCGCCAACGGTGTGGTGGTGGTGCTGGCGTTGAGGAACACGGCGGTGCCCGGGACCCGCAGCAGCGGGGGTGTCATCGTCGTCAGCTTTTCGGCGAAGTCGGCGAGCGAGCCTTCCTTCTCGGTCCGGTTGCGGGTGACGATGACCCGTCCGCGTTGCCAGGTCATCAGCAGCAGGAAAATGGCGGCGGCGACCACGAGCGGCAGCCACCCGCCGTGCACGACCTTGGTGAGGTTGGCCGCGAAGAACGTCACCTCCACGCTCAAGAACAGCACCCCGGCTGCGGCGGCCAGCCACGTCGGTTTGCGCCAGATGACCCGTACGACGGCCAGGAACAGGATGGTGTTGATGATGAACGTGCCGGTGACCGCGATGCCGTAGGCGGACGCCAACCCGGCCGAGGACCCGAACCCCACAACCAGCGCGACGACCGCGACGTAGAGCCCCCAGTTGACCGCCGGGACGTAGACCTGACCCACCTCGTGCTCGGAGGTGTGTCGGATCGTCAGCTGCGGCAGCACCCCGAGCTGCAGAGCCTGCTGGCTGACGCTGAACGCCCCGGAGATCACCGCCTGGCTGGCGATGACCGTGGCGACGGTCGCCAGCAGCACCATCGCCAGCTGCGCCCAGCCTGGTAGCAGCAGGAAGAACGGGTTGGCCACCGCTGCCGGGGAGCGCAGGATCAGCGCCCCCTGGCCCAGGTAGTTCAGCGTCAGCGCCGGCAGCACCAGCACGAACCAGGCCCGCCGGATCGGGGCCGCACCAAAGTGGCCCATGTCGGCGTACAACGCTTCTGCGCCGGTGATGGCCAGGACCACCGAGGCCAACGCGACGAAGGCCACCACCCCGTGGCCGGCGATGAACTGCGCCCCGTAGCTCGGCGATAGCGCCTTGAGAATAGCCGGTTCGCGGGCTACTTCCCGGGCGCCGGCCACGGCAAGGATGGAGAACCACAGGGCCATCACTGGGCCGAACAGCTTGCCGACCAGGCCGGTGCCGTACCGCTGGATGACGAACAGCACGCTCAGCACCGTCAACGCGATAGGCAGCACCAGTGAGGCGAGCCCCGGCGCGGGGACCTTGAGCCCCTCCACCGCCGACAGCACCGAGATCGCCGGGGTGATGATCCCGTCGCCGTAGAACAGCGACGCCCCGAAGATCCCCAGCGTCACCAGCGCGACCTTGGACCGGGCCGACTTGAACGGCTGGTTTTGCAGCAGCGCGGTCAGGGCCATGATGCCGCCCTCGCCGCCGTTGTCGGCCCGCATGATGAACGTGACGTACTTGATCGAGACGATGACCATGATCGCCCAGAAGATCAGCGAGATGACGCCGTAGACCTCGACCCGGCCGGTGCCGACTGCATGGTTGTCGGCGGTGAACACCGTCTGCACCGCGTACAGCGGGCTGGTGCCGATGTCGCCGAACACCACCCCCAACGCACCCAGCGTCAACCCCGCCATCCCCGCCCGATGCAACTCCGGACGGGTGCCGTCAAAACGGCCCGACGGGCCCCGGCCAGGGGGCCGTCCCGTCGACGCCTCGCCGCCCGCCTCGGAGTCCGGCGAAGACGGCGTCCGCTCGATAGACATAGTGCTCAGCAACGTACAACCAGCCCCTTGCCGCACCTCGCACCCCGAGGCCGCGCGCCCAGCGTGCCCCTGCGAGCGCCGTCGGCGCCCCTCCGAACGGTCGACCAGGAACTAGGTCGTGGCATCTCGCTTCGTTCGTTCTGCGAGCGTCGACGGTTGGCCATACCGGGTGCGCACCGACCACCAGTCGTGGCAGGCGCAGCCTGATGCGATGACCACCGCGGGCTGCGTGCCGATTCACCGACAAGCTGTCCGGCAGCCGTGGCGACCGCCCCGGTCTGGCTGGGCGGTCGGACTACACCCGCGCTGGTCACGTGTGGCAGTGGTCATCGGGTACCAGAGCAGCGAGTGCGCCGCAGCGACCACGAGTCCTTCGCGGAGGATCTTGCGCGGTCGCTACTCACACCCCTATCCGCCCAGAAGTCACCACCCGGTCCCGGGTCGCACGCTGGCAGATCGTGCACCAGAGCGCGAGGTGGCTACGCCTGTGTGGGGGCCACGGCGCCGCTGTCATTGGTGGCGGATCAGTTCCTCGAGCATCCTCACGTACCGGTCGCTTAACGTCGGGTCCAGCATCGCCTGGCTCTTGAGGTCTAGCAGCATGTCCCGACGGCTCTGGATCTCCGCTCGCTGGACCCCGGCCTGGATGCCGCGGCTGTAGACCAGCGGCATCAGCACCAGCAGCCCCACGACCAGGGCGGCTAACACGCCGAGGATGGCGGCGAGCACAGCGGCCTACTTTCCGGACGGCAACGCGATGGCGCTGTTGCCACCCGGCGCGTAGACGGTGATGCCCTGCGGCAGGGCATGCAGCGCGTCGATCTGGGCACACGTCGGGCACTGCTGATAGCCCCGCTGACGCTGCTCGTTGGCCTGGGCCTGGGCGTTGGCCTGCGCGATCTGCGCCTGGGCCTCGGAGACCTTCGCGAACGCGGCTTGGGCACTGTTGACCGCGTCCTGCACGTTCTGCGGCAGCGTGATCCGCACCAGGTTGAACCGGATGTTGATCAGGTAGTTGCCTCCCAGGGTGCTGTTCAGGTCGGTCTGCAGCGACGAGTTGATCGCCGTCTGGATCTGCTGAATGTTGACGTTGTTGCGACGCCCGGCGCTCTTGTTGATCGTCGTCGTAGGAGTCGCGGGGGACCCGCCCAGCGACAGGCTGCTGTTCTGCACCAACGCACACGAGGACACCAGCTCAGCGCACGGGAAGTTGTTGACCTGCTGACGCAGGTCGTTGTCGATCACCGGCCGGGCGATGACGTCCTCGAACGCAGCGATGCCCGAGTCCCCCTCGTAGGGGTGGAAGCGGTCCGCGCTGCCGTTGGCCTGGAAGGTGCGGATGCCGTAGGCGGTGTCGAACCGGGAGATCACCTTCCGGTCGGAGGTGAAGTCGAAGTACAACGTCCCCTCGATCCCCACGTCGACCCCGTCCGAGGTCGGCGTGTGCACGATGTCCACCCCTGGCCGGCTGCCGCCGTTCGGATCAGAGGTGATCGTGTAGTACCGCTGGGTCACCGGATAGCGATGCAGTGAAGACCAGATCCCGATGAACCTGCGTCCCGACGACGGGTTCAGCACCTCACGGATGTTGTTGTTAGCCAACGGGCCGCCGTTGCGCACCACCCCGACCTCGCCGCCGTTGGTGGCCTCGAACGAGGTGCCGACCATCACCAGGGCGATCAGCAGCACGACGGCCAGCACAGCACCGCCGGTCAGGATCATCGCTCTCCCCGGCCGAAAACCAGCCGACTTGCCGCTCAAAGCAGTCACGGAGACACGGTCCTTTCGAGGTGACGGCGTCGTACTCAACGCTCCAGTCCCACATCGGACGCGCAGCCCAGACCTCGACCGACCCCCGCAACGAGCCCCCAGCCGCACGAGACGGCGACGTTTCGGCACAGCCCGGTGGCCGCGGGTGCCGGTGCCGCGATCTCAACAATTGACGCCGGTAAAGCCGGACGAGAAATCACCCCAGAAGTATCTCAGCCCTGGCCAGACCGAGGACAGCGCGCCGGCAGCCACGTTACGAGCAGGCATGAACAGCGGCAGGTCTCTATCAGCGGTCGCGTCTGCCCGCCGACGCCGGTGACAACACCCCCCAGGTCATGAACGACAGGGACGATCAGTCATGCCAGCGCCGGTGACCCAGCTGCAATCAGGTACTGGACGTCGTACAGCCTCCGCTGACCGGCACTGTTCATCGAACCGGTCTTACGGGACTGCTCGACCTGCTGGTTCTCGACTAACGCCGGTCCGGGTGCGGGGGGCCGGTGGGGGTCGGCTTCCGGTCCTCGATCGTCGTCTACACGGGCAGGTAGACAGGAATGGCTGTCCCGCGAAGCGTTGCTCCAGGTGCTGAAGGACCCTCTCGTTGTCGGCAACGGGTAGCCGGGACTGTCGATCCGGGGTGGCCCGACCCAGCACAGGTCCGATCATCGACCCGCTTGGCCTAACGGAGAAGGAACAGGCGGGCGGGCGATGCCGCCTGCAGGCGTCGGCGCCCTGGCGCACCGTGCGGCGGGCGGTCTACAGCCGGAAGGGGAGGGTTGCGACGACGGCATCAGTGCGGGCTCGCAGCACGGTGGCGAGGATCAGGCCCCGCTGGTTGTGCAGGATCCGGTAGCGACGACGCCGCGGCTGCAGCTCGACGATGAGCACGGTCACCTGCCGGCCTTCGGCGGCCCTGTCCTTGACGTAGCCCAGCAGCGGCGCGACCAGCCCCCGGTTCGGGCTGGGTACGACGACGAGCTGCACACCCGGGTTCCAGTCGGCCCACCGCCTTCGGAAGTCATCGAGGTCGTCCGCGCCGGTGTCGGCGGTCACGGCAACCACGTGGCCCCCGAGGCTGCGGGCCGCGGACAGTGCTCGGGTCGTCGCGGCGTTGATCGTCGCGACGGGCACGAGGACGAGGCCTGGCTGTGGAGCTGGACGGGGGGGTTGCCGGCCGATGCCCAGCTCGACGGCGACCGTGTCGTAGTAGCGCTGCACCCGGGTGAACAGCCCCATCAGCACGGGGATCAGGATGAGCAGCAGCCAGGCGCCTTCGGTGAACTTGCTGGCCATGAACACGATGGCGGCGACGGCGGTCAGCGCCGCGCCCAGACCGTTGAGCGCGGCTGTCGCCCGCCAGCCCGGGGGGCGGTTCCGGGTCCAGTGCCGCACCAGTCCCACCTGGCTGATGGTGAACCCGATGAAGACCCCGACGGCGAACAGCGGCAGCAGCCGTGAGGTGTCGGCGCCCAGGGCGATCAGCAGCACGCCGGCCATCAGCGCGAGCGCGACAACGCCGTAGCGGTAGACCGGGCGTTCAGCCCGTAACCCGAACACGTGCGGCAGCCGGTGGTCGCGGGCCAGCAGGCTCATCAGCACTGGCAGCCCGCCGAAACTGGTGTTGGCCGCGAGCGCGAGGATCAGGGTGACCGACAGGTTCGAGACGTAGAACGGCCAGCCGGTGCCGAACGCCCCGGCGGTCAGCTGCGCCAGCACCGTCACCCCGCCGCGGGGGACGACGTGGTGGGCCCGGATCAGCACGGCCAGCCCGACCAGCATGATCCCCAGCAACAGCCCCAGGGTGAGTTCGGTGCGCTGTGCCCGGCGCACCGCAGGCTCGCGGAACGAGGGGACGCCGTTGGCGATCGCCTCGACCCCGGTGAGCGCCGAGCATCCGGCGGCGAAGGCTTTCAGGATCAGCACCACCCCGACGCCTTCGACGGGGTGGAACGACCCCAGCGAGGTACCGATCACCGCTATGGGGTGGGGGCGGAAGGGTCCGACGAGCAGTACGGCGAAGATGGCGAGGACGAAGACCAGGGTGGGGAGCATGAGAAACCTGGCGGACTCCGCCACCCCGGCGAGGTTGACCGCGGTCAGCAGCACCAGGCCGGCCAGGCAGATCACGAGCAGGTGCGGGGCGGCGTCGGGAAAGACGCTGGCCAGGCTGGCGGCGCCGGCAGACAGGGAGACCGCTACGGTCAGCACGTAGTCCACGACGAGGCTGGCGGCGGCGAGCAGGCTGACTCGGCGGCCCAGGTCCTTTTTGGCGACTGCATAGGCACCGCCGCCGTCGGGATGCACGGCGATGACCTGCCGGTAGGACAGCACCAGCACGACCAGGAGCACGGTGATGGCGATGGCGATGGGCAGGGTGAAGCGCAGCGCCACCACCCCTGCGGGTACCAGGGCCAGGACCACAGCCTCCGGGCCGTAGGCAACGCTGGACAGCGCGTCTAGGGACAGAGCGGCGACACCCTCTGCCGTCGTGAGCTTGTGCCGCTCGTCGCCGCCCTGGCCGGGCTTGGCGATGCCCTCGCCGCCGCTGGCAGGCTCCATCGGGGTCGAGCGAGCCGGCTGGCGGCTCGGCGTCAGATGCCGGACCGAGCCAGGCGCCCCGACCGGACCGGGGAGCCGCTGAGGAGTGGAGGTGCCGGTATCTGGCTTGACAGGCGCTTGCTCCGGCGGGAAGGGCTGACGTGCCGTCATACCGCTACCGCTTTGACCGGTATCGGCGCGCATCCTCGGACGGACGCGGTTGGGTACGGCACACCGCGGCGCCGGTGGGGTCTCGACGTCGGCGGCTCGGACGCCGCCCGGTGGTGTAGACGTGGGCCATGTAGTCACCCAGTGGCCGATAAGCAGCTCCCAGCGCAGCGACGACCACCAGGACCTGAAGCCAGCCCGCCGCTCTCGGACTGGCGCTCACGGCAACCTCCTGGGCCGCCTGCTGGGTTCTCGCCGGTGCTGAACGCAGGGACGTTCGGGCGTTGTGCACCGTCGGTGCCGACTGCTGGCTGGTGGCCTCCCGGCAGCTATGGGCATGGTCATGGCTGGTAGCGGTAGCCCATGCCGGGTTCGGTCAGCAGGTGCCGGGGGCGGCTTGGTTCTTGTTCGAGCTTGTGCCGCAGCTGGGCCATGTAGATCCGCAGGTAGCTGCCCTCGGTGTGTCCGTCCTGACCGCGAAGCGCGGTCAGGAGCTGGCTCTGGCCGATCAGCCGGCCGGGGTGGCTGAGCAGAATGTCCAACAGATGCCACTCCGTGGGGGTCAGGGTCACCCGCCCGGGCTCGCCGTCTGGGCCGGTGCGTTCGACGGTCTTGGCGGCGAGGTTGATGCGGCTGGGGCCTATGTGGATCGGAGCGGTCATCTCGTCGATGCCGGCGCGCCGGGTGGCTGCCCGTAGCTGGGCGACGAGCTCGTTGACGTTGAACGGCTTGGTCACGTAGTCATCGGCGCCGGCTTCCAGGGCGTCGACCTTGTCACGGCTACTGGACCGGCCGGAGAGCACGACGATGGGCGTTCGGGAATAGCCGCGGACAGCGCGGATGATGTTCATGCCGTCCAGGTCGGGCAGGCCGAGGTCGAGCACGATCACGTCCGGGGCCAGCTCGGCGGCCTGGCTGAGGCCTGTCGCCCCGTCCTCGGCGGTGCTGACGTCATAGCCGCGTGCGGACAGGCTCAGGGTCAGCGCTCGCAGCATCGCCGGCTCATCCTCGACGACAAGCACATGGGTACTCATCTGGTTCCCCCGTTGGCCGGTGGTGCTGGCGTGCTGGCGCCGACCGGCTCGACGTGGCCCGCAGCCGGTGTGCCCTGCCCCAGCTCTGCGGCGGCGTCCCACTCCGGGTGGTCCGCGCTCGCGGCCGGCAGGGAGATCACCATGGTCAGGCCGCCGCCGGGGGTGTCGTCCATGGTCAGGGTGCCGCCCATCGCTTCGGCGAAGCCGCGGGCGATCGCCAGTCCAAGCCCGACGCCGGCGCTGATGCTGGTCGACAGGTCATCTCTGCGCTGGAAGGGGGCAAAGGCGTGCTCGCGTTCGGCGGGCGGGATGCCGGGCCCGCGGTCGATCACCCGCAGCTCAACCCTGGCCCCGTGGGCGCTGCCGGCGAGGCGCACCGGCACCCCGGCCGGGCCGTACCGGACGGCGTTCTGGACGAGGTTGGCGATGACGCGGTCCAGCAGGCCGGGGTCGGCCAGCACCTCGGGCAGGTCATCGGGGACGGCGACCTCAACGTTGCCGGCGTCGCCCGCTGCCATGTGGTCCAGGGCGATGCTGACGACATCATCGAGCCCGACCGCCCGCGGGAACACCGACAGCACCCCGGCCTGCAGCCGGGACAGGTCCAGCAGGTTGGTCACCAGGGCGGTGAGCCGGTCGAGCGCGGCGTCGGCGCTGGTCAGCAGTTCGGCGCGGTCGGTCTCGGCCCAGTCGACGTCGGGTGAGCGCAAGCTGGACACCGCCGTCTTGGCGATCGCCAGCGGGTTGCGCAGGTCGTGGCTGACGGCGTTGAGCAGGGCCGTGCGCATTCGGTCGGCCTCCGCGACAGGAACGGCGGCGTCGGCGGCCTGCTGGAGCTGACGCTGCCGGTAGGCGGCGGCGACCTCGGCAGCAAACGCGGACAGCACCCGCTGGTCCTCAGCGGGCAGGGACCGTCCGCGCAGCACCAACGCGAGGTCGTCGGCGACGCTCACCTCGGTGTCGCCGTCTTCTGGGTGTAGGCACGGGGTCTCGCCGACGCTGGCAACGCTCGTCCAGCTGCCCCGCAGGCTGCCGGCAGCTGTGGCAGGCGTCCGGCTCCCGGCGCTGCCCGGGGCATCGCTGTCGCGGCGCAGCAGGCTCACGGAGGCCATCGCGAACGTCTCCTGTACCCGCTCGAGCAGGGCGGGCAGCGCCTGGTCGCCGCGCAGCAGGCTCCCGGCCAGGGTGGACAGGGTCTCGGCTTCGGCGGTGGCCCGGGCGGCCTCGCGGGTGCGCCGGGCGGCGAGGTCGACCACCGAGCTGACCAGGGCCGCGACCAGGACGAACACGACCAGGGCGAGGACGTCGTCGGCGTTGCGGATCGTCAGGCTGTGCAGCGGCGGGGTGAAATACCAGTTCAGCAGCAGCGAACCGGCCAGCGCGGCGGCCAGCGCCGGGTAGATGCCGCCGACCAGGGACACGACGACCACCACGGTCAGGTAGAGCAGCAGGTCGCTGGTCAGCGCGGTATGACCGCGTAGCGCTGCCAGCAGCGGGGTCAGGCTGCCTAGCAGCACCGCGCCGACCGCGGCGCCGGTCAGCCGCCGCCGTATGGTGAGCCCTCGGGTGAGCCGGGGCAGGACACGGCCCCGGCCGATGTAGTCGTGGCTGACCATGTGCACGTCGATGGGTCCGGACAGCCGGGTCACGGTCTGCCCGGTACCGGGCCCGGTCAATGCGGCTGCCAGCGGTCGTCGCCTGCTGGCGCCGAGCACGATCTGGGTGGCGTTGTGGGCCCGGGCGAATTCCAGCAGTGCCTCGGGGATCTTGTCCCCGACCACCGAGTGGTAGCTGCCGCCGACGGACTCGACCAGGACCCGCTGGGCGGCGAGCGCGGCGCTGCTGGCGCCGGACAGCCCGTCGCTGCGTGAGATGTGCAGGGCGAGCAGCTCGCCGCCGGTGGCGCGGGCGGCGATCCTGGCAGCCCGGCGGATCAGCGTGTCGCCTTCCGGGCCGCCGGTGAGGGCGACGACGACCCGCTCGCGGGTTTCCCAGGTTTGGTTGATGCCGTGCTGCTCGCGGTAGCGCTGCAGGCCTTCATCGACCGAGTCCGCGAGCCAGAGCAGCGCGAGCTCCCGCAAGGCGGTCAGGTTGCCGGCCCGGAAGTAGTTGCCGAGCGCCGCGTCGACCTTCTCGGCCGCGTAGATGTTGCCGTGCGCCATTCGGCGGCGCAGCGCTTCGGGGCTCATGTCGACGAGCTCGACCTGGTCGGCGGCCCGCACCACCGAGTCCGGGACCGTCTCCCGCTGGGGGATGCCGGTGATCGTCTCGACGACGTCGTTGACCGACTCCAGGTGCTGGACGTTGACGGTGCTGACCACGTCGATGCCGGCTTCGAGGAGCAGCTCGACGTCCTGCCAGCGCTTGTCCCGGGCAGAGCCCGGGATGTTGGTGTGGGCGAGCTCGTCGACGAGCGCGACCTGCGGCCGGCGGGCGAGCACCGCGTCGACGTCCATCTCCTCAAAGCTCGAGCCCCGGTAGCTGACCTTTTTGCGGGACACGACCTCGAGCTCGGCGAGCTTGTCGGCGGTGTGCGGACGGTTGTGGGTCTCGACATATCCAACGACGACATCCGTGCCGCGTTGGGCTCGGCGGTGTCCCTCGTCGAGCATCGCGAACGTCTTGCCGACCCCCGGGGCTGCGCCGAGGTAGACCCGCAGCTGGCCTCTTCTCACATCCACCTGCCTTCTGGGCGCGCCCGCGGTGCCGTGTTGGCGCTACTTGGCCCGGTAGGGGTAGGCGGCGTCGAGGTCGAGGTTGACCTGCAGGACGTTGACGGTGGGCTCGCCGAGGAAGCCCAGCCCCCGGCCGGAGGTGTGTTTGGCGACCACCGCGAGCACCTGCGCCGGGCTGACCGCGCGGGCTTTCGCGATCCGCGGCGCTTGCAGTCGGGCGTAGGCGGGTGAGATGTTCGGGTCCAGGCCGGATCCGGAGGCGGTGACCGCGTCGGCCGGGACCAGCGGGTGGGTCGGCGCGTTGCCCCGGATGGGGACGCTTTGTCCTGCGGTGTAGTCCTCGCCGAACCTGCCGCACTGCACCGGCACCCCGTGATAGCTCGCGAGGAACGGCTTGGCCGGGCAGGCCTCGTTGACGCTGACCACCCGGGTGATCGGCCCGTGGTAGCCGGGTCCGGCGTAGAACACCGACAGCACGGCACCGACGCCGCCCGGGGTGCAGAACGGCCGGGACCCGTCGACGCCTTCGAGCTGGCCGACGGCGGCGCTGCGGCTGCAGACCAGGCTCAGCAACGACTGCTTGCCGGTGTCGTCCTTCTTGGAAGGGTCGGGCAGGGTGTCGACGACCGACTCCGGGCCGAGGTTCGACGCGCCGGAGGAGGTCGGGTCGTATCCGGTGGCGCCGGTACCCGCCGCCGACGGACGGGTCTGCAGGTATTGCACCAGGGCGTTGTCCTTGGCGTCGGTGAACGCCTGGCCGATCATCCGTGAGCCGACGACCGTCGCGCCGCGGGTGATCAGCGAGCCGTCCGCCCGGGACTTCAGGCCGGGCACCTGGGCAACGGCGGTAACGGCCAACGGGTACAGCACGCCGAACACGACGGTGAACAGCAGCAAGGTGCGCAGGGCGGCGGCGTACTGCCGAGCCGAGGAGCTGAAGCGAGCCATTACCGGATCCCTGGGATGAACTGGACGATCAAGTCGATGATCTTGATGCCGATGAACGGTGCCACCAGCCCGCCGACGCCGTAGATGAGGATGTTGCGGCGCAGCATCTGCGAGGCGCTGCTGGGGGTGTAGCGCACCCCGCGCAGCGCCAGCGGGATCAGCCCGATGATGATCAGGGCGTTGAAGATGACGGCCGACAGGATCGCCGACTGCGGCGAGTGCAACCGCATGATGTTCAGCGTGCCCAGGCCGCCGTAGACGCTCGCGAACATCGCCGGGATGATCGCGAAGTACTTCGCGACGTCGTTGGCGATCGAAAACGTGGTCAGGCTGCCGCGGGTGATGAGCAGCTGCTTGCCGATCTCGACGATCTCGATGAGCTTGGTCGGGTTGGAATCGAGGTCAACCATGTTGCCGGCCTCCTTGGCCGCCGACGTCCCCGAGTTCATCGCGACGCCGACGTCGGCCTGAGCCAGCGCAGGGGCGTCGTTGGTGCCGTCGCCGGTCATCGCGACGAGCTTGCCGCCCTCCTGCTCGCGCCGGATCAGCGCCATCTTGTCCTCGGGCTTGGCCTCGGCGAGGAAGTCGTCGACCCCGGCCTCCTCCGCGATGGCTTTGGCAGTGAGCGGGTTGTCCCCGGTGATCATCACGGTGCGGATGCCCATGGCGCGCAGCTCGTCGAAGCGCTCCCGCATCCCGGCCTTGACGATGTCGGTCAGGGCGATGACGCCGAGCACCCGGGCTGTCCCGGCACTGCTCTCGGCCACCACCAGGGGGGTGCCTCCGCTCTTGGAGACACCGTCGACGATCTGCTCGGTATCAGCGGGCACCGTCCCGCCCTGCTCGCGGACCCAGGCGGTGACCGACGCGGCCGCGCCTTTGCGCACCTGGCGGGCCGGGTGGCCGTTGGTGGGCAGGTCGACCCCGCTCATCCTGGTCGCCGCGCTGAACGGCACGAAGTCGGCGTGGGCGAGCTCGCCGGCAGCCGGCTTGCGAAGGCCGTGGTCGTTTTTCGCGAGCACGACGATGCTGCGGCCCTCGGGCGTCTCGTCCGACAGCGACGACAGCTGCGCGGCGTCGGCCAGCTCGGCTGGGCTGACGCCGCTGACCGGCGTGAAGGCACTGGCCTGGCGGTTGCCCAGGGTGATGGTGCCGGTCTTGTCCAGCAGCAGCGTGTCGACGTCGCCGGCTGCCTCCACGGCCCGGCCCGACATGGCCAGCACGTTGCGCTGCACCAGCCGGTCCATTCCGGCGATGCCGATCGCTGACAGCAGCGCCCCGATCGTGGTCGGGATGAGGCAGACCAGCAGCGAGACCAGCACGATGCCGGTGACCCCGTTGTGCCCAAGGGCTGAGGTGTCGGGCAGGCCGGGCTGCTGGCCCTTGGAGAAGATCGCCAGCGGCTGCAGGGTGGCGACCGCGAGCAGGAAGATGATGGTCAGCGACGCCAGCAGGATGTTGAGCGCGATCTCGTTCGGCGTCTTCTGCCGGCTGGCGCCCTCGACCAACGCGATCATCCGGTCGATGAAGCTCTCCCCGGGCTTTTGGGTGATGCGCACGACGATCCGGTCCGAGAGCACTTTGGTGCCGCCGGTGACGCTGGACCGGTCACCGCCGGACTCGCGGATGACCGGCGCTGACTCGCCGGTGATGGCCGACTCGTCGACGCTGGCGACGCCGTCGACCACCTCGCCGTCGCCGGGGATCGTGTCCCCGGGCTCACAGACGACGACGTCGCCTTGGGCGAGCTGCGGGGCTGGGACGCCCTCCTCCCGCAGCGCGCCGGCCGGCGTCCCTGCGGTCCAGCCGACGAGCCGCCGGGCGATGGTGTCGGTCTTGGCTCGGCGCAGCGCGTCGGCCTGGGCCTTGCCCCGCCCTTCGGCGACGGCCTCGGCGAGGTTGGCGAAGATGACGGTGAGCCAGAGCCAGAGGGCGATTTGGATGGCGAAGCTGGTGTGGTCGCGGGCGGCTAGCACGGTGGTGAACACCGAGCCGATCTCGACGATGAACATGACCGGGTTCTTGTACAGCGTCGCCGGGTTCAGCTTCTTGACCGCGTCCGGCAGCGAACGCAGCAGCTGATGGGGGTCGAGCAGGCCGCCCCCCACGCGCTGCGGGCGCTCACCCGAGCCGCCGGTGGCTGCTGAGTGGGAACCGCCAGCCTCGAAGGTGGTCGTTGACATCGGCGTTGTCGAGGACATCAGTGCAGCCCTTCCGCGAGCGGTCCCAGTGCCAGCGCCGGGAAGTAGGTCAGCGCGACGACGATGACGGTCACGCCGGTCAGCAGGCCGATGAACAGCGGCCGGTGGGTGGGCAGCGTCCCGGCCGAGGCGGGGACCGGTCGCTGCCTGGCGAGCGACCCGGCCAGGCCGAGGACGAAGACCATCGGCAGCAGCCGGCCGAGCAGCATGACGACGCCGAGCGCGGTGTTGTACCAGGCGGTGTTGACGGTGATCCCGGCGAATGCCGACCCGTTGTTGTTGGCCGCCGAGGTGAACGCGTACAGGACCTCGGACAGCCCGTGCGGCCCGGAGTTGAGCATCCCGGCGCGCTCGCCGGGCAGCGCCATGGCCAGCCCGGTGCCGACCAGCACCAGGGTGGGGGTGGTCAGCAGGTATAGCGACGCGAACTTCACCTCCCGGCCGGCGATCTTCTTCCCGAGGTACTCGGGCGTGCGGCCGACCATGAGGCCAGCGATGAACACGCTGAGCACCGCCAGGACGAGGATTCCGTACAGCCCCGATCCGGTGCCGCCGGGGGCGACCTCCCCGTACATCATGTTCAGCAGCGTCCCGGCCCCCCCGAAGCTGGTGTAGGAGTCGTGGAAGCTGTCTACCGCGCCGGTCGAGGTGGCCGTCGTCGCGCTGGCGAAGGCAGCAGAGTCAGGCACCCCGAAACGGGCCTCGGTCCCTTCTGTGGCCGCGCCGACAGCCGTCGGCACGGTCCCGTGATGCGCCCCTTGGGAGCCGGTGATGATGAACGTGCTGGCCAGCAGGATCAGACCCATCACCGCGACGATCGCCAGTCCCTGGCGCTTGTCGCCGACCATCCGCCCGAAGGTGCGCGGCAAGGAGAACCCGATGGCGAGGATCAGGTAGATCTGCAGCCAGTTGGTGTACACGGTCGGGTTCTCGAACGGGTGGGCCGAGTTCGCGTTGTACGTGCCGCCACCGTTGGTGCCGAACTCCTTGATCGCCTCCTGGCCCGCGAACGGGCCGCCGGTGATGGTCTGCGACAGCCCGGACGGGCCGGTGACCGTCCGGTAGGAGTGCCAGGTCTGAATGGCCCCGCCGCCGATGAAAACGATCGCGACCACGAACGAGACCGGCAGCAGGATCCGGACGCAGATCCGGGTCAGGTCGACCCAGAAGTTGCCGAGCCGGTCGGTGCGGTGCCGGGCGAAGCCGCGGACCAGCGCGATCGCGACGGAGATCCCGACCGCGGCTGAGGCGAAGTTCTGGACCGTGAGCCCGGCGGCCTGCACGGCGTAGCCCAGCGCGGACTCACCCGAGTAGGACTGCCAGTTGGTGTTGGTGACGAAGCTCGCGGCGGTGTTGAACGCCTGCCCCGGCGGCATCTGCGGGACGGCGTACGGGTGGCCGAACAGGTGCAGCTGCTGGACGCGCAGGAAGGCGTAGAGCGCGAGCACCGACACGACGGAGAACGCCAGCACGCTGCGCAGGTAGACCGACCAGGTCTGGTCGGCGTCGGGGTCCACGCCGGTGACGCGGTAGACGGCCCGCTCCACCGCCAGGTGCTTGTCGCTCTGCACGACCCGGGCCATGTAATCGCCGAACGGCCGGTAGGTCGCGACCAGCGCGACGACCAGGGTCGCGATGAACAGGATGCCCGCGGTTGTCGTGTTCACTGCGGCCACTTGTGCTCGTTGCGTACCTGCACCAGGTACGCGAGGGCGGACAGCAGCGCCAGGGCGAGCAGGCTCATCAGAACTTCTCCGGGAACAGCAACGCCACGACCAGGAACACCGTCAGGGCGACGGCGAGGACAAGCTCGGCGAGGTTCTCGATGCTCACAGGTGCTCGACCCCCCGCACGATGAGCCCCAGCACCGCGAACACGACGACCGTGAGCAGCACATACAGCACGTCAGTCACCAGACCTCCTCTGCCGACCGGCGCCCCGCGGCCGGTCAGAGCACCCGCCGATCGGGGGCACACCCGAATGCAACCCCCGCAGCCAACCGAGCAGGCAGATCCTGACGGAACCCTCACGGGGTCCTCACGGTTTCCTAACAGCCAGTCGCGCGGGCAGGGAGCACTCGTGCAGCTGCCCGAGCCCAGCCCGCGAGGACCTGACCAGAAACCTCTGGCACTTTTGCGGCAGACCCGGCTCGGCCGCCCTGGCGCCTATCGCACGTGCGGCCGAGCCGGCCCTCGCCTGCGCACCCACCTCACGCCACGCGGCGGACCCCGCGGGCCAAGGCGACGCCGAGCTGGTCAGCCAGAGCGACAGCGACCTGCCGTTGCTCGAGTGTGGGACGTGCGTGAGGAGCCGGGGTCATCAGAAACCGGCCCTGCAGCAGGTCGCCGGCTTCAACCAGCAACTCGACGTCGCTACCCGGGTGGCAGGCCCTGAGCCGCCACGTCCCAGGCTCGGCTACCGAGCAGGATCTGACCGTCATGCTGCAACCGCGCCGGAGCACCGAGACCGGCGATCCCCTCCTGGAACCGGCACGAACGAAGCGACAGCAGCTCGACGAGCCTGCCGGTGACCTCCGCGACAGCCACAGAAGGTGAATGCCCCGTCATCACAGCTTCGGCATTGGCGTGGATCCCGCTGAGGTAGGCCGCCCGGCTCACCGCGGTCGCCTGCTGGCGGCGTCCCCAGAGGGCTATCTCGGTAACGGCGACGCTGATGGCGAGCAGCAAGACGGTGGTCTCGATGTCTGAGCGTCGAGTAATGCTGAAGTGCTCGTAGGGCGAGGTAAGGAAGAAGTCAAACCACACCGCAGACGACAGTCCCGCGACAATGCCAGCCAGCCGGTTTCCGTCCGCGGCGACGGCCACGGCGATCAACAGCAGCACCAACGCGGCGTCGGTATTGGCGAAGCCGTTTCGGAACGGGACGAGTACCGCCGTCATCGCCAAGGGGGCCAGCAGCCCAACCAGGACTGCGACGCGGTCCCTACTCAGCCGTCGATGGTTCTGCACATCACTGTAGTAGCTCAGTCGGTCTCCCAGCGCCAGAGCCCCAGCTCTACGCGGGTCTCTTGCCCCCAGGGATGGCTGCTCCGCAGATGGCGGGCTCCCGGCCAGGCCCGGCTGGTACAGCTCTCGGCGACGGTGCACCTGCGTGTGGCAGCGCGTGCCCGCAGGGGCGGGGAACGGGTTGCTCAGCCGGCCGGTAGGCTGATCTTTTGGAGCGCCGGGAAGCCTGGTCGGCGGGTTGCATCAGCGACCCATCGACCAAATGCGGAGGGACCGGTGCGCAGCGTCGAGATCGTGCTTGGCCTTGTCGTCTTCGCCACGGTGGTGGCGACTTTCGCTGGGCGGCTGCGGGCCCCAGCACCCTCACTGTTGGTCCTGGCGGGTTTCGGCGTCGGTCTGATCCCCGGCATACCGGACATTCGTCTCGGTCCCTCGGCTGTGAGCCTGATCGTGTTGCCGCCGCTGATCTACTCCGGCGCGACGGACGTAGCGCTCAACGAGCTGCGTCGGGTGGCAACACCGGTAGCAGCACTGGCTCTCGGCCTGGTTGCGGTAACAGCGGCGGCGGTGGCTGCCGTCGTCCACGGCCTGGCACCCGCGGTCCCGCTGCGCGTGGCTCTAGTCCTAGGGGCCGTGCTCGCCAGCACCGACCCCGTCGCCGTCAGTGCCCTGGCGCGCGTCCTGCACCTGCCATCCGGCCTGCTTGCCCTCGTGCAAGGCGAAAGCCTGCTCAACGACGCCACGGGTCTGGTGCTGTTTCGGGTGGCGCTATCTGCGGTGGTGGCAGGAGGTACCAGCGCTGCCACGGCTGCGGGCCAGTTCGGCCTTCTCGCCGGTGGTGGGATGGCAGTTGGCGCAGCGGCCGCGATGCTGGCTCGCCTACTGCGCCGCCGAACCGAAGATCCGGTCCTGATCACAGTCCTGGCTGTAGTTACGCCTTACGCCGTGTACGTGGGCGCGGAGTCGATACACGTCTCAGGCGTCACAGCAGTCGTCGTCGCCGGTCTCGCCGCAGGCCGACGCGACCCACGACGAGGCAACGCTGAAGGACGCATCGCGACCGCGACCGTGTACGAAGTTCTCGTCTTCCTGCTCGAGAGTGTCGTCTTCGCACTGATCGGGCTCCAACTGCCGACGCTGCTTCGCCGCCTTCCCCCAACTGAGCCAGCCGCACTACCGCTCGTGCTCGCCGTCACCGGCGTCCTGCTGCTGGTTCGGATGCTGTGGGTAGCGCCGACAGCGCTTGTGTCAAAGCAGTCCGGCCCGCTGCGCCGCGGGGAGGGCAACGCGCCGGCCTGGAAGCTCGCCGCAGTCGCCACCTGGGCCGGCACCCGTGGGGTCGTCCCACTCGCGGCCGCGCTGTCGATCCCGCTCACCGCAGGCACAGCCCCCTTCCCGCACCGCGACCTGATCCTGCTCCTTGCAAGCGGTGTCATCGTCGTCTCACTCGTCGTGCAGGGCATGACACTGGCACCCCTGGTGCGTCGGCTCGGTGTCAGCGACGACCCGGCACGCCTGGCACACGAAGAGGCCCTCGCCCGACATGTCGCGGCGCTCGCTGCCCGCGACCGATTAGAGGAGCTGCTGGCAGTCGACGCGGCCCCCGTCGTCGTAGCCGACAGGCTCCGTCGCGCAGTCGACGATCGCCTGACGCGCACGCAAGCCCGACTCGACATGCCCGCCGCCGAAGTCGGAAGCGATGCCCGGTCCACCGCCGAGGCCTACCGCAGTCTTCGCCGTGACCTCATAGACGCCGAAGCTGCAGCGCTTCTCCGGATGCGCGACCAGGGACGGCTGGGCGAAGGCATACGCCGGCAGCTGCAAGCAGCGCTCGACGCCGAATCGACAGGCCTGAGGTAACGCTCGCTCCCGCGGCCTACGCTGGACGCCGCCGACCGCCACGCTGCCCCGGACTAGTCCCGATATCGCCGAACACCACGCCCAGCGCACCCAGCGTCAACGCGCCCGTCCCGCCGTGCCGCCGCCCCCGTGGCGACGCACCATGCGACCCGCGTGTGGTCGGAGCGGCGGGCGGCGTGGTGCGCTCGGTGGCCATGATGGCCATAACCTACAGCTAGCGTCGACGACTCAACGACCATGGCGACTCGACCAACCCCGCGGCTACTGAGCCATCGCCACCCACGGGGCACGCGGCCGCGGAGCCGCTCGACGGTCAGATCCTGCCACCCGCGCCCGCCCAGGTCCCGACCGCGGCGACGCCAATCACACCGGTCAACCGGGAAAAGGTCACGCAGGACCAGCGGCAGCGGACACGGGTCGCTAGCCAAGTGGTCTCCCACGCCGTCCACCCCCGGCTCGGGATTAGCGGTGACACCGTCGCCGGTTCCGGTGCTGCTCGGGGTGGTGTTCTGTGCTGGCCTTGCCACACCTCCGTTTGAGGCGGCACGCTCCCCCCTGCGCCCGGAGGTCATCCCAGCGCCGCTGTTCCCAGAGCGGACCCGCTGAGCAGCATCACCCAGGGATCTGACCCTGACCGTCGCTACATGTCTGGGGGTGGTCTGGTCGCCTTGCTCGGCGAGCCAGCTGCGGGAGCCCGAGCGCTCCGCGTCAGGCGCCGCCAGGCGACCATCTCTCCTCCAACGAAGTTATCGCCCGGCTCACCGCTACGTTCCCTACGCTCACGACACTCCGGCTCCGTGTACCAGTTATGCAGGCCCACCTGTACAGCTCTTCCTGCCCGCCGGGCTGCTTTTGGCGGTACCGCTGACGGCCTTCCTTGCGGCTCTTGTTGCGGCCCGGCCGCACCAGCGCAGCGTCCACGCCGGTGACGGGCTCTCTACCGGTCTCCCGGTGAGCGAACGCGCGTGACGGCCAGCCCTGGCCGGGCAAGGCAGCCGATGCTGGTCCCGTTCTAGGCGGGCCGCTCTCGTCTGGGCACGAAATGGTGGACTGTCAGAGGCGGCCGGCGCTGCGGCCGGCGGCGCGTTGGGCGCTGTGTCACCGGCGGCGTAGTGGGTTGGGCTCACCCCGGTCAGCTCCGGGTACATCACCTTACTGGTGGACTTGGCGTGCATGCGGCGGCGAACTGGCCTGCCATACCCGGTCGAGATGACCCTCCCATTACGGCACTGTCCTGACTTGCATGCATCTGTGCGCATACCTAACCTCTTCCGCGTGGCGCACGAGGAGTACGTCGCGGCCGGTGAGCTGCTGGCCGTCCTGGCTGCTCCGGTGCGACTGGCCATCATCACCCGGCTCGCTGCCGGTCCGGCGGCCGTTCACGAGTTGTCTGACGAGCTCGGTGAGTCCCAGCCACTGGTGTCTCAGCACCTGCGGGTGCTGCGGGCAGCGCGGCTGATCCGGGCAACCGCGCGCGGACGGGAGCGGATCTACGAGCTCGTCGACGAGCACGTCGCGCACATCGTGCACGACGCGGTACACCACACCACAGAAGCCCCGAGTAAGGAGAGACCATGAGCACGCCAGCACACACGAGCACGTCGACCACGGCCACACCCACGCCGTGGGCTGCGGGCACGTGGCGGTGCCACATGCCGACCACGTCGACTACGTCGACGACGGGCACCGGCGCGCGGTACACGACGGGCACGTCGACGAGCACTGACTGACAGCCGTGTCCGCCTCCTCGTCCTCGTCGGACTCCTCGCCTCGGTCGGCGCCGGCCTCACCCGGTCGGATCCGCAACACCCGGCAGGCCGGGGTGATCGAGGCGGCGCTGCGCGGCGCGGACGGGTTCCGGACCGCCCAGCAGCTGTTCGCGCAGCTGCGTGAGCGGGGCGAGCGGATCGGACTGACGACGGTGTACCGGTACCTGAATCTGCTGGCCGAGCACGGGCGGGCCGATGTGGTGCACGCCGGCGACGGGGAGGCCCGGTACCGGCTGTGCGGGCCGGCGGACATCGCCGGGAGTGAGACGACCCCGGCGCATCACCATCATGTGGTGTGCCGGGTGTGCGGGCGCAGCGTGCAGGTGCGCGGTCCGGAGGTGGAGGCCTGGGCCGAGCGGGTCGCCGCCGCCGCCGGCTACACCGACGTCAGCCACACCCTGGAGGTGTTCGGGTTGTGCCCGCAGCATTCCCCCAGCCCCAGCCCTGGGCGTGCGGCCCGGCCGCGGGCGCCCCGGCGCACCACCGCCGGGTAACTCACGTCCCTCCTACTGGCCCGGGTGGCCAGCTGTAGTAGCCGCGGCAAGCGTCCGGGTCCCGCAGCGACCGGCCGGCTGAGCGCTGTTCCTCGCCCGCGGTTCCGCGTGGGGTGCGGCGCCGAAGCCAGATCGACGCAAGCGCGGCGCCAGCAAACTCTGCGGTGGCGAGGGCCATGATCGCGAAGCTGGCCGGTAGTACCGGCACACCGTAGGACAGGGCGAGCCCGGCCCACATCGCCGCGACGGCGAGCACCGCTGCCAGCGCCAGGCCGGGCCAGGGCCGGTCGGTGAGCCGGGCCGCGGCAGCGGCGGGGGCAGCGAGCAGACCGAACAGCAGCAGCGCGCCGACGGCCTGGGTGGCCTCGGCCGCCGTCGCGCCGACGACGCCGAGGAACAGCGGCCCCAGCCAGCGCACGGGAACGCCGCGGGCGGCGGCGACGGCGGGGTCGAGGCTGGAAAACAGCAACGGCCGCGCCACGACCAGCAGCAACGCGATCA
>JAABVA010001903.1_pt1 | contig 21433 bp, 21 predicted proteins | sample 5560331 | NCBI WGS metagenome assembly JAABVA01 (sample SAMN12812661, study PRJNA571458) | rock metagenome | isolation source: Antarctica rocks | place: Antarctica: Victoria Land, Mt New Zealand sud | collected 2016-01-07
TGTCCGGAACGGCCGGGGCTGGTGCGCGGCGCACGGCGACGGAAGCGATGTGCAGCGCGAGGTCGCCGATCCGGCGAAGCGCCGAGCAGGACCGGAGGATCGAAACCAGCAGACGCAGGTCGCGGGCGACCGGCGCCTGCAGGGTGAGCAGCTCGCTGGTCTTGGCATCGATCCGGTCCGCTTCCATCTCTATCGCCCAGCGCCGGCCCACGACATCGCCTGCGAGCTCGGGCTGGGCGGTCAGCGCGGCCCAGCCTTAGTTGATTAGGCTCACCTTGTGACCATCCGTGCCGCCGTGTATCTGCGCATATCTCAAGATCGTCAAGGCGGCGGAGCCGGGGTCGAGCGCCAAAGATCCGACTGCGAGAATCTAGTGCATCAGCGTGGCTGGATCGTCGCTGGCGATTACGTCGATAACGATGTCTCTGCCTTCGACAGCCGTAAACCGAGACCGCAGTGGAACCGACTTCTAGACGACATCGAGAAGGGCAATGTAGATGCCCTTGTGGCCTGGCACACCGATCGTCTTTACCGCCTCGTTCGAGATCTACCCCCGCTCATCGACCTCGTCAAGTCGAAAAATATCCAAATCGCAACGGTGATGAGCGGTGACTTAGACCTCAACACCTCCACCGGGCGCTTCATGGCGACAATCCTCGTAGGACTTGCTGAACAAGAGAGCGCTTTAAAGAGCGAACGCCTGCGGGCTCAACGCGCCCAAGCGGCAGACGCCGGGAAAGCGAATGGTGGTCCACGCGTTTACGGCTATAACGCCGAGATGAGCGCCGTCGTCCCTGAAGAGGGCAAGATAATCGAGGAGATTGCAGGTCGACTGCTGTCGGGAGATTCTCTTCGTTCGGTAGTGATTGACCTCAACGCACGTGGTGTTCCCACGGCACGCGGTGGCACGTGGCGGACGGCGACGGTCAACCAGATGATCGTCTCAGCCCGATTCGCGGGAATGAGGGAACACACTCCAGGCGGAAGCGGACCTGAACGAAAGCGTGGACGGGGGATGGGGGAGATCGTCGCTAAGGGTTCGTGGCCTGCAATCCTGACCCTAGACGAGACCGAGCGACTTAGGGAAAATTCGGAAGCAGGGCACTTGGTGGGTCGCGAGAGTCATCACGCCTCTTGACGGGCGGCCTCTCGGTGTGCGGAAAGTGCGAGAGCAGACTAAATAGCCGAACCGTCGCTGGAGAGCCGCGCCGCTGGCGATACGCGTGCATACGTCTGCCGGGACGTCAGGCGACGCACTGCGGCGGGATAAGTATCTCCGGCGAACCGCTTGACGAACTTGTGACGGATCTTGTGTTGGACCTGCTTTCAGAGCCCGGAATTAGCCGAGAGGCACCGAGGGTTCCCGACGGGAAGCCGGAGGCTATGAGGAAGGCGGCCGTCATTCAAAGCAGACTTCAGGAACTGTTAGTGAACTACACAAGTGGAAGAATTGCTCGTGCTGACTACCTTATCGCCCAGGAAAGAGGAAAGAAGGCGCTGGCGGAACTGCATCTCGAAACGTTCGGAACGCCCGTCAATCCTCTAGCAGGTTTTCCCACTACTGAAGCGGACGTTCGACAGGTGTGGGAAGGACTGAATCTGGACCGTCAGCGGGCGGTGTTGCGAGTGCTCATAAAAACAGTACTCGTACGGCCAGCGGTTAGCCATGCACCTCGATTCGATCCGAACCGGGTGGAAATCGGATGGCGAGCATGACTCCTTCTACCATATCGAATTATCGGAATAACCGACCAAGGCTCCTTAGCGTGATCTGGTCATTGATCGAGTCCAGGTCCAGGCTGTCAACGGCGCGGTCTGCCCTTCGACGGCGCGTGATCTCGGACGGGGACAGGCCGTGTAGGGCTTTACGCAACGAAGGCAAGACGCCATTTGCGATGTAGTTTCTGATCTGCGTGCTCTCTTGGTCAAAGCGTACCGCCCCCAACAACGCAATCCGGCGCACGTAATCGCGATCACCACCTACCTGTTGGCCCCATTCGGCCAACTGGTCGGCTTTGCGCACAAATGCCCTGCGAGAGGACTGCCGATCCTTCGGAGGAATAGCGTCGGTCCCACGAGCGAGATCCCAGTTGGGACGCATGACGACCTTCCTGTCGGAGCCGCATACCCGCGCCCCACCAGTGGCGAGTAGCCCGGAGAGACCAACGCTACCGCCACGCGCTGATCCGGCGCGTCGGCTTCAGATGCGCCCGGAGCCCACCTTTCCATGCTCGTGATGATCGCGGACCACTGTTGAGCACGTGAGCGTGGTGGCCGACCCCCTCGCCGCCCATCCCGACACCGGGGAGGCGGTTGCCCGCGAGCCGCTACGTTCCTTTTCAACAGCAGGTCGCAGTATCGGGAAAGCGGTTGCACGGCATCGGAGCGCGAGAGATGGGTTCCCGACCGTCGGGGGTTGGCGGCTCTTCGGACGAATGGTGCGGCTCAACCGCGAGCGTGCGGCAGGCGAGGCAAACAGGCTGGACGGCACCGGATGAGCACCTGCCCCCCCTGCAGTGATCCGGGCAAGGGGGACAACGGGGCTCGCTACCGTTCCGGGCCTGGCGGGATCCGGAAGAGGTCGGGTTCTCAGCACGCAGGTCGAGTAGCCCCCGGTGCGCGCAGCATCTATGGAGAGAGAGCCTGCGAGCGGTTGCCGCCGCCGTCGGCCGTCAAAGAGTCCGCCAATCTGGTGCGGGGCCAGCATGACGATGCCGGGCGAACCCTCGTGGACCTGGCGGAAAACGGCATCGGTCCGATCGCAACCGCGTCAAGACCGGCAGTTGCTCAGCCGTCGGCTCAAAGCCACCACAGATCAGCGACCAGGATGATCGCTGCCACCACGTGCGCGTGGTCGTTGACATCTCTCCAAAGCAGACAAGATAAAGGTATGCGCAAAAGACTCCTATACAACTCGAATACCTAGGTAGTCGGCCCCGAAGCCCCAGCAATCCGTATACAAACAGGCTACTTTGTATTGCCTCTTTCCGGTTTCGGAGGCGGGGGCTATGGTCGAAAGCACAGCGTCCAGCCTCGCGCCCCCGTCGCTATCTGGTTCCTCGCGTAGTAGGGCAGGCCCTACCAGGCGAGCGGCACCTGATTGGAGACTCCGAAAACCAATGCCGGGATACTGGGTAATAGGTGAAGCAACAGTCGTAGGGGTCGGCAGGCGAGGGCGGCGGGCGTGTCATGGGAGGGCACCGGGCAACGACGCTGAGCCCACCACTACACGGCCAGCAGGACGCCCTTTGCGGCCTGAACGGCCCTGAGGCTGCGGCACGCCCTCTTTGGCCGGAGGGTCGGCGCTGCCGCCCCGTTGGTCCTCTAAGGGCCGTATGGCCCGGCCAACGGCTCAGGTCGGCCCAGCCGGTCGATACGCGCATGGAGTAACCCTTGTCAGCCCCCACCGGCCGTAGTCGTTCTCAGGCCGCTTCAGCCTCTCGTGGCCGTTCGCCCTGCCGCTGGTGGGGATGCTGCGTCGTTCGCATCGTCCTCAATGAACAAGGTCGCGCCTTTCCTTCTCAGATATGACCTTTTGTGTCGTCGTCCTTCTCCAGGTATCACGTGTCCAGAACACCCCGATCAATACAAGGAAACATCCTCACGCCTTACAGCGTCATCAAGTCGGTCAACTTCTATGTCACGCCTAATCCTTGTCACGCAGCCCCTGACGTGGTGGACTGGCGAAATTGATGGCGGCGAAACCGAAACGGCCAGCGTGTGGACGCTGGCCGTCTCCTAGCCCCCATCGTCGGCTCTATCGACGTGAGGACTGCAATGATCTTACCTGCGCTCCCAGGCCCGCTGGAGAGGAAAACTCCAATAGTTCGGGTCGAACACCATATAAATTCGTATCGCGATGTTGCTGAGGCTTGGGCAGCCAAGGGCTACCCAGTTCTACCGGTGCGCCGTCAGCCGATCAAGTCCCCGTACACGCGCGCAGGCACGATGCCGACGACCGACCGCAACCAGATCTGGGACTGGTGGGACAAGTGGTGCTGCGCCAACACTGGTGTGGTTCTCGACGCGTCCGGCGTCATGGTGCTCGACGTCGACGGTCCGTCCGGCGAGGAGTCCCTGGCTCGCCTGCTTCAGGACGCCGGGGTAGGCCTTCCGGACACGTACACGGTCTCGACGGGTCGCCCCGATGGTGGTCGACACCTGTGGTTCCGCCTGGCCGAAAACTGTCCGGCCCTCACGTCGCAGTCCAGCCATCCGGACGGTCCTCACCCAGGTCTCGACGTCAAGTTCAACGGCTACGTCGTCGGCACGGGCTCCGTGCACGAGACGGGCGTGAGGTACACGGCCAACTGGATCGGTGTGCCTGACAAGCACGACCTGCCGGAGTTGCCGGTGGAGGTGTACCAGGTGCTCACCAGGTACAGCAGGCTGTGGGTCCCCGCACCACCAAAGAAGCGGAAGCCCCGACAGGACACGAGCGCGCCTACGGCGGAGACCGTGAGGGGTCCAGAGAAGGCTGGGAGCCCCTTCAGGAGCCGACGACCGTCACGAGTGGCACCCGTGCACGGTGACAGCGGTGCGGCACTCCAGGTGTTACCTGAGTGGGCGCGGACGCGCTTGACCGGGCTTCTCAACGACGAGTCCGATGGTCGCAATGCCAGGTGCTACCGGGCGGTGCTTCTTCTCGTTCGTGAGGATGTGTCTGACGACGATATTAAGAACATCCTCTTATCGTCACCTCTAGGTGCCAAGGCGCATGAGAGTGGTAACCCTGACAGATATATCCAACAGAAGATTAATTCCGCCAGGCAGGGGTCACCGGTACAGGTTCAGCATGACTGGGATCCCGTGGCGTACTTCTGGGCAGCACAGTCAATAGCACTAGGCAACTCGGAAACCAGGGTTCTGCACTCCCTGCTGGCTGCAGGCTGGCACAAGGGAGTCATCAGAAAAGGCGTTGCGATGATTGCCATCGACTCTGCCATCTCCACCGGTGGTGCCAGCCCTCTCATCCACAAACTCATCAACAAGGGGCTGGTGCGGATCGTTGACCGAGGATCTCCAGAGGACGGCATCCCCCGTATGTACGGCCTAGTCATGCCCGAGCGACAGAACCTGAACAGAGTATTAGGTCCGCACTATCTAGAGTCCTCTACCCCCTCTCCCTCTCTCCCCTTCCCCTCCCAACCTAGGTCTTTCTGCTTTCAGGTTCTGTCGCTTCTGGCTCGACACGACGCCTTTCGCTCTAAGAAGGGATCCCTCAGCGCCGCCTATCCCCTCCTGGTGCGGCTGACCGACGGGCCCCAGTCCGCGCACGACCTGGCCGAGCAACTGGGCAGGCACGTGCGAACCGTCGAACGCCAGGTCGCTGAACTCGTGGACGCGGGCCTGGCACTCAAGGAGGGGAACGCCTACCGAGCCGCCCCCGGTGACCCCATCCCGGCCCTTGACCGGGTGGCACAGCGGGTGGGCACCGCAGGGATGCGCAACCAAGCCATCAAGGAATGCCGTCAGGATTGTCTCAACTGGAAGAAGAAGAAAGCAGATTGGACAAAGGATGTACAGATACCTGGCACGAAGGAGTGGCGAGCCAAGAAGAGCATGGTGATACGTGCTCGGTATGCGGACTCAGGATATGAGTCACTCCTGCAGGACTGGCGCTCGACGGGAAAGACCGACGAGGACCTGGTGGAATACCTGGTCGGGCAGCAGTTGGCATACGCAACTGGCACTCACCGGCTGCATGGCCCCAGGTGGTTCCGAGGACGACTTGTTCCTGGCTTGGCTCCCGACGCACCCGAGGCCAGCAGCATCCTGCCGATCCACCAATCCGGGCCGCGAGATAGCGCAGGCACTACGGCGGCCCGGCCTATAGGTGCACGACGGGGCTGAGCGGGCTTCTCGCCGCCGAAAACCGCTCCGAAGCACTGGAGGCGCTCCGAAGCACTGGAGGTCACTTAATGCGCTTCTCACCGGCAGGGGGCTTCTGAGGGCGTCGGGTGCTGGTGCGGACGAACGGCGGAGCGGGGGTGATGCATGCCGTCCAGAGAAGTGCTTGGACCTGTTCTGGCCCAAGTAGGCGCGATGATGGTGGCGACGAGCGAGTCGCCCGTGGTCGCGCTGGCGGCCACGGCCAGCACCTGGTACTGCCCGAGCCCAGCCGGGTGCCACAGCGAGGCAGTCCAGGGACATAGCAGAGCGTCGATCAGGTCCTCGCTGTGCTTGTAGGCCCGATCGAGGTCAGGACTCGGCTCCTGCACCAGCGCAGCGGGTGCGGGATGTGACAACAGCGCCAGGGGCGGCGGCGGAGGCGGTGGTGCAGGTCGATGCACCCCGTGCGGACGTGGCCCTTACCGCTGGCCTCCCTGAGCGATCGCCACAGTCGGTCGTCGCCGTCGTCATGACCTTGTGATCGTCACGACCGTCGTGATCGTCACTTGCGATGGACATGTCGTCGCGATCGTCGCGGCATCACGTCACCCGACCTTGCGATCGTCGCGATCGTCAGGACCTTGAGAACGTCATGATCGGTTGCGACGGCTGCTGAGGGAACTCAAGTGGGAGGCTACGCAGTGACTTGGGGCATGGCCAAAAGCACAGTGTTTAGCCTTGCGACCATGCTCTGTGTGGCGACTCCCGAGATGCTCACACGTGTGCCGACCTCGGTTTCGGTGAGCGCAATGGTCACCGTCTCCGTCTCCTTCACGAGCAGGAGCAACAGCCCCACGAAGAACAAGAGGAGGCCAACAATCGCCAGAACTATCGCCCAGGTCGGCGTGTAGCGCCTGGTCAGGATCAAAGTGTTGCCGCCCGCCGACGTCACCTGATAGCCCGGCTCCGTGCTGCAGCCGACACTAGGTTTTGAAGAACTACCTCGACTCGCTCGGCGACCGTGGTCACCTGAACAATGTTCTGGCCTGTTGCCATTTGGCTTCCTCACGTGGTAGTTGATGGCTCACCCGCCGGGCGGGCGGTTCGTGATCTTGCCTCAAGGCACGAGTATCGTGGCACACGCGCGACCGCCGCAAGAATTCCCTGGTGTCAGGGGGTCGTAGCATTTGATCTTGGGTCGGCGGGAGAGGCTCTCGTCCATGCGCAGAATGCTGACCCCAGCCGACCGTGAGGAGATCTCACGGGGCCTGGCCGCAGGGTTGCTGCTGACGAGACATCGCAGCAGTGGACCGTGACCCATCGGTGATCAGCCGCGAGGTCGCCCGCCACGGCACCGTCGCCGCCAAGGCGTTGCCGGTCTACTTCGCCCACCCCCACTCACCCCGGCAGCGGGGGTCGAACGAGAACGCCAACCGGATCCTGCGCGAGTACCTGCCCCAGGGCACGACGATCACCAGCGACCCCGACTACCTCGCCGCCGTCGCCGCCGAGATCAACGACCGGCCCCGTAAGATCCCCAACTGGAAGAAACCCTGCGAGGTATTCGCCGAACAACTCGCAGTCAGTGCTATGACCGAATGAACTCGCCCCGTGCTGCCGACCACCTCCAGATGCTGCTAGCCATCAACGGCCTTCAGATGCCCTCTGCGGGCCGAATGGGGGAGACGGTTGCGGGGCCCCGAGGCAGCCCTTGCTCCGCGAGCGCACGACGCATCTGAGGCGATCATGCAAAGGCCGGACAGCGCGGGACGAGCGGCCTGGTCTATTCGTTCAGGATTGATTGCCGTAATTTCCGGTGATTGTAGTTGCTATAGATCTACAGCGGGCTTGCTTTCACGACGAACATGCCGTTTCCTTTACTTGGGTCGTCACAACAAGACGAGGCCGTGCCAGTCCCGGCACGGCCTCGTCGACGACTCCCTGAGGAAGCAGGTTGTCAATATGAGTGTAAATAACTTTGATCATGCGCGCCAGCAGGATCGCGAAGTTCGAATTCCGGATGTGCTGGACAGTCATTGGGTTCGGGCACGGACGGTGGTTGACCACCGGACCGGGGAGATCCTCAGACTGTGCGAATGCGACCACCGGATCAGGGTCCGGAATGCTGGGCTTGAATGGATCGCAGACGGCTACCGGGTGCTCCCACTGTTCGGGATTGTTCTCGGCAGCGATGGTCAGTGGGCCTGCGAGTGCGCAGGTGCCGATGGCCGGTGCCACGCCGACCGGGACGGAAAGCATCCCAGAAGCCCCCGCGACTCCTCCGGCAGGGGCGGCGCGTGGGCAGCCACGTCGGATCCGGACCAATGGCTGAACTGGTGCGACCATTGGCCGAACCTCAACATTGGGCTCGCCACCGGGTTCACTGGCCAGGGGAAGGGGCTCCTGGTGGTGGACGTCGACGGTGCCGACGGCTGTACGTCACTCAAGGATCGGGAAGTACCGCCTACCCGCCGTCACGTCACCGGGCGGCATGGCGGTGCACACCTGCTGTACTCGGTGAGTCAGCCCATCGGCTGTGGTGAGCAGGGTCTGACGAGCGTCAACATGCGGGGCAACGGCGGGTACGTCGTTGCACCACCATCTCGACACCTGACCGGGCGGACCTACTGCGTGGACGAAGCCGTTCCGTTGGCCGAAGCACCCGCCTGGATGGTCGAGACCTGCGGTCCGCCTGCTGCTTGGGCGGCAAGCAGTCACCGACGTGACTTGCCGAAGGGCATCCGCAAACTCCTCCGGGATGAGCACGACTCGGAGATGAACCGCGAGGTAAGGCGGAAGGATAGGGGCACCTATCGAGACCGGAGCCAGGACTTGTTCAGCATCCTGTTGTCGGGGGTGAACAAGAACTGGAGCGATGTCGATCTCTACCACTTGGTCAGCGAGGAGTCGACGCTGTACGTCTTGCTCGATGAGAAGCACCAGGGGCACGAGTGGCTGCAAGCAGAGATTCGTAGGGCTCGTGCCTTGGTGCAAGACAAACCAGCCGTTGCTACAAAGGCGCTGAGTCACATGGACTTAGCGTTCCTGCCTGAAGCGAATCTTGACAGCACCACCATCAAGGTCCTCGCTGCCTACCAGCGACGGTCTCTTCAGCAAAATGGAGGCAAGTTCACCTTCGCTATCAGCCAGTTGGCACTGGCTGCTCGGGTCTCTACAGGAACTGCCCACAAGAAAACTCAGTCGTTGATCACCGAGGAGTGGCTCGACCGAGGTGTCGTTCCCCCAAAGGGCAGTCGACGGGCAACTCAGTACAGCCTTCGAGTGCCAAAGCGGCTCCGTACGATCTACAACGAGATCGAAGCGGCTAACTCAGGGGGGACGATGGATGAACCCAACCCCCCACACCACACACTGCTTGATGGGTTGCGTTCACCCACCGTCCCCCCTTCCCCACTACAGACATTCTTTGACTCGGACGCCTCCTACAGAGGCAAAGACCTTCTCGGCACCTCGTTCCCCGTGCTCCGGGTGCTGGAAGCCGCAAGGATGCAGGGCGAGGGATTCATTCCGGTGAAGGAGGTCGCTCGCCGCCTGGGTCAGGATCCCAGTTACGTCCGCCGCCACCTGGAGAAGATGGTCTTCCTGGTAGAGCGGGACGAAAAGCGCTCTGCCCGGTTGAAGTCAAACTGGGTTCAGGCACTACCTGCCGTCGCCCTTGCCGGAGGAGGCAACCTGCGTGCCACCGCAGACCGGGACCGGGCAGCACGAGTCCACGATGAACGGCAGGCGGATCAACTCGCGTTCGCCCTGGCCGCTGGGACTCCTCTGCGCTCGCAAGCGGCCGAGAACCCAGTCACGGCGTTCGTCGATGACCGAACCGGAGACGTCGCCGTCGTCCTGCTCAAGCCGCTGCCTGACACTTCGTTGCCTGCCGATCGGGTCCTCGTCGGTCCAATCATCATCACCGGTCACACTCCACGCGGTTGTCTGCACCTTGCACACGACGACGACGGAGAGCGGCGTGCCCTCACGCTCGTGCGCGCCTCGCCCTGACACCACTCTGGGTAAGAGTGCGCCCGTGCCCCTCCACCGACCGTGCGCACAGCGAACGCGTCCTCCCCGCAGATCGCCCGGTCACCGGGGCGGGTCGGCGGAGGCGGTGGTGTATGTCGAAGCACCCCGTACGGACGTCGCCCTTACCGCTGGCCCTCCCTGAGCGATCGTCACGATCGTCACGATCGCCACGATCCCCACGATCCCCACGATCCCCACGATCGACCTTGTCGCGAGCCCTGGATCTCAGTGCGGACGTTGCCCTAGCCGAGGCCGTCGCGGTTGGAGATCTCCGGGTCGGCCTGCTGTTGTCCCAACTTCGAAACGTCCACGCCGGGGTTGTAGTCCTCGCCGTACACCTGGCCCTCCACGTTCACGTTCGGCCGTGCATCCCGCTCTCCGGAGTCAGCACCAGCCTCGCCGATAGGGCAAGCCTTCTGGTCTTGAGCCTCCATACGTGGGCAGAAGCCACGATCCTTGGCCTGCCATACCAGCCGCCCCTGGCGCTTAGTCTCGGCCTCGTCAATGTCGTAGGGGAACATGCAACGCGAGTGCACAGAGCGGAACCGGCACCAATTCTTCCCCGAGTACGTGTGCTCGAAGTCCGGCTGCGCGTACTGCTTGGAGTCTTCCTGGCGCTGCTTGTGCAGGTAGTAGCCGCCACCGATCAGCGCAGCGTCTTCCACGTCGCGCTTGGCGTCAGGGTTGCCACTCGACAACCAATCGAAGAAGCCCATACGAAAACCTTTCGCTGTCTCGGACGGGGGTCGACCGAGAAAGACCGACCGGGAAGATCCGTCCTGGTTCCGGTGAGAAGTTCCCGACAGCGTGCCTCTCATGCCACCGAGGCGGGAGCGCGATGACGTCGTTCCTCGTCTGCTTCGGGCAGCGGGTGCGGCAACTTCGGCGGGCTGCCGACCTGACGCAGGAGATTCTCGCGGAGCGCGCGGGAGTAGACCCACGGGTGATCCGCTACGTGGAGCGGGCGGATCGCGAGGTCGGACTCGGCATGGCGTATCTCATCGCGGAGGCACTCGGCGTGCCGGTGCGAGCACTGTTCTCGAAGTAGGAACCGAGGATCTGGCCCAACGCTGGTGGCTGCGACTGCGCCCAACGACGTCCGGCTCCTAGCCGCGTTGTTCTGATCGCGCTGGGGCAATGATCGTGGCGATTGGCCTGGTCGCCGCGTCTCCGTCTTCAGGTGAACCAAGGACCTGGCAGCGGTCCAGCCCCTGAGTTCGCCATAGCAAGGCGGTCCACGCGCACAGCAGCGCATCCAGGAGGTCCTCACGGTGCTTGTAGGCCCTATCCGCTTCCGGTGACGGCTCCTGCACCAATGCAGCCGACGCGGGATGCGACAACAGATCCAGTGACGGGTCGGCGGAGGCGAGACCAGTCATCCTGCTGATCAGCCCGTCGCAGGCCCCTGCCCGAAGGGGCCGAAACGCTGCCATGGTCAGGGCCTTCGGCTTGCGCTTGTAGAGCGGTCGCTCCACGTCGTAGCCGAGTTCCTCAGCCCCCACGATCGTGGTGTACGGGTAGCACTCACTCAGGCGGCGGCCAGCGCCCGCCGGTCCGCCAAGGCCGTCGTCATAGGTCCAGCCCGAGGCCTCCAGCCGCTGGCGCAGACCTACCCCAGCCAGTCGCTTGGATGACAGGTTGGTGGTGTTCGCTGACACCTTCCACCGGCCATACCGCTGCCCCACCTGCGTCTCGCACACGCGTTGGCCGGTGGCATTGGAGACCACGAGGGGCGCGTCGACGAACAGGTGCACCTCATTGCTGGAAGCAGCCTCCTCCACCCAGGCCAAGGTCTGGTCCAAGCCTCTGGTCCAACCGGCATCGCACACGGTGCCGTCCTCGTCGACGGCGGCCACGCCGGTCTCGTTGGCAGGACGATTCGAAGTCCCCTTACCCCAAGCAAGATCAATTCCCAAGAAGAGCATGCTGCCCACTCTCTACCTCGGGGGCAGGAGGCGGGCGGGCTCGTTGTCTCGACGGAGACGTGCAGGAGAGGCCTAGAGCAACGGCCAACTCGGCCCTCCGAAGCCAGCATCGGACACAGTGGCTGCTGTGAGGTCATCGACCAAGAGGCCCTCGCAGGGCGAACCGCCCGAGACAGTCGCCATCGGGGTGCTGCAGGTGATCTCGTCAGCGGTGACCGCATCGTCGAGGTGAAGGCGTACGGCACCTCGGCTCGCGGGCAGGACCTCTGGCTTGAGGTCCGGCAGATCGAGGAGGCCCGCACCAACCCCGACAACTTTTGGCTTTATATCGTCGAGAACGTTCGGCAGGAAAACCCGGAGCAGTTCCGGCTCCTGCGATTCGGCGGTGAGCCACTTGTGCGGCTCCTAGATCGCGCTGTGGAGCGGCGATACTTCACAGTGCGCTTCCCGGTTGCGGTCTACGACGCGGCTGTTGTCGAGCAGCGCCGCAGGGCAGTCCCCTGCCCGGCTTCCGTTGGATGTCACCGGCGGCCGTCCACGACGTCGACGTCCCGGCTGTCGTCCCGACGGGCTTCCAGTGTCGGGGCAGGGGTGCACCATGAGGCATGCCTTTCGGGCGGCAGTCGTAGGGTCGGCGGAAAGCAAACGTTCTTGGTCGCGACCTGACCCCCGACCTGGCCCGTGCCCTGTTCCCGCTAGGCCACCCAGGGTGCTTCACGTTGTCGGCAAGGATCGCGCGCTGATCAAGGTGCGCCCTGATTCTCGTCTGACAATCTAGATTGAAGCCATGAACCCTCTCGGGGTCTGGGAGATGCCAGCCGCAATGGGATAGGCGAGGATTCGCGTGTCCGAGACCCCGGCGGGTAGGGAGTTGAGTGCCTCCGTTTTAGCCGTATTCAGCCCTGTGCGAATCGGCTCGCCAGGCTCCAGCCTTCCAGGCCTCGTCGAGCAACGGATTTCGAGTGTCTCCACCAACCGACTTCGTCATCTGGCCAAGCGCCCCGTGCGGGTTGATGTCACCCCCGGTGCCCGGCACCACTAGAGCCCGGGCAACGTTCGCTACTGGCAGGCGGAGCGCTAAGGCTACTGAATCCTCTAACTCACGCAGCGATAGGATGCTTGCAGGCATGGTTGGGTCGGGGAGGTGACGTCGAAAATCCGACGTATTGGCTTGGTATAACGGCTCGGCAGTGACAACGGATCCAACCAGGGGAACATCACGGGGGACAACGCCAGCGAGGGCTGGGTGGCCGGACCTGATGAGGCTGGCAGTTGTCGCCCAATTGTTCAAAGCCCTTGCCCACGTCTCTGGTCAGTAGAGTGACATATGACGAGAATGACTTCTGCGCTGCCAGACTTACTCGTGTGCTCTTGACCTCGATAAGCCAACAAACCTCGGGTGTTACCACGATGACGTCGACCGTCGCCTTATTCCCGTTAGGGTCGTATATGATCTCGCCGTCCACGGTCGCTCGTCCGAGTAGTTGGCGCATCTGATCGAGGCAGTAGTCCTCGTGCAGATGCCCGAGATCGGTGGCCAAAGCGCTGCCGATACCGTCCCTGATTCCCGCGCAGTAAATAGCAGACAGGCCGATGCGACTGGCTGCAAACCAGGCTTGAGGGCAGATGTGCTCCCCGCCTGGGAGGCCGACAAAAGGAGTGCTCAAGAGGGGGTCGTAGTCGTACTGGCGTAGCCAACTCTCCTGGCTTCGCCCCTCACGGGCCGCCCCCCGAAGGGCGCGAAGGTCGGATGCCCACATCCGCTCGAACACCCTGAGAAGTTGTTCTGACGAGATCCGTTCGAAAACTGGTTCAAACTGAGGCCCAGACAGCCAGGCGGGATTGAAGACCCCAGCGTTCCTCTTGATGGCTGCCCCGAAAAATGGAGCCGTATCCACGAACGTGTCAATGTCCGCCCCCACAAGCCTCTCGATGAGCGAACGGTCAAGGATTTGGTATCGCGGCCGAGGATAGCGTCGGTTCAACATGGGCCGCAGCCGAGCCAGGTTATGAAAGACGGGTTGTTGATAGGGAAACTGCTGGAATGCGATGCGCACGAGCCAGTCGTCGAGACCCGCTGTCGGCCCTCCCGTGATGGGATCATCGAGGCTGACGACCAGGGCATTCAACCTCGCCAGATCGCGATCCTGGGCGACTTTGAGGCTGACACTTCTTCCAGTCCTGCCAGGGCCCGGTGCTGCTAGGGCTTCCCTTGCCACGAGACTAGCCGCCCAGGGGTACATGAGGTCGTCCTGGTTCAACATGGACCCTTTGCGCCACATCTGTTGACCGGTCAAGGCGGCCAGCCTTCGGAGCAGTGGGATCGGTTTAAACTTGCGGACCTCGCGAACTAGCGTGTCATATGACGAGGGCCGATCAGCATCCGTCATCTCACGAACATCCCGTCTTCGGTCTCTCGGCCAAATCCCACCGACTCCTCAGCGACAGCATCTGGACTCCATTGGCCCTCGGTGTCAGGCGCTGGACGATTGGCCGCGAATCTGCCGGAAAGTCTCGCCTCGTGCCCAGGCCGTGAAGAGGTCAGCGAATTCCGGCTGGTCGAGGAAGCGGCGAAGCATCTCGCCGTTGGCGTCGTGCCGGTCGATGACTAGCCCCTCGAAGCGCCGGTCGAAGGTGTAGCCGAAGTTCTCCTCGGTGTTTGCCAGGGCGCTCGCGCGGATCTCGGGGTCGGCGATGGTGACCTCCAACTGCTGCTCCACCCAGAGTTGATCAGCGGGCTGGAAGGTCGTGCCGAACTTTTCGTTCAAGGTCTCGATGATGGTCGACAGGGCGGCTTGCTTGGCCTCGTTCACGCCGCCGGACCCGTCGCCGGAGAACGCCGTCGGCAGAATCTGGTCCCCGTCACCAGTACCGAGGCTGACGTCAAAGGTGCCGGTGGTCTCGGTGCGCAGGGCCGCCAGGACGACGTCATCGCCGAGGTCGACCGCCCCGCCGCCCTCTCGGGGGAGGCGCGGGAGCAGGAAGCGTCCGTAGAGGTAGAGCGACTCCAACTGGGCGTCGGTGAACGGCAGGACCTGCGCCAGGAAGGCGTACATGCGGACGTAGTCGCGCAGCGCTGCCCGGAACTCCTCGCGGTCTGCAGCGTCGAGGGCCCGGTAGCGGTCCCTGGCGGGCTCTGTATGCCCGTAGAGGGCTGCGTGGGCGGAAGTCTTGGCCTGCGGATCCAGGGCCAGGTACGCGGCCACCAGGGCGGTGACGTCGGCGTCGGCGACGACTTGGTAGCCGTCGATGCGGGCCGAGGCGTTGTAGAGCAGGTTGGGGTCGGTCGGCTCGGTGATGGTGGCGTCGTAGAAGGGCTTGAACGCCTCCTGGATGTCGGTGGCGGAGTTGGCGAAGTCCAGTACGAAGGTGTCGGTCTTGACGCCGGGGATGGTGCGGTTGAGGCGGGACAGGGTCTGGACGGCCTTGACGCCCTCCAACTTCTTGTCGACGTACATCGTGTGCAGCAGCGGCTGGTCGAAGCCGGTCTGGAACTTCTCCGCCACGATCAGCACCTGGTAGTCGGCGGTGGCGAACCTCTGGGCTGTCTCGGACTCCGGGAAGCCGTTGAGGAAGGCCTCGGTGTAGGTGACCTCCTCGCCGAGGTCGGGGTCGAGCACGGTGCCGGAGAACGCCACCAGGGCGTGGCAGTCGGTGTAGCCCTGCTGGGCGATGTAGCCCTTGACGGCCTGGAAGTACTTCACCGCGTGCAGCCGGGAGCGCGTGACGACCATGGCCTTGCCCTGACCGTTGATCTTCTTCGCCGTGACCCGTCGGAAGTGCTCGACGATCACCTCGGCCTTCTGGGAGAGGTTGCTGGGGTGCAGGGACACGAACCGGGCCAGGGCTGCGCTGGCCTTGCGCTGGTCGACCTCGGGGTCATCGCTGGTGGAGTTCGCCAACTTGAAGTACGTCGAATACGTCATGTAGTTCAACAAGACGTCGTGGATGAACTCCTCCTCGATGGCCTGGCGCATCGAGTACAGGTGGAATGGCCGGTAGAGGCCGTCGAGATGGGTCTTGGTGCCAAACAACTCCAGCGTCTTGGCCTTCGGAGTGGCAGTGAAGGCGAAGAACGACAGGTTCGGCTGCCGTCCTCGGGCGGCTACCGAGGCGGCGAGGACGTCCTGCGTGTCGTCCCCGGCCTCGATCTTGGACTCCAACTTCTCGGCGGCGTTGAACGCCGCCTCGACGCCGGTCGTTCCCTGACCGACGGCGACGACGTCGCGGGCTGCCTGGCCGAGGACGGACTTGAGGGCCTTCGCGGACTCGCCGGTCTGCGAGGAGTGCGCCTCGTCGACGATGACGGCGAAGGTCCGGCCTGCCAGGTCTTGCTCGGCCTGGTCGAGGATGAACGAGAACTTCTGCAAGGTGGTGATGATGACCTTCGCGGTCTCCCCGGCCAGCGCCTCGGCCAACTGCGACGAGGACTCGTCAATCTTTTTCACGACGCTGACGGTGTGGTCGAACTGGAAGATCGTGTCCTGCAACTGCCGGTCCAGGACCACCCGGTCGGTGATCACGATGACCTTGTCGAAGACCTTCGAGTTCGCCGTCATGCCCTCGCCGAGCAGCGCGGCGTTAGCGGGGGTGTGCAGGCTCGACAGGCGGTGAGCCAGCCACGCGATGGTGTTGCTCTTGCCCGACCCCGCTGAATGCTGGATCAGGTAGTTCGTGCCCGCCCCGGCGGTGGCCGCATGGCTGATCAGGGTGCGGACGGCATGCCACTGGTGGAAGCGCGGGAACACCGTGGGCTTCTGGCCGGACGCTTTCTTCGACTTGCCGTCGATCTCGACGTGGACGTACCGGGCGAGCAGGTCGAGCCAGGCGTCGCGTTGCCACACCTGCTCCCACAGGTACGCGCTTGCGTAGCCAGAGCGGTGCGAGGGGTTCCCGGCCCCGCCGGACTGACCTGGACCGCCGGAGCCCTGGTTGAAGGGCAGGAAACGGGTGCTGCGGCCTTCCAGCCGGGTGCTCAGGTATACCTCGTCGGGGTCTACGGCGAAGTGGACGACCGCCCTCTTCGAGAAGAGCAACTCGGTCGGCTTGCGGTCCTCCCGGTACTGCCGAATCGCATGTTGAACATCCTGATGGGTCATGGGGTTCTTCAACTCCGCCGTTGCCACCGGCAGCCCGTTCACCGACAACAGCAGGTCCAGGCTCTTGTCGCTGTCCTGCTCGGAGAAGTGCACCTGCCGGGTGACCGTGCACCGATTCGCGTCGTACAGCGTCAGCAGGTCGGGGGTGATCTCGTGAGCCGGACGGAAGTACGCCAGGTCGATCCTCACGCCAAGATCCACGACACCACGGCGAAGGACATCAACGGTCCCGCGCTGTGTGATTTCCGCAGCCAGACGCTCTGCGAACTTGCCCTGGGCCACAACAGCGCCACCGTGCAGCCCGAGTAGCCGCTCCCACTGCGTCGGCTGCGTTGCCCCGATGAAGGTGAACAACTCGTCGGTGTCCAGCCCGAGGGCAGGCCGGTAGTTGCTGGCCGTCCCGAAGATCCAGCCGTGCCCCAGCAGATGCGCCTCGATGGCCTCCTCGAAGCGGAGTTCCGTGTGCGAAGCCATCAGGACGACTCGGAGTTAGTGATTAGGTCGATCTGCCCAGTTGTGGCAGCCGTGATGAGGGCATGCCGCCTTTCCTTCAACAATTCGATCTGTTGCTCACGCAACTCAATGAGACGGTCGATCCAGGCGGTTTCCTCATCCAGGAAATCAGCGATCCGACCTTGGTGGGCCGTGCTTGGCAGGTCGAGCGTGGTGCTCTTGATCGACTCCTGCCGAAGCCCGAATCGCGTCACGCCGGTGGCCGCAACTGCCGCTTGATCGCGCATTGGCTGCGACGCGAGACACCAGAACAGGTACTTGGGGACCACCTCTGCCTCAGGACGGATCACAGCCAGGTGGTAGCCGCATACAAGATCCTCAATGGTCTCCTCAACGAAGGCTGGCACAGCGATGTCATCCGGGGTCTCCGAATCCTTGGTGATGATGCTGTCCCCGGCTCGCAACCCGAAGGCGCGGATCTGGCTGGGGCTCGCTGTGGCCTTCATGAAGTCGAGCGATGCGTCGATGAGGTCGTTCTTGTAGACGTCCGTGTAGTTGCACAACCTGACGAGACGCTCTTCCTCGGAGGACTTCTTGTCTACGTTGCTGACCGACACAGACGCGATCTGCTTCAACTGCACTCGACGCGATGTCATGACGTAAACCCTCCAAGAAGCCTTTCGATCTCATCCTCCAACTGTTTGATGGCCGCGTCGATCTCGGCCAGAGGTCGCGGTGGCTTGTAAACGTAGAACTGCCGCGTAAACGGGATCTCGTACCCGACCTTGGTCTTGTCCTCATCCACCCAAGCGTCGGGGACGTGCGGCAGCACCTCCCGCCTGAAGTAGTCGTTTATGCCGTCGCTTAGAGGGACGTTCTCGTTGTCCCTTAGATCCGAGTCGGCCACGAGGTTCCCCTTGCGGTCGGTCTGCAACTCGCCCTCAGGATCGGGGACGGAGATGGCATCCCAGATGGCCTTCTCCACCTTGGCGTCGCGAGCCACCCCGGCAGAGACGAACGCCTGATTGAGTTGTGCTGCGAAGTCCGTCCGATTGCCCTCGCTGGTGCCGACGAGGGAGCGCAGCACTTCGAGCACGGCTGCCTGCTGACGCTCGGCCTCATGAAGCGCCTCGATGGCGTCTCCCGCGCCCTTCGTGGGCACTCCCAGGGCTCGGTACGCCTTCGACCCCATGAACACGCCCACGATGTCGTCCGTGACCTCGAAGCGCAGCCTGAGCGGGCGCTCGACCGTGATGCGCTTGAAGCCGAAGTCGGTGGTGTTGAAGACCTGGACCTGGGGGTGGTCGTCGGCAGCGTGGGTGAGGGCGTCGGCGTAGAGGGTGGTTATGGTCTCGATCTGCTCGCTGGTGATCTCGCGGCGCTTGTTGCCGAGACTCTTTCGCATCTTGACGTACATCTCGCGGGCATCTACGAGGGCGACCTTGCCCCGACGCTCGGCGCTCTTGCGGTTTGATAGCACCCAGAAGTAGGTGGAGATGCCGGTGTTGTAGAACAACTGTTCCGGCAGCGCGACGATGCCTTCGAGCCAGTCGTTCTCCAGGATCCACCGGCGGATCTCGCTCTCCCCGGAGCCCGCTGCTCCGGTGAACAGTGGGCTGCCGTTGAAGACGATGGCGAGGCGGGAGCCGCCCTGCTCGACCGGCTTCATCTTGGAGATCATGTGCTGAAGGAACAGGAAGGAGCCGTCGTTGATGCGCGGTAGCCCAGCCCCGAAGCGGCCCTTGTGGCCGAGGGTCTCGTGTTCGGCCTCGACCTCGTCCTTGACCTTCTTCCACTCCACGCCGAAGGGCGGGTTAGCGAGCATGTAGTCGAACTTCTCGTTCAACAGCCCGTCGGTGGAGAAGGAGTTGCCGAGCACGATGTGCGTTGGGTCGTGGCCGGTCAGGAGCATGTCGGAGCGGCAGATGGCCCAGGTCTCGGGGTTGAGTTCCTGGCCGAAGACCTCCAGGTTCGCTTGGGGGTTGAGGTCGCGCATGTAGGACTCGGCGACCGTGAGCATGCCGCCGGTGCCGCACGCCGGGTCGTAGAGCGTCCTGACCGAGCCGGGCTTGCGCAGGACGTCGTCGTCCTCGTGCAGCATCAGGTTGACCATCAACCTGATGACTTCGCGGGGGGTGAAGTGTTCTCCGGCGGTCTCGTTGCTGGCCTCGGAGAAGCGCCGGATCAACTCCTCGAAGATGTAGCCCATGACGACGTTGGAGATGGTGGTCGGGGCTACGTCGAGGTCGGCGAACTTCGCCACGACGGGGTAAAGCAGCCGGGCCTCGTTCAGCCTCTTGATCTGCTCCTCGAAGCCGTACTTGACCAGCACGTCGGCAGCGCCAGGCGAGAACCCTGCGATGTAGGTGCGGAGGTTGGCGGCGATGTGTTCGGGGTCGTCGAGCAGCCGCCGGAAGTCGAGGGGGCTGGTGTTGTAGAAGGGCACGCCCGCGACTCGCTCCAGCACCTTGGCGCGGTTGTGCAGGCCCCGACGCTCAAGATCCGCGTCCTTCGCCAGCACGGCAGCCTTCGTCGGCGCGAGGGTGGCGTCAAGTCGCCGTAGGACAGTCAGCGGCAGGATGACTCGCCCGTACTCGTGAGCCTTGTAGTCCCCCCGGAGCAGATCAGCGACCGACCAGATGAAGCCGACCTTGTCGGAGAAGCCGTCCATGGCGCGACGCTACCGAGGCTGCGCAGTTACCGATGGGACCTTGAGCGATCGGAGTCCTCGTTCGCCTTCACGAGGGGCGGCAAGCGGAGCCTAGTAGTAGCAGCGGTAGTAGGCACGCCCGGGGGAGAAGGCCCATCCAGTAGTACCAGGCTCATCCAATCGGTAAGCAAGTCAGGTCGAGCCCTGTTCCGCAAGACAGGAAGTTGCTCGATGGGCAGGGCGGGGACGTCAAGCACTTCGAACAGTCTTGCGGTTCCGAGACGGGATGGACGGTAGGTCACTCGGCTTCTGCCGCGCCGGTGGACGGCGATAGCCAGCCGCGCTTTGCACCGATGACACACGCCACTTGATGCCTCCACGCACGGTGGGGATCCCGTCGTCGTTGAGCGAGTCTGCGATCTTCTGCCAGGTGGCCCCGGAGGCCCTCTGTGCTTCGATGCGGGCAGCGATGTCTGGACGAACGTCGCGAACGGCTGTGCGGCTTACCCGTCCACCGGACGAGCGGCGGGCAGCGAGTGCTGTTCTGGTGCGGTCCCGGATGGTTCCGCGCTCCCACTCGGCGACGGCCGCCATGATGGACACGACCAGGCGACCGGCGGGCGTTGCCGTGTTCAGCCCAATGTCCTCGGCCACCAGTACCGCACCAGCGGACGCGAACCACTCAACGAGCGCGATGACGTCGATCAGGGAGCGGGAGACCCGGTCCAACTTGGCCGCGACCAACCCGTTGGCTTCACCGGCAGCGATCCGGACAAGCGCCGAGCGCAGTCCCTCCCGGTTCAGGTCCTTACCGGAGAGCCCTCGGTCGGTGATCGTCTCGATCAGGTGCCAGCCGTTGCGCGTGCAGACCGACTCGATGGCGGCCGCCTGCGAGGCAAGGCCAAGACCTGACTCGGACTGCTCGCCCGTGCTCACTCGGGCGTAGCCAAGAACTCGCAGAGGACCTCCAGATTCGCTCTCGCTCACTACCAAAGTCTACCGCAACTGGTCAGTTGCGGTAACCGTAGGGGCCACTCCGGCCGATCACGGCCGCTGTGGTGGACCAGCACCAGCCTCCAACGCGGCCACGGCCCCTTCCAGTCGTCGCCGCAGGGCCGTCGCCTGCCCAGCCTCCGCTTCAATCTCACCGGACTGCACTGCTTCCAGGACGGCGCGCAGGACCGAGGAGGCCTCGGCTCGGTCGTCGTCGCCAACAGGTGACTGCTGGCTTCTTGTCACAGCCCGGACGGTAGAGCCCAGCGGAGCGCTCAACACGCACCGAAGTCGGCGCGCCACGAACCCGGCTGACATGAACTGGCTCTACGACGTAGAACGTGGTTTGCGTCCTCGGATCCGTGTTGTGGATGGATCCTGCCAGGTGACGCCGCAGTGCAGTAGGAGTCGCAGCCGGTAGTTGGCGAAGTTGCGGAACCCGAACC
>JAABVA010001906.1_pt1 | contig 21412 bp, 21 predicted proteins | sample 5560331 | NCBI WGS metagenome assembly JAABVA01 (sample SAMN12812661, study PRJNA571458) | rock metagenome | isolation source: Antarctica rocks | place: Antarctica: Victoria Land, Mt New Zealand sud | collected 2016-01-07
AGCACGTTGATCGTGCCCCACGGTCTCTCGTGGGGTGCCAGCCGCTCGTCCGCACGCCAGCCATGTTGCTGCAGCCAGCCCAACAGATCCGGGCGCTCCTGAGTACTGATCATGTCCTGCATGCGCATGCCAGAGCGCGCACTGAGCTGCTCCAGCGCGGCCTCGTTCGCGCTACTGTCGACGTCGGTGATCCGGTCCAGCGCCAGCTGGCTACCCGCCACCGACAGCGCATCGATCCGCTGCAGCAGCAACTGCTCGGCCTGGGTCGGCAGGTGGGCCAGCAGACCCTCCGCGAGCCGCGCCGTCGGGTCGTGCTGTCAAAGCCGGCTTCCCGCAGCGGCCCTGTCCACTCCTCCCGCAAGTCCACCCCGAACAGCCTGCAGTCGCATCGCGCCGACACCCCGTCCCGCTGCAGCACGTCGTGTTTGAAGGCAAGCACCAGAGGCTGATCAAGTTCGAACAGCCGGACCTGGTCCGGCCACGGCAGCCGGAAAGCCCGGGTGTCCAGCCCGACCCCCACCGCGAGCAGCACCACCTGGCGCACTCCCGCCTCCACAGCCGCCTGCAGGTAGTCGTCGTACCCGGTGCGCAGACCGATGTACCGGGTGCCGTGCAGCAGCAGTGCCTGCTGGTCGTCGACCTGCTCCTCGGGCTCCGGCCACTGCAGCGGGAACGAGAGGGGCGCCTGGACCGCACGCACGAACGACGCGCCGTACTGGTTTTGAATGAGCGCGTCGGGACGGCCGCTCTCCAACGCCCCCACCGACGCCAGCCCGAGCGCCGTCAGTCCCGGCCCCGACACCACGTCCCACGCGCGCTGCTCCGCCACCTGAACCTCCGACACCCGTCGCACTCGCCGGCCGCGGCGCCGAGAGCGCATCGTCGCAGCCGACACCGCCCCGGTCGTCTGCAGGTCAGTGGAGCCAGATGAAGCCCAGTCACGATGGGGCCGACTCAGGTGCCACACAGCCGGCCGGTCACGGCGGCGGCCCCGGGTGCACGAACCCCCGCCTGGCCTGGCTGTCCCACACCAGCCTGGAGCTGATCTGGTCGGCGGCGCGGACCTGCAGCACCGCCCACTCCCCCGCGCCGGCCGACGCCCTGCGCCTGGCCCGGCCCAATGCGGCGGTCGCCCCTGCCGGCTGGTGTGGCCATTAAGCACCGCCACCGGCCCGTACTCGGGATCGGCCGGGTCGGCCTCCACCACGAACCAGCGCGACCGGCCTCGCGAGCGCACCGCCATCGGCGCCCCGCCTGCCGATGTCTGAGGCTGAGCCGCCAGGCAGAACCGGTGGCCGCAGCGCCGCCCGCCGTCCCCTGCGTCGCCGTCTCCTTCGCCGCGGCCACCGGTTCTGCCTGGCGGGCCGATGCCGGCGTAGCTGTGGCTGGAGGCGCTGGCGTGGTGGTCTTGCCCAGCGCCCAGTAGATCGTGGTTCGGCTCACCCCCAGCACCGCGCCGATCTGCTCGACAGTCAGCTCCCGCGCGTCATACATCTGGCGGACCTGCCGGACCTGCTCGGCGGACAGCTTCGACGGCCGGCCCCCGACCCGCCCCCTTGCCCGCCCCGCGGTCAGCCCGGCCACCGTCCGGTCCCGGATGATCTGCCGCTCGAACTGCGCCAGCGCCCGAACAGATGGAACACCAACCGCCCCCCAGCGGTCGTGGTGGCGATGCTCTCCCGCAACGACCGAAACCCCACCTCACGCTCGTCCAGTCCAGTCACCACCTCGATCAGGTGCCGCAACGGCCTGCCCAGCCGGTCCAGCCGCCACACCACCAAGGTGTCCCCCGGCCGCAACTGCCCCAGCACCGCCTCCAGCTGCGGCCGCCGGTCCAACACCCCCGACGCATGATCGGTCCAGACCTCCCAGCAGCCGGAAGCGGACAGTTCGTCGACCTGCAAGTCCGGGTTCTGCTCGGTCGTCGAGACCCGCGCGTAGCCCAGCGGGTGCGCCGAGCCCAACCCGTACCGCAAGCCCCCTTCAGGACCGACTCGCGGTACGTAGGTTCCGGGCACCTGTTGCGCGACATGGCCACTCCCGGACAGCATGCTCACAAGCGGGCCGCCGCCGCAAGTCGATCGGCGACACGAACCCGACGGGCCCACAAACAAGCGTTCTTATGCCCGGTTGGGACAACGCCGCAGAGCGGTGGGAGCACCCGCTCTCTCATGCCGATGAGCGGGTCTTGCCCGTCATCGCAGGACCCTGGATCGGCGCGTCAGGTCGCCACTGAAGCGGAACGTACGGCAGGGGGCGCGGGTTCGAACCGATGCCTGTCCGATCGATCGAACAGCACGGGGCCGGCGTAGCCGCTCGGTGGTGTCGGCGTTCTCAGGTGTTCGCGAAGCGGCAGGTCTCGCGAGCGAAACCCACCGGATGAGGACGCGCCGGACACCAGGCTGGGGCACGGGTGTGACTGATTCTTCGTCCACCTACTCCCGCCTGTACGAGGCCGGTTCGGAGGCTCGCCTGACATCACCCCGGGAAGGCGGCCTCGCTGGGTCGACGCATGTCGGCGACGAGACGCTCGGCACACCGCAGCGCCAAGGCCCCGATGGTGGAAGTTGGGTTACCGGCGCCGCCGGTCACCATGGAACTGCCGTCGCAGACCACGAGGCCCGGGGTATCCCACACGCGGTGCCAAGTGTCTACAACCCCCTTCGTTGGGTCATCACTCATCCTGCACGTCCCCATCAGATGCCACCCCGGCTGGGAGAACCGTTCATCCATCGGCTGGAGATCAAGACTTTCCGCGCCGGCGGCTGTCGCGATCTCCTGAAGCTTCGCGCTGCCGAACTCCAGGAGCGATCGGGTATTCGGGTGCAGGTCGTAGTGGACTACGGCCCCGGGAAGCCCGCTCGAGTCACGAGCATGGGGATCTAGAGTAACCCTGTTGGATGCGACGGGGAGGTCATCTGCTTGCACGGCGCAGAAGATGTGGCGGTCGAATCGGTCCTCGAATGCTGCGTGGTGCCGAAGTCCCCAAGGCGCCGGCGACGCTCCTGTGGTGGCTCCCAAAGCACTCGATGCCGGGCCCCAAGCGCCCCCGAAGGTGATGGTTATGCCGTTAACGAAGCCTCGTGACAGGTCGGTGTCGTACCACTCTTGGCTGTACGGGCCTGCGCCGAAAGGCCCCTTGTAGTGACCGGTCGATTCGTTGAACCACATGTCTGCCAGGCGATACCCATGCGTCATGAAGTGCCTGCCGACCAAGTCATGGCTGTTCCCAAGACCGTCGGGATGGCGCGCCGACTTTGACAACAGCAACATACGCGGCGAGCCGATGCCGTTGGCCGCCAAGACAACAAGCGGGGCCTTGAGTTCGTGCTCCGCCCCACTACTCAGGTCGACGTACTCAACGCCTTCGGCACGGCCGTCCCGGTCGGTCTTGATCTTCGTAACCCGGACGCCCGGTCGCAGGTCGAGTCCGAAACTGAGCGCGGGTTTAAGATAGGCGTTGGTAGCGGTGCTCATCGACCCCCGCGGGCAACCGAAGTTGCACATGCCGCAGGTATTACATGCCAATCGATCGCCACGATCTTCGGTCAAGATGGCATTGTCAGCGGGCCACCAGTGCACCCCGAGTGCGTTCATCCCTCGCGTGATGAGGTCGTAGTAGTTGCCGTGCCGGATCAGAGGTAAACGAGGGGCGTTCGGGCGTGGAGGGTAGGCCGGATCACCCGGGTGACCGGAGATGCCCATGTCGGAATCGTTTTGGTCGTAATAGGGCGCGAGATCTTCATAGGTAAGGGGCCAGTCGATGGTCCCCTCTAGGCCATGTTCGGTACCTTTTCGAAAATCTACCGGCTTGAGTCGATGCCAAAAGGCCGAGTAGTGGTTTGTGCTCCCTCCTACGGCATTGTAGAGGTACGGCTGGAAGGTCCCGTTCGTGGCGACGGGAAAGTCATAAGGCTGATTACGCGTGTTCGGCTCGAACGCCCACTCTCGGCGTACCGCGAACTCCCAGTCATCTGTAAACGTCGGATGATCGACTGCATGCACTTCGGGACCTTGTTCCAGGCAGGTGACCTTGGCTCCGGCCCGAGATAGGACGAAGCTGATCACAGCTCCGGCCATGCCTGCTCCGATGACGATCACGTCCGGGCTTTCATGGTGTGGCACGGGTGACCTCCTCGGTCCTGACGTAGGCGCCTCGCCCATGCGACGGCAGGCCGGTCTCGCCAGGCAGGACGTAGCCCAGCGGCTGAGGCGCTCCGTGGTAGTCATACCCGCGGTCGGCCATCGCCGCGATGACCCGGCGTGAGGCGTAGTAGCCGTGATACACGAATTGCCGCAGCCACTGGAATGACAGGGAGTCGTTGAGCTCGAGGTTCTCGAGAAGTGCGGCCGCTTCGGACGCGGTCGAGCAGGCAGCGCCTGCGGTGATCTGCTCGAGCCGTCGTAGGTCATCGGGGCTGCAGCGGTCTTCGATAAATTGGGGCACCTGGGCTCGGCACCCGGATGGATATCCGTCGTCGCCTGGGATAAGCGCGTCGCAGAGGCAACCGACCTTGTCGGCTATTACAGGATTAAAGGACACGCCGTAGAAGCCGGGCCTGGACGGGTGCCCGAAGCCGCTCACGAATTGTCCGACGGTTCGACTTCGCGATAGATGGGTCCTCTCTCGACCACGTGTTCCAGCAGGTCGAGGTAGCTTTCGACGTCATCAACAACCGGCTGTGGAATCTGCCCCGGATATCCGATGAGCTCCTTGACGCGGGGGTTCAGCAGATAGGCCCCAGCTGTGATCGTTCCCAAGGCGTCGAAAACGGCTGGGTGGTCGTGGTTGATGCTCTCAACGGCATCTTCGGCTGGTAGCCCTTCGGCTAGTTGAAGTGCCTGTCGCAACATTGGGGTGAGATCAGGGCGGGCCTTCAGGGCAACATCAATCCAGTGCGTGTTCACGTCCGCCTGTGAGGCAGATGGCATACCCACAGCGTTCGGGACGAGCACATCCGCTAGGGCGCCGTACAAGGCTCGCTCTTCGTCGCTGAGTGATTCGCCCGTGACCTGGGCGGTCATGCTCCGACCGCCTGGTTGCGGCGTTCGCTAATGAGATGATCCACGCACCTCAGTGCCAGCGCCATGATGGTTGCGGTGGGGTTGACTCCTGATGAGGTGACGAAAATGCTCCCGTCGATCACGTACAGGTTAGGCACGTCGTGCGCCCGCCCGTACTGGTCGACGACGGAGGTGGCTGGATCCTGCCCCATGCGGGCGGTCCCCAGCAGATGCCAACCGCAGTCGCGCATGAGCCGCGTGACGGAGGTTGATATGGCTCCGGCTGCTTCGTGCGCTTCGACAGCCCGGGCGATGTGGAAGTCGATGAGTTTGCTGGTGTTGTCTGAGCTCTTGTAAAGAATCTTAGGGGCAGCGATGCCGTCGGAATCGGTAAGGGTCGGGTCCAGAACGACGCGATTGGTTTCGTCCGGCAGGTCCTCGGCGATGATTCCCCACTCGAAGGAGCGCCCCATGTTGGCCTTGAGGTTGCGGTGGAAGTTTTCGCCCCAAGATTCCTTGACTGGCTTACCGCCGTAGCCGGCTCGCATGCCGAGCGGCCCCCCGGTGGGCATGACATTCCATTTCGCGCCACGAACGAAGCCGCGAGATGCGTCCGTTTCGTAGAACTGCATCGATTGGATCGCCTGACCGGCTGGTCCAATCCAGCTTTCCAGGTCATCTTCGTAGGAACCCACCACGGCCCCGTAGGGGTGCATCATCAGTCGCTTCCCCACCAGTCCCGAGGTGTTGGCGAGACCATCTGGGAATCGGGCAGAGGTTGACAATTGCAGCAACCGTGCCGTGCCGACGCCGTTCGCTGCGACGATGACTACGCCTGCCTTCTGCTCTCGCTCGACGCCTTGCCTGTCTACAAAGACCGCACCTGTCGCCCGGCCTTGGGCGTTTACGCGGATCTCCTTGACGCGGGCTCCGGTCACGAGCACGGCACCGGCCGCTAGAGCCTGTGGCCAGTGGGTCAGATCGGTACTTGCCTTGGCGCCCTGTGGGCATCCGGTGAGGCAGGCGCCGTAGCGCACGCAGGGTGAACGGTCCCCGTGCTGGCGGGATGCGATGGAGTTCGGCCCGGGCCACCAGTGCCAGCCGAGCTTGTCCATGCCTTCGGCGGCCTTGCGACCGAACTTCCCGATCGGCAGGGGAGGAAGCGGGAAGGGGGCGCCGGGGGGGTAGGCCGGGTCGTCCCCGAGTCCTGATGCACCGACGGCCCGATCCATACGCTCGTAGTACGGGAGCATCTCGTCGTAGGTGAAGGGCCAGTCGTCAGCAACGCCATCGAGGGAACGAACACGAAAGTCCGACGGCGCGAAACGGCACCAGTGCGCTGCGTACAAAATTGTGCTGCCGCCTACGGCGCTGTACATCAGCGGGTTCACGTCGGACTCGGTCGTGTCGACGGGATAGTCCGAAGGGCCGCCGCGCACGTTCGGATTCGGGTGCCACGTCTTTTGGCGAAGCAACTCCCATTCAGGTTTGTCCCCGGCGAATACGCTGGGGGGGGTCCAGTCCCCTTGCTCGAGGCAGACAACCGAGAACCCAGCCTCGGCAAGCTCCTTGACGGCTACCGATCCCGAGGCTCCGGCTCCAATCACCAGTACGTCAGCGACGTCGGGGGCGGTCCGCTGGATCACTGGAAGTGTCGTCATGTCCTACCGCTTTCTGATGGGATGTTGCCAAGACAGATGCAGAGCGTTCGGTGCTGGAAACTCATGCCGCCGCACAGGATCCGCCGTTTGCAGCTTCCGGAGCCGAGCAGCGGAGGTGGGCCCGTGGCCGCCGGGCCGATTGGCAAGGAGGCGTGGAGCGCCGACGGATCACCGCATTGACCGTAACCCGCCTGTTCCGTCCAGCGCAACCGCACCTCCCAAAAGGGAACGGACGGTCGGTGCGGGTCACTGGGTCACGCCCGGCTCGCGTCGCCATCCGAGCCGCTCGCTGGCTCGGTTCGCGACATCAACCACCAGTTCTCCAAGGGAGTTTGCGCCAGCCTGCTCTAAACGAAACTGCGGCAGCATAACCGACAAACCGGCAACAGCTGCACCCGTTGCGTCATGCACCACTGCCCCGATGGCGCATACGTCATTCTGCCAAAAACCGGTGTTCAGGGCGTAGCCACGTGCGCGCACCTGAACGAGTAGCTCGCGCAGCTCCCCGGGCTCGGTAATTGTGTTGGCTGTGTGACGTGTCAACGGCTCGCGCAGGTATCTCTCGAGCAGGTCATCGTCTTCGGCCAACACTGCCAGGCCTGCCGATGAGCTGTGAGCTGTCCAGATGGTCCCGACGGTGGCGACCGAGATCACCGATTGCCGGGACGGGATGGAGTCGATGCAGACGACTTCACGCCCAGCCATGACTGCGAGTAGTGCAGTCTCCCCCGTCCTTTCGTGCAGTTCCTCCTCGGCCCAACGCAGTTCATGACGCAGATCGACATTGCCAAATGCCCAGGACGCCAGCATCAAGCAGCGTGGGCCGAGCCGGTAGCGAGCGTCCGGTAGCTGGACCACATATCCCATGCCCTGCAGCGTCCGAGCCAGCCGGAACGCGGTGGCCTTGCTAGCGCCAAGGCGGTTGGCCAGCTCGGTGGCTCCGACAGGCCCTTCGGCGAGCGCCTCCAACAGGTGCAACGCTCGTTCGACAGATGTCACCCCTTCTGACCGCGGATCCCCATCGGGCTCCTCGGGCGATCCCGTAGCCACTACCGCAGGTGCGTTCTTTGGCTCGGATCGCATCAGTAGCCCCGTTCTGGGTCGACGACGCCGATCAACGGCTGCCCGCTAGCGCGGCGCATGCAGTTGTCTGCAACGCGCCGGGCGAAGGACAACCGGCGGAGCCTCGGCGGATTGGCGGTGTGCGGGGTGATCAGCACCAGCGGATGACTCCAGAGCCAATGCCCGTCGGGTAGAGGCTCAGGGTCTGTCACATCAAGGGCCGCGCCGCCGAGCTGCCCTTGGTCCAGTGCCTCGAGCAGATCCTGCGTGACCACCAGGTTGCCCCGGCCTACATTAACCAGATAAGCGGTTGGCTTCATCCTTTGTAGCCGGATTCGGTCGATCATCCCGGTCGATCTGGGTGTCGACGGCGCGGCCAGTACGACGACATCAGCTTCGGCCAACGCCGTTCCTAGTTGTTCTACAGACACGCTCCTGTCCCCCTCGGCTACCGGCGCGCCATGCAGGCTAACGGCCACCGTGCGGCATCCACGTGGCCGCAGGAGACGCAGTAGGCACCGCCCGACATCTCCTGCACCTACGATCGTCACGACGCTGTCGCTGAGGGACGATCCACGCATCGTGTCCGGCGCGCACGCCGAGGCGCGAGCAGCTTGCGGTAGCTGTCGAAGGCAAGCCAGCGTGAGAGCAAGCGCGTGCTGGGCGACCTGTGGGCCGAACGTACCGGTCGCCGTGGTCACGACTCGATCCCCGGTGAGACCGCCGGGTTCCAACCATCGCTCAACACCGGCGTCGGGTAGCGGAAGCCAATTAATCCCCGAGTGCAGAACCCGGACTAACTCGTCCGGGTTCTTGCCAAACCAGACGACGGCGTCGGCGTCTGATATATCCGCGACAGCGCTGCAACTGGTGCGCCGAACAGCAGTTAGCAGATCGGGCAGGTCGCCGGGGCCAACGAAAACCCTTGGCGGGCTGGCTTGATGGTCCACGTCGCACCTTTCTGGCTATGGTCGGGTAGACTGAGAAACCCGCCGGCGCTTAGGGCACCGCGAATTGCTCGACCGCCCGGGCATTAAATTCCACGCCGATACCGAGTGCATTGCTTAGATGGATCTGGCCGCTCTCGACCTGCAGTCGGGTCGATGGCGCGAGAAGGCGCTCAAAATTGTAGATGTCTTTTTCGAGCGTGAAATGCTCAACGGCGATGCAGTTCACGCTCGCTGCGGCAAGGTGGGCGTGCAGGTTCGCGTGCCAATGCGGGGCGACTGGAACTCCGGCCACCTCACACGCGTGCACGATGCGCATGTACTCGGTGACTCCGCCTAGGACTCCGGCGTCCGGTTGGAGGATGTCGGCGGACCCGCGCTCTAGCAGGTCGCGAAACTCCCACCGGGTCTGGGCCAGTTCACCGGTAGCAATGGGTGTGTCCGTCTTGCTGCGCAGAATCGCGTGCCCGGCAATGTCGTCCGCGGACAGCGGTTCTTCAAACCACCACAGCGGCTGTTCGCCGGCTGCGTGTTCGAACGCTCGAAGTGCCTGCAGAGCCTCAGCTGCACTGCGGTAGGCGTTGTTGGCGTCCAAGGCGAGCCGGCCTTCGCTACCGACAGCGTGGATGGCAGCTGCGACCCGCTCCGCGTCTTGGGCCACGGTCAACCCGCCCACCTTGATCTTGTGGTCCCGGAACCCAAGTTGGCGATTAGCTTCGATCTCGGAGACGATTGCGTCCACCCAGGGGCCGTCCGAGGAGCGATAGTAGCCACCGGAGGCGTAGGCAGGAACCGGGCGCACTGTGCCGGCGAGCAGCACCGCCAGTGGATGACGCGCCCGTTTCGCTGCCAAGTCCCAAAGGGCGATGTCTACTGCGGACATGGCGCGCAGGATAGCTCCGCGGCGTCCCAGTAGAAGCGTCTCTTGGTACATCCGCTCCCAAATGCCGACTGTGTCATCGGCGTCGTCGACAGCCACGATGGGGGCCAAGAGGTCTTCGATGGCCCGGGCTAGGAGGCCAGCTCCCTGCGTGCCGGCGTAGGCATATCCAACCCCGACTTCCTCGCCATCGTCGCGGCTGGCCCAGACCAAAACGAAGTCGCGTTGGGTCAGGGTCCGGCTGGCGATTCGGGTCGGCTGTTGGACCGGAATCCGCACCCCCCTTGCGCGTAAACTCACGCCGCTCACGCCACGCCCCGAGGCCACGCGCGGACCGCGCCGTCTTCCTCGAAGCAAGACTGCGTGAGGGAGGCACCGCCGGTAACGTCGGTGAAGTCCTGGCCAGCTTCATCGACGAGGTTCGCGGTAACTTGCATTTCGTCGAGATGAAGGGTGCTGCGGATGCGCGCAAGCCGAATCTGAGCTTGGTCTTGGACGCCCGACGTTAGGAGCGCCGCGTGCACGGCATCGCGATCGGTGGCGAGCACCACCGGCAACTGCGCTCGCTGGACACCCTGCAGTCCCGCAGTGAGCGCGTTGGCGTAGGTCGCTATGACGTCGATGTCCTCTAGAGTTCGCGCGGACACGAAATCGGCTAGTCCGATCCCGGTCGCGTTCCCGTGCGAAGCGGGGCTTACGCGGAGGACAACGACGTTCGTGATGTCGATATTGGTAAGCTCGGGCATTCCGTGCACCATTCGACGCCCCAAGACGTTGGTGTCCATGCCCGTCCCGGAGATATCCTTGCCCATGAGATCCACAACGAGAACGTCCAGGCGGGAGAAAGGCAGTCGGGCCTCATGTGCCTTCGCAACGAGCAGTAGTTGCGCCTCTTCTTCGTTGCCGATTTGCGCGGCGGACAGGAATTCAACGCTGTGGAGAGTTTTGTGCGCGGTCTCAACGATAGCCAACCCGCCCCATATGGACAGGTTTGTCTTGATGACTTTCCCGGCGTCGGCGATCCGGCCCTCAAGGTGGGCAGGACCACGTCTGTGCAGCTCCTCTGCTCCCCGCTGCTTTCCCATGCCGACAGCAAGCATCTTGGCCAGCCCGCTTTCGACCTGGCCCGAGAAAGAGGTATGGCTCTTCAACCTGTTGATCAGGAGCACATGGTCTGCGCTGGCAGCCTGTGCGTCGACCGCGATAGCGACGCCGTTTACGGTGCCCACCTCGACGGTGGCCATGTCGGACCGTATCGGTGCGCCGACGTTGGCGTGGGTAACGCCGAGGTGGGCGAGGACGGCTTCCTGCCCGTCCGCGGTCGCACCACCGTGCGATCCCATGGCCGGAAAAATGAATGGCACGCCCCCGCGTGCGAGCACGTCGTCGACGCAGGCGCGGACGACATGGGTGATTTCGGCGATCCCGCGACTGCCAACGCCGATGGCCACGGTCGCGCCCTCTCTGACGCTGTCGGGCGCGGATGCCAGCGCCTTTCGGACGAGGGCCTGCGTCTGATGACCGTGGGGCTGGGGCGCCTTGCGTCGCAGAAGAACCAGTGGCGACAGCTGAGCCCGTTGGCTGATCAGTTGGTCCAGTCTGGGCGCTGGCAGGACGGCGCGGCTCGGACGAGCCGGCCCGGTAGACAGGGTCATAGGAACTCCAGGTCGGCGCCCTCGTTGGCCTGCGTTACGCTCATTGCGTAAAGGCGTCGCCAGCCACGTTCGGGTGGTGGGGGGGCGCGGAAGTGGGTATGCCTACGAGCAAGCTCATCGTCGTCTACCAGCAGATCCAGCCTCCGTCCCTGCACATCAAGGCGGATCAGATCGCCGTCGCGGACCAGAGCGAGCGGGCCACCCACGGCACTTTCGGGAGCGCAGTGAAGCACGACAGTGCCGTAGGATGTGCCGCTCATCCGGGCGTCGGAGACCCGCACCATATCGGTAACCCCTTCACTGGCAAGCTTGCGCGGGATCGGTAGAGAGCCGGCCTCTGGCATGCCGGCGCCGACAGGCCCGGACCCGCGGAGGACCAGAACGTGGTCGGCCGTCACCTCCAGATGTGGATCGTCGAGGCGTTGGGCGGCATCTTCGGCCGACTCAAAGACCATGGCAGGACCGGTGTGCTGCATGAGCGCCCTCGTGGCCGCTGATGCCTTGATCACTGCCCCGTCGGGAGCTAGTGACCCGCGGAGGACGGCTAGCGCACCGGTACTGCCAAGCGGCGCCGCAAGCGTCCGGATGGTTTGGTTTGGGTCCTTCGGAGTTGAGGCCGTCGCCAACATCCCGGATAGTGGACGCCCCGACAAGCCGACGTGCGTCAGGTCCAGTAGTCCACTCAATTCCTGCATGAGTCTCGGCAGTCCGCCAGCCCGATGGAAGTCCTCCATGTAGCCCTGGCCAGATGGCTTGAGGTCGAGCAAGAGGGGCACACGCTGAGAAATTTCATCGAAAGTGTCTAGCGTCAGCGGGACCCGCGCCCGTCGTGCGATGGCAAGAAGATGGACAACGGCATTGGTCGAGCCGCCGACCGCCGCAAGCACCGTGAGTGCATTGCGGAAGGCCGCGGGAGTCATGACGTCGCTGGCGAGCACAGGGGTGACGGCCAGGCTAACCGCTTGTCTCCCAGTTGCGACGGCGTGGCGAAGGCGGTCCCCGGTCGGGGACGGGGGCGTGGCACCGCCTGGCAGTAGGCAGCCCAAAACCTCCGCCATACAAGCCATCGTCGAAGCTGTCCCCATGACCATGCAGGTGCCTGACGTCGTAGCCAGAGCACCTTCAATTCGGTCAATCTGATCGTCGTCGATCTCGCCCGCGCGATGTCGGCTCCACATCCGACGGCAGTCAGTGCAGGCACCGAGTCGCTGTCCCTCATAGGTATTGGTCAGCATGGGACCGGTGACTTCCAGCAGCACCGGCACGTCGCTCGAGGCGGCGGCCATCATTTGCGCCGGCACGGTCTTGTCACAGCCACCGATCAGGACCGCCGCGTCCATGGGCTGGGCGCGGATGAGCTCTTCGGTCTCCATCGCCAACAGATTGCGAAACAGCATGGCGGTTGGGGACAGAAATGTCTCTCCGAGGCTCATCGACGGGAAGACCATAGGCAGGCCACCAGCCTCAAGGACCCCCCGCTTGACGTGTTCAACGATGGCCGGCATGCCTCGGTGACAGGGGTTGTAGTCCGACGTGAGGTCGGCGATGCCGATGAGCGGTCGCGCCAGGTCTTCCTTGTCATAGCCTGCGCCAGCAAGAAAGGCCCCTCGCAGGAAGCGGCTGAAGCCGACGTCCCCGTACGAGGTGACCCCGCGCATGGGGCCGCGGGCGGGCGTCACGTTCGACCCGTCAGTCATGGTGACCAGGGGTGAATTGATGCGCCCGGATGGTCGGGGCTGCTCAAAACAGGTCCCACCACACCTCCCGCTGACCGGCCTGCTCGCCGGACTCCTCTAAAACTATGGAGCCATTGCGCAGCACGTAGACCCGATCGGCAACCTGCGTGACAGCGGGAACGTTTTGCTCGACGATGAGAACACTCATGTCGTGGTCCTTGGCCAGTTCGCGGATCGTGGCGAAGGTGCGGGTCACGATCGCGGGCGCGATGCCCAGGGAAGGCTCATCGAGCAGCATCAGGCGTGGCCGGGCCATCAAGGCGATCCCGAGCGATAACTGTCGCTGCTGGCCGCCCGAGAACTTTCCCGCGAGGTCATCCATCCGGTCGGACAGGACGGGAAAGATCTCTAGCACTTCCGCGGTGCGATTGCGGATCTCAGTCTTGTCGCGCACCGAGTTCGCTCCGAGTTCAAGATTCTGTCGCACGGTAAGATCTCGAAAGATCGGCTTTTCGGCCGGCGTGAACGACATCCCTTTACGGACGGTGTCGACGTTGGTGCAGCGCGATAAGGACTCTTGACTGAATGTGACTTCCCCGGCCTGCAAGGGGTGGAGCCGGAAGATGCTTTTCAGCAGAGTCGTTTTCCCTGCTCCGTTGTGGCCTAATACTCCAACAACTTCACCGGCCCCGACGTGCACGGTGACGTTGAATAGCACCTGATTCTTGCCGTATCCGGCCGTGAGGCCCCGGGCCTCAAGCAGATTCCCTTGACTGTCGGTAGGCATGTCGCTCCTTTGTGACGGCGTCATGTGCCGAAGTACAGGTCAGCGAGTTCACGGCTCTGCATGAGTTCGTCCACCGTGCCTTCGGTGACCACCGCTCCCTGATCGAGGAACACGGCTCGGTCAGCAAGGCGCTGAACAAAATGGACACTGTGTTCAACGAGGCAGACGGTGCGCCCAAGATCGCGAAGTCTGCCGATACCTTCGATGACGCGCTCGACGCTGGCCGGATCGACCCCGCTGGTGGGTTCGTCAAGCAGTAGCACGTCGCTGTCGGTGGCAATGAGCCGGGCGATGGCGATCAGCTTCTGGTCTCCATAGGAAAGGTCGCCCGCGAGTTGATGGGCCTTGCCGGCCATGCCGAGCAGCGCCAGGCAATCCAATGCCTTCTCGCGCGTGGCCACTTCCTGGCGGCGGACGGCGAAGGGCCGCAGGGCCAGTTGGCTGATGCGCTCCCCCAGCTGCCCCGGCACTGCCATGGCGACGTTGTCTAGGGCGCTGACGCGCTGACACACCCGGACGTCTTGGAAGGAACGAGCCAGGCCGAGCTGGGCGAGCGCATGGGCGGGGGTGCCGGTCACGTCCTGACCCCGTAGGAAGACGCGGCCGGAATCGGCGCTGATCGTGCCGCAGATCATGTTGAAGATCGTGGTCTTGCCAGCACCATTGGGACCGATGAGGGCGGTGATTTGGCCGGCTGGCAAGGAGAACGACGCGCCGTTGACGGCTTTGAGACCACCGAAGCTCTTGTGCACATCGACCACCTGGACCGCGGCCTCACCCGGCTTGCCGCCGACCGCACTGACTCGCGCGAGACGCTCAAGCGCCTCTGCGGGGGTACGGGTCTCCAGAGCCCCCCGTCGCCGCCATAGACGACTGATGCCGGCGCCCTCTGGCAGCAGCCCCGACGGGCGTAGGCGCATCATCAAAACCAGTGCCGCCCCGTAGATCACTGCCTGCCAAGGGATGGCGCTGTCGCCGATGAACCGGCGCAGAGTCGGAGCCAACAAACCTAGGACAACGCCCGCGACAACGGTTCCTGTGATGTTGCCGGCTCCCCCAAGGACGACTATGGAGATGACCAAGATCGATAGGTCCAGGGTGTAGTTGCCTGGCACCACCGAGCCGTAGTAGTAGGCGGCCAGGGCGCCGGTTCCACCAGCGATGGCAGCGCTGATGCCAAAGGCAAGCAGTTCTGGCCCCACCGGGTTCTTGCCGATGCTCGATACCGCAGAGTCGTGCTCGCGAATCCCCTTGAGCAGGCGACCGAAAGGCGATTCACCCAGCCGCCAACACAGCAGGACGACACCGATCGTAGCGATGAGCATGATGAAGAACATCCGCTCAGGCGCCGAGAAGCCGGCTCCGAAGATGCTGATGGGCGGAATCCCAGACAGCCCGTACGGTCCGCCGGTTACCGACTCGGCGAGCCCCATGAGCTGATTGGCAACCAACTGAAAGGCCAAAGTCAGCAAGATCAGGTACTCGCCCCGAACCAGACGTACTGCTGGAACGGAGATGAGCAGTGCCCCCAGGAACGCGACAACGATAGCGGCGATCATCGCTGGCAGCCAGTTCCAACCGAAACCGGAGACCACTCCGGCTGTACTGGCCGCGCCATGAACGGCCGAGGGGAGGGTGAGCCGGGCCGCTGTGAAGCCGCCGATGCCGAAAAAGATTGCATGTGCCATCGAGATGCGGCCGGCGTAGCCAACGAGAAGGTTCAGGGATACGCCGAGCATGATGTAGACGAGGACCGTGATGCCGACGTCTGCGTAGTAGCTCATTTAGACCGCTTCCTTGCCGAGTAGACCCTGCGGTCGGATCAGCAGCACGAGGAACATGGCTCCGAAAACAACGACGGGTCCGTAGTCAATGGCAAGGAAGAGTCCGGCCCAGTTGCTCACTAGGCCAAGAAGGAGCCCCCCAAGCGCGGCTCCGCGCAGCGACCCGATGCCGCCCAGGAACGCGGCGATGAAAGCGGTGAGTACTGGTCCCAACCCCATCGTTGGGCTGGCGACGCCCCGCAAGGTGAACAGGAGTCCGGCCACCGACATCAGCAGCGAGCCGATACCGAACACGAGTAGATAGACCGATTTACGGTTGATTCCTACGGCCGCCGCCATCGTTGGGTTAGTCCTCATGGCTGTCACTGCACGACCGAAGCGGGTGCGGTCGATGAAGATGACGACCGCTGCGATCAAGGCGGCGGACACGAGCACAACGAGGATGTCGTGCCGAGTGATAGTGACGGGGCCCGGGGTGTAGGTGTGGTTGGCGAAGCCGGGTAGGGATTTGTTGTCCGGTCCGAAGACGATTTGGAGCAGGTTCGGGAACGCCACGCTGATGCCCAATGAGACCAAGAAGATGGTCAACAGCGTGGCGTCCCGACCAACCATGGGACGGTAGGCGAAGAAGTCGATCGCAAGCCCGCTCGCCGTACCTGCGGTGAGACCTATGGCGCATGCCAACACCAAACCAAGACCTTGCTCCGACGCCCAAACTGCCGAGTAGGCGGCCAACGCGTAGGGCACCGCATGTGCAAGGTGAAAGATCTTCGTCGTCGCGTAGATGACTCCAAAGCTCACACCAAGCAACGCGTAAGTCATGCCGACCACCACACCGGAAACAGTGAGTTGGGCGAGCAGGTCAAGATTCATGCGGGCTCCTTAAACCAGTTCCAGGCTAACTATTGGCCTAGCGCTGTCTTTGGGTCCGCACCAGGAGCGAGTTTCGTGATCGTCACCAATTTCACCGGCTTGCCGCCCACAACCTTAAACACCGCCATGGGCTTAGAGATTGTGTGTCCGGTGACGTCGAACTGGACCTCGCCCGGCTTATCAGCCGAACCGCCGTAAAGAGAGGGGAACTTGGGATTGTCAACGAGCGCCTTCTGCAACGCCACAGTGTCGTTCGGGTCCCCACCGGCGGCGATCACGCGGCGAGCGAGCTCCCAAACCCAGAAGACCTGCTCGTAATAGTTGGCTCCGTAGTACTCCGGGTCCTTGCCGTACGCGTCCCGATAGCCCTTGACAAAGATCTGGTTCCACGGATTGGGATTGGTCGGGTCGTAGAAGTCCGTAGCGAAGTTGTAGCTGTTGTAGCTGTCTCCAGCGACCTTCGCGGCCTGCGCAGTGAACTCGATACCCATGATCGGGATGGTCAGGCCTGCCTCACGAATGGCCTTGACCAGATAACCGACATCATCGCCGAAGCTGAACGTCAGGATCGCATCGGGCTTGGAGGACTTCACCCGTGCCACGAGCGCCTGGAAGTCGGTCGCTCCGACATCGTGCTGCTCATTGGCAACAACCGAGCCGCCTGTCAGCTGCTTCCAGACTCGCGGGGCGATCTCGTTCCGACCTGCGACACCGTTCTCCTTGGTGCCGACAACTGCCAACCGCTTGGCGTTCGGGTAGGTCTTGGCCAGGTAGGCCAGCGCACCGGGAGCCGGGTCATCGCCAAAGATCATGCGTGTCTGGTACAGGAACGGCTTGCCAACTTGGCCGGGGCTGGACCCTCCGCCGTTGAAGGACAGGAGCTTGTCCTGGGCAATCAACGGAACGATCGCTTCGCTCGGGGCACCGTATGACGTCTGAAGAATTTTGATCTTGTTCTGAGAGACCATCTCGCGGACTCCGCTCAGAGCAGCGGGCACCTCACCACTCTTATGATCTGCAATCGTGATCTTATAGTCGATGCCGTCCGCCGCCTTGATCTCTGCAGCGGCGAGCTTGGCGCCCTTACTCATGACGTCACCGAAGAACGAGCCCTGACCGGTGACGGCCAGCAGCATGCCGGCCGGGATGGTGACCCCCGAACCCCCAGCCTTGCCCCCCGGCCCGAAGATCTTGTGCAGTCCGCTTGAGGCCGCTGAGTCCGCGGCGGGAGCGCTGCTGGTGGTGCCTCCGGACGCGCCGGAAGAGGTAGCTGATTTTCCGGACGAGGACGAGCCACAGCCCGCCAGAGTTGCTGCGAGTGCAGCAGTCCCCAGCAGGGCCACCGAGCGTCGATAGGAACGCCGCTTGAACTTTGGGCGCGATGCCGTGCGGACTCGGGCATCACCAAGAATGTCTGTCACTACGCGTTCTCCTGACGTGGGACGTGGTCGCATGCGACCAGATGGGTGCGCCGGCGCGCTGGCGCCGTTCCTCGCTACGTAGTTCCCTGGCCCTCGGTGGCAACCGGGGATGAGGCCCTGATGCTCGGGCTGGTCTGGGTCTCCTAGGAGCCGGACCAATGTGCCCTAGGGGCTGCGTTAGGCGACACCTCCGTCTACGAGCAGAATCTGCCCAGTCATGTAGCTCGAGGCGGAGGAAGCCAGATAAAGAACGGCGCTTGCGATCTCCTCCGGGGTCCCTTGACGGCCCATGGGAACCGCTTGGGACACGGCGCGCTCCTGCGCGTCGCGACCCCCCATAAAGTTGATCGCAGGTTGGTTAAAGGGGGTGTCGATCCAGCCAGGACAGATCGTGTTGACACGCACGTGCGGGGCCAGTTCGGCTGACAGCGCACGACTGAATCCGACGATCGCTCCTTTGGATGCCGAGTAGGCCGTCATGCCGGGCCCTCCCTTGACCGCCGCCAAGGACGCGGTGAAGAGCAACACGCCATCGCTCCCCTTGCGCAGATGAGCGACCGCGTGCTTGGCACCCAAAAAACAATGCCGCGGGTTGACTGTGAACAGCGCATCCCAGTCCTCGACGGGGAAGCTGCTCACCTCACCGGAGCGCTGCAGCCCCGCGTTGAAGAATCCGACATCTAGACCCCCCAACCTCTCGGCGGCGGTGTCGATGAGGTGCTTGACCGCGGACTCGCTGGTCACGTCCGTGGCGATGTACGACGCTTCGCCGCCCTCGTCCTCGATCATGCGCACGGTTTCAACCGTGCCGACCTCGTCCACGTCTCCGATAGCTAGACGGGCGCCGTGTCGAGCTAGCAGCAAGGCCGTGGCCCGGCCGATGTTGGCCGCGCCACCAGTCATCACGACGCGTCTGCCAACCATCTGTCGCAGGTCGCTCACCCGCTTACTTCCCGGCCGCGGCGGCTCCGGCTGCAGCCACTTCGTGATCTTGGTCGGGGGAGCCGCCGGCCACGCCGATGGCCCCAACGATGGCGCCACCGACGGTGGTGATCGGGACTCCGCCGCCGAACGTCACCAGGGAGCGTCCGGCGGCAAGGTGGGAGGTCTGCAGGCCGAAGAGTGGGCCGCCCGGCTGCGTCGCAACATCGACGTCTTTGGTGGCGCAATTCAGGGAGCGGGCCGTGTATGCCTTTGCCTGCGAAATCTCCGCGCTAGCGAGCAGCGCATCGTCCATCCGAGCGAATGCGAGCAGCTCCCGCCCACTGTCAAGCACTGCTACAGAGGACGGCGAACCAATCTCACGGGCCTTGGCGAGTGCGGCCTGCAGGGCCGCTTGAGCGGCTTCAAGCGTCAACGCGGACAAGATGTCTCCAGGTGGGGATCAGGGGTGGGCGGATGGTCATGTTGCGAGCGCGAGTGGTCGGATGGGTGACCCGGTGACTCCGCGTAGCTTCAGGGGCAGGCACAGGAACAGAAACTTCCAGCATTGGGCCGCTGCGAGGGCCTCAAGGTTGAGGTTTTCAACGATGTAGATCCCGGCCTCGACGATGAGAATTGTGTGACTGGGTAGCAGCCCCAGCTGCGGATCATCGTTGCCAGGGTGGTCGAAGGCGACGTTGTCCGCCCCGCACAAGAACGGATGCCGGGCTGCCAGCCAGCGGGCCGCGTCGCTGCCCATGCCCGCGGCATCCAGATACACATCACCGTCGGCGAACCGCTGCCCCCAGCCCGTCCTTATCAGGACGCAGTCCCCCGGCTCGATGGTCACGCCTTGGGCCTGGGCAGCGGCGTCGAGGTCGGCGGCCGTCACGAGCTCCTTCGCCGGCAGGTGAGCTCCTCCTCGGGCGGTCGCCACGTCCAGCAGAACACCTCGGCGCATGATCGGGGCAATGGTCTCCGCACCGAGCACAGAGAACCCCTGTGGGCTCTGGATGCTGGCGTCGACGTGAGTACCCCCGAACATCTCCATGTCCACCGCCTGATGGCAGAGCGCGTCGATGTGGGTACCGGAATGGTCGGCCATCGTGATCAGACCCGAGGCACTGGTCCGTGCTTGACCGGCCACGACCTCGTGGCGACGGTGCAACGTGTACACGAACCCCGGCCAATGTCCGGAGAAGATCGGTGCCCCGACATACCGCTCATGTTCGAGGTCGTATACCGTCAGCGAGTTCGCAAGGGCAGCGAGATCGGCAATCTCGGAGGCTGTCACTGGGCCGGGGACGCCGGCAGCGGCACGCCCGCTCTGGCCCAATGTCCTTGGCTGATCTCGGTGATCAACACGTGGATGCGGTCGGGGTCGACACCCAGGTGTCGCTCGACCACCGTCGTCAAGTCCGCTAGGAGCGCGGTCTTCTGCTCCACAGAGCGACCTTCAAGAAGCTGTAGGTGCAAGATCGGCACCGCGCCACCGCCTCACGCATCTTCCGGCGACTGTTGCAGCCGCGTTCCGAGAAGGTAAACACAGTTCGCACAGCGGAACAAGCGCTTTCGGAACAAAGTTTCTCTAGGCGGAACGGCTCGGTCCGGTTCAGTACCCCGTGGGCGGTTCCGCCGTCACGAGGCCGGCCAGTCGACGCGCATGGTTCGTCCGAGCGTCCCTCCAGTCCAGGAGGCCAAAATGCGATCTACACCTGGTGGATGACTTGGGTCCACGGGAGCGCGTAGTACCGGATACCAGTAGCGCCCGACGCCTGAGAACGTCCCTTCTCGGGAGCACTGGGTTTACCGGGAGCAGCGGATTGGTGCTACTTCGCGGCCGAACCCGACCACACCACACCGCTCGTGCAGCAGCCTCATCTGCCGCTGAGCGCTCGCCCCGCGGGTCACCGCTCGGCCATAAGCGCCGCTATAGAGCGCGTCGCTGGCGCCGCTCTGCTCCCACCACGTTCCCAACGCCTGACCTGGCGTCCCGCCACTTGAGGCGGACACCGCACTCGCACGCCGCCCAGGACAACGGCGGCGGGGCTTTGCAAGGACCTCCGGATCGTCGCGTGGATTGGCGACGAAAGTAACGACCGATGCTGGCGTCGCAGCAGGTCCTCGCCGAGCCACTCCATGGCGGTCGTGGTCTCGCACCGCAGGGCGTCTGCCGGAGACACGCCCAGCGTGACGAAAAGCGCTAGCCCCGCTGCTGCAGTAGCGGTCTGATCTTGGGGCCCGACACGGGCTCTGGAAGCGCGAAAGTGCCTGTCTTTGGCTGGGATTCTTGTCTTGCTGAGGGACAAGAAGACTCAACGAGAGAGGCACTTCGCAGGTGCAACCTACAACGAGCAGGACGCCGCCGACCATTACGTGTGACGGGACGGGGGTGGTGTCGCACGCCGGGACGGTGCTGCTGGCTGAGTTGGCGGACCGGATCGGTCTGACGGCGGCGCGTTGAGCGAGGCCACCGACGGCCTGCGGGAACGCCGTGCTGGTCACGATCCCGGCCGGGTGCTGGTTGATGTGGCGGTCGCGATCGCCGATGGCGCGGTGTCGATCAATGATGTGCAGACGCTGGCCGATCAGCAGGGTCTGCACGGCCCGGCTGGGTCGGTCGCGTCGACCGCGACGATCTGGCGGGTGCTGGCCGGCATCGCCGCCGACCCCGGCATCCTCGCGGCGATCCGGCAGGGCCGGGCGCAGGCTCGGGACCGGGCCTGGTTGGCCCGCGGTGA
>JAABVA010001908.1_pt1 | contig 21400 bp, 18 predicted proteins | sample 5560331 | NCBI WGS metagenome assembly JAABVA01 (sample SAMN12812661, study PRJNA571458) | rock metagenome | isolation source: Antarctica rocks | place: Antarctica: Victoria Land, Mt New Zealand sud | collected 2016-01-07
AGAATCGCCACCGTAGTCGCCTCGGCACCCGTACCGGCGGTAGTGGGTACAGCGAGCAACGGCTTCAGGGGCGAGGGCGGTTTCTTACCGCCACCGATGGGCGGGTTGACGTAGTCGATGATCTCGCCACCGTGCGTCGAGATTAGGTCCGACACCTTCGCTGTGTCGATGCTCGACCCGCCCCCTATCGCCACGAACCCATCGAAGTTGCCCTCCTTGGCGAAGTCCGCAGCCTCCTGGAAAGAGTCCGCTGTCGGCTCGACCCTTGATCGATCCCAGACCTCGACCTCTATCCCCTCGGCTTCGATCAACTCCTGTATCCGGGGCGTGATGTTCGCCTTGACGATGCCCGGGTCCGAGATGAGCATTACCCGGCTCACCCCCATCCGCTTGATCTCCCAGCCGACCTCCTCGGAAGCCCCGGGCCCGTACTTAAGAGGCGTAGCCTCCAGCGTAAAGATGGTCTCGTTGCCGTTCGCAGCCATATCTCTCCTTTCCCCGGCGGAGTCCCCCGTACCCCGCGCCATGTCCCCGACAATATACCCACACTGTACCCGCTGCAACCCGGATAAACGGTGCGAGGGGGCTCGCTCTTGTACTCTACTTCGTGAACACGGAGGCGGAACCGGCGCAGGCCAGGGGGATAGCGCTCTAGTGACGCGAGCATCGACCAAAGATTCGGGCGGGACCGGAGAGCGGGAGACAAGCCCGAAGCAGGTAGTTTGGATCACGCTGGCGCTCTCGTTGGGACCGGCGGTTACGCTGGGGCTGGTTCGCTTCGCCTACGCGCTCTTGCTCCCGGCGATGCGGGACGACCTCGGATGGTCCTACGCGCTGGCTGGCGGGATCAACACGGCGAACGCCGCCGGATACCTCGCTGGCGCGCTGCTCGCCGCCCCAACAACGCGCCGGATCGGGGTCAGGAGATCCTTCGTCGTGGCGCTGTTGGTGGCAGCGCTAGCGCTCCTCGCCTCGGGTCTTCCGACCGTCTACGCCGCGCACGTACTCCTGCGCATAGTCGCCGGTGTAGGCGGGGCGGTGGCCTTTGTCTCGGGTGGCGTGCTCGCCGCTCATGCGACTTCAGGGCGCCCAGGAGAGCCCTCGGCGGCCACGGTGCTCGGCCTGTACTACGGAGGCGGCGGGGTCGGCATCCTCGTCTCCGGTCTGGCGGTGCCCGCCCTGCTGGAGTTCGGACCTGTCGAGCCCGCCGCCTGGCGGATCGGGTGGGTCTGTATAGGGGCCGCCTCTCTGCTCGCGCTCGTCGTGGCGGGGACCGCCGCGCGCAGGCTGCCGGAGTCAGCTTCCGCTACTGACGAAGAGGAAGCGCGTAACGGAGGCCAGGTCTCCCCGGTGCGGCTGCTCGCACCGGCGCTCGCCGCCTACTTCTTGTTCGGGACGGGATACATAGCGTACATGACGTTCGTGGTGGCCTTCCTCCGGGACCGAGGAGCGGAGGCGCTTGAAATCTCGATCTTCTGGGCGCTACTCGGAGTCGCGGCGATGGTCTCGGCGCCACTGTGGGGGCCGGTGATCGAGGGTTTTCGCGGCGGACGGGCGCTCGCCACGGTGACCGCGGTCGTCGCGGCGGGCGCCATCCTGCCGCTCGTCTCGGGCAGCCTCGTGGTAGCGCTCGCCTCCGCCGTCCTGTTCGGGGGCTCTTTCCTCGCGGTCGTGACAGCAACGACCGCGCTCGTCCGGCGCTCGCTGCCGGCCGGTGCCTGGCCCTCCGGCATCGCCGCCTTCACCATCCTCTTCGCCGCCGGGCAATGCGTCGGCCCGATCGTCTCGGGTATCGTCTCCGACAGCTTCGGCGGTCTAGAAACGGGCCTCGGCCTCTCGGCGATCATCCTCGTTGCGGGCGCCCTCGTCGCACTCGCCCAACGAGAGCCAGAACAAGGCGTGTAACGAGAAATACCAGTATGCTGACCAATTGACATAGTGTAAGGTGTAAGCAACAATCTAAGCTTGGGGAAAGCGAATAACCAGGGAAAGAGGAGGTTCACCTTATGTCCTCTGTATACGAGAACAAGCCGTGGTTGAGCAGGTACGCGGAGTACGTGCCACACGAGTTGCCACTGCCCGAGAGGAGCATGTCCGACCTCTTCGGGGAGTCGGCGAGCCGCGTCCCCGACCGCGACGCCATCCGGTACTTCGACGCGACTATCTCCTATGGCGAGCTGGCCGACCTCGCCGACCGTTTCGCGGCGCTGCTGGCCTCCCGAGGGGTTGAGAAGGGAGACCGGGTCGCCGTCTACACTCAGAACGACCCGCAGTTCCTCGTCGCCCAATTCGGCGCCTGGCAGCGCGGCGGGATAGTCGTACCGCTCAACCCGATGCTCAAGGGCAAGGAGCTCGACTACCACCTTAACGACTCCGGAGCGAAGGTGCTCGTCTGCCTGGAGGATCTCTACGAGACCGTCGCGAGGGAGGTAGTGCCAGGAACGAAGGTGGCGCACGTCCTCACTACCAGCGCGCTGGACTTCCTCCCTAAAGAGCGCCCGGAGATGTTCGAGGGCGTCGAGAAGAAGCGCCCTGAAGGGACGACGGACCTGATGGAGGTGTTGCGCGAGACGGAGCCAGACGCGGGGGCCAGGGTGCGGAACGCGCCAGAGGACACGGCCTACCTCGTCTACACCTCGGGGACCACGGGCAGGCCCAAGGGAGCGATAGAGACGCACTCCAATGTCGCGTTCAACGCCGAGTCCTACCGAACCTGGATGCGGATCGGCGACGACGATTCCGTCTTCGGGGTGGCGCCGCTCTTTCACATAACCGGCCTCGTCGGACACGCAGCCCTCGCCGGACTCGCCGGTATACCACTCGTCCTCTTCCACCGCTTCGACGTCGATGAGGCGCTACGCCTCATCGAGAAGTGGCGTCCGACCATGACCGTGGGGTCAATAACCGCCTTTATCGCGCTGATGAGCGCGCCGGACTCCGGGGAGCGCGACCTCTCCTCCCTACAGAAATGCTACAGCGGCGGCGCGCCGATAGCGCCGAGCATCACCGAGCAGTTCGAGGAGAAGTTCGGCATCTACATCCACAACATCTACGGCCTCACCGAGAGCAACTCCCCGACCCACGCGACGCCCCTGGGCGACCGCGCGCCTGTGGACGAAGAGAGCGGCGCCCTCTCCGTGGGGGTCCCGATCCCCAACTGCGAGGTCCGGCTCGTGAAGGTCGAGGACCCGTCGGAGGAGGTCCTAATCGGGGAATCCGGGGAGTTCGCTGCCAGGGGACCAATGATCTTCAAGGGCTACTGGAACAAGCCCGAGGAGACCGAGGAAGCCTTCCAAGACGGCTACTTCCTCACCGGCGACGTGGCGGTGATGGACGAGGATGGCTGGTTCTACATCGTGGACCGGAAGAAGGACATGATCAACGTCGCCGGCTATAAAGTCTGGCCGCGCGAGGTCGAGGATGTCCTCTACACTCACCCACAAGTAAGAGAGGCCGCCGTCGTCGGCATAGCCGACGAGTACCGGGGCGAGACCGTCAAAGCCTTCGTCGCCCTCAAAGAGGGAGAAGAGGTTTCCGAGGACGACCTGGTCTCGTACTGCAAGGAGCGGATGGCCGACTACAAGTACCCACGCCAGATCGAGTTCCTCGACGAGCTCCCAAAGACCGCGACCGGCAAGTTCCTGCGGCGTGAGCTCCGGGACGAGGCAAGGGCAGAAGCGTAGAGAAAGGAGACAAGACGTGTTGGTCTTTGTGGATATAAAGGTGGACCCGAAGAGGGAGCTCGCTTCGCTCGACGAGCTTTGGGACGTGTGGGAGGAAGAGACCAAGGTCGCTCTGGAGGCGATGCAGGCGGGCAAGATCGTCGCGCTCTACAAAGTCTCGGGGCAGCGGCGGGTGATCGGGGTGCTCGACGTCGAGTCCCACGACGAGCTTGACCAGATACTCATGGCCGGCCTCCCCATGGCCCACTACCTGGAGTTCGAGCAGGTCCTTCCCGTGCGCGAGTACGCCGCCTTTGCCGAAGACATCCGCAACCGCTGGAGCGCAGCAGCCTCCTGACCATCTTCGAGAAGGCAGTGCGTATAGGGAATTGGCGAGAACCGGCCGGGCTTCCGGGCCAGTTCTCGCCCGGTTCGGAGCTCTCTCCCTACAGACCGCGTCCATCGTGCTCTAAAGTTCTGGATGCAAAGATCGGCGCGAGAAGGATGAGCTCCGTGCCGGTAACGAGCGAGTCTGCTGCCGTTTCGCGGAGATTTTGCCCAGAAACCTGGACCTCCTGCTCGAGGTCGCTGACGTCTAGAGGTACAGAAACCGGGTCGCGGCACCCCTGCACAGTAGGAACACAGGCCCCATCTTCGGCGCCTCCTGTAACGGAGTCACTTTTCAGGCGCCGGATGTGACGTGTACCGAAAACGGCAGGATCGTCGAACGTGAGTCAAGTCGCCATGGTCCCTGCGATCCAGCCATCCTCCCGACGCTCCTGACGGCCGTTCTGCTCTTCCTCGTCCGTCCGCCCGAGGTACCGCTCGCCGCCATCGTCATAGGGCTCGTGCTCTTCGCGGTGGTGCTGGTCTCGACCATACCAGGGGCACCCTAGCACATAAAGCTCACGGGCAGCTTCGCCCCCACCCTCGCCTGTTTCCTCTACAGACTACTGGACCTTTGGCTCCTCTATCAGACTGCCGCCCGAGGAGCATCATGCCCACCTTATTGGTATATGCGCATGGGTCATATGTGCAGGTAGCAAAAAAAGCGCTCTCACTGGTATAATAAGATGTACAAGCCGATGGATTAAGATCGAGGATGGCATCAACTGGCATGCAGAGAGGAGACCACACAGGTGACGGAAGAAGGACGAGCCAAGTCTATCATGGACCCGATGGAACTCTGGAGGCAATGGTACGAGACGAGCACCAAGATGTGGTCGGGCGTCTTTCAGACAGAGCAGGAGAACTACATGGACCCGTACAAGATCTACCGTCAGTGGTTCAACGGTCTGGAGGAGATGCAGCAACGTATGCTCGGGTCGATGGGTTTGTTGGCGAGCAACGGCAGCGCCGCGAACAGTGACCCTGCGTCATCCGTAGGCAATAATCCAGCGGCAATGCTAAACCCGGCCGCGTTGGCGAACCCGGCGGCGACCAACAATACAGGCGCTGACGCGGCCGCCGGGCAGGCAGCCGAGATACAGAACCAATGGAAGCAGTGGAAGCAGTGGTTCGAGGCTGTTCAATACTCTTGGGAGAAGGTCGCGGCGCTCGGGCAGGAGACCGTGGAGCTCACGCCCCGTTGGATCTCCACGCTCGACCAGATCCGGAACAACCTGCTCAGCGCCGAGGGGTATCCGACCGACTCGTTGCAGTTCGCCACACGTTGGTACAACGCGACGAGCGGGCCACTCTCCGACTTCATCGGCGATCTCATAGAGCGCGAGGACTTCCTGGAGACCTCCAGCCAGTTGTTGCAGAGCTACGCCAGCTTCTACAAGGTCTACCGGCGCAACTCCGAGGAATATCTCAAGGCCCTTTCGCTCCCCGTGCGCTCGGACATCGCGCGGGTAGCCGGGCTCGTAGTGGCCCTCGAAGAGAAGATTGATCGCATTGAGGAGGCCTTCGAGGACTTTGAGTACGGTTACGCCAAGCCCGCCACCGCCGAGTCGATCGAGGGCATAGAGGAGCGGATAGGCAGAATCGAGGGTGCCCTGGAGCGCATCGAAAGTGAGCGCGCGGATAGCGTGACCGCTGACTCGGTGAGCGGCCTCGAGCGGCGGCTCGACGGGGTTGAGGGCAAGATCGACCGGCTTATCGCCGCATTCGAGAACTCTTCCCAGAACGCTGGCGTCCAGACGGAGGCTCCCCAGGAAGCGGAGGGTTCGCAGAACGGCGATTCGGAGGTTAGGGCGACGGCCGCGGCGCGGCGCAGGGCCGAGGAGCTCAGCGTAGACCTATCGGATGTAGAGGGGACCGGGAACGACGGCCAGATCACGGTAGACGACGTACGTAGGAAGGAAGCCAACTAAATGACGGACCGTACAGGAGGCAGCACCGGCGCAGTACCGCCGGACGCCGAGAACTTCTTCGACAAGTACAGTGCGGGCATGAGGGTGGTCGTCGAGGGCGCGCAGGCCGACACCGGCCAGACTCCCAAAGAGGTCGTCTGGACCAAGAACAAGGCCAGGCTCTACCGCTACGAGCCCTCGGCCGAGAAGAAGCACCCGGTGCCGATCCTCATAGTCTACGCCCTCATCAACAGGCCGTACGTCCTGGACCTTCTTCCAGGCAACAGCTTCATCGAGTATCTCACCGGCGAGGGCTTTGACGTCTACCTCCTCGATTGGGGAGTTCCCGGCGACGAGGACAAGGATCTCGACTTCGAGCACCTCATCCTCGATTACCTGCCACGGGCGGTCAAGAAGGTTCTGAGGACTTCCGGAGCCGACGAGTTTACCTTGCTCGGCTATTGCATGGGCGGCACGATGAGCACGATGTACGCTTCGCTCTTCCCCGAGCATATGAAGAACCTCGTCCTGCTCACGACCCCGGTGCAGTTCCCGAGGGACGCTATGGGCACCTACAGCCTCTTCACCAGCGATAAGAACCTCAACCCGGACCTCCTCGCCGACTCCTTCGGGAACATCCCCGGCGAACTGATCGATACTGGCAACAGGATGCTAAAGCCGGTCACCAACTACATCGGCACCTACGTCAACATGTGGGAGCGCCTCTTCGAGGACAAGCCGATGGAGACCTGGCTCGCGATGAACAAGTGGGTCAACGACGGTCCTCCGTTTCCAGGCGCGGCTTTCAAGACCTGGATCAAGGACTTCTACCAGCAGGACAAGCTGGTCAAGGGTGAGATCAAGCTGCGGGGCCGCCGCGTGGACCTCTCGAACATAAAGGTTCCGATCCTCTCGGTCGCCGGCAAGAAGGATCACATCTGCCTCCTACCGCAGGCCGAAGCCATCATGGATCTGGTATCGAGCGAAGAAAAAGAGTTCTTCGTCGTCGACGCCGGCCATGTCGGCCTTATGACCGGACGCGGCGCCAAGAAGGGCCTCTGGCCCAAGGTCGAATCCTGGCTTGAGGAGCGCTCCGGCGCCTAAAAGGGCTAACAGCGAATAAAGGAACAGGGGCAGGAGCCGGAAGGTTTCCGCCCCTGCTCTACGTCTAACAGCTCCCACGAAGGTGGTGACTTCACACTCTCATCCGCATTGGGTTGAACCGCCTGGATCTCGAAGTAGTCGTGGATCCAATCCTCGTCCTCTAAGGTTATCGACATTGTGCCGTCACCCAGCAGTGGGGTTTTCTTGCGTGGGACTTAGCCTCACTTTGCTTCTAGACCGGGAGATCTCTAGAACCATCCGCGCCGACATCTGTCGGGACAGCGGTGGCCCTCAGTCCCAAAACCTCCACGTTTAAATTGCTACACTCCTGCTGGTTGACATACACAAAGAGGTCATCTACACAGCGAGCTATTATCCCCTAGTGCGTAGAATCGTAACCGGCTTGCGCAACTCCTTCTGGTGAAAACCACAACGCCACCCCCTAGCATGCGTATCCGAAGTAACCGAAGATCATCCCATAAGACCTCGGAAAGACCCACACACGATCAGTCATAGAACAAGCGGTCGACACCATGAAGCGCCGACCGCGAGTAAGCCTGATTAAAGATTAAAAGAGAGGGCCAGAGCCTGTGCAGGCCCTGGCCCTCTCTTTAGGATCTACCGCTTTCGTCTGGTTAGCTGTTCGACCTTCTACCGGCCTTCTGGTTCTGCTGGGCGGTCTGGTTGGCGGTCTCGGCGCTCTCCTGACCGGCCTGAGTAGCGGCCTGGGCACTCTGACTCGCTGACTGACTCGCCGCCTGCACACTCTGCTGTGCTGCCTGTCCAGCGGCCTGAACGCCCTTCTGGGTGGTCTGGCTCGCTGCCTGCATGTTGTTCTGCACGACCTGCGTGGCCGACCTCAACGTCTCCTGGTAGAAGGAGAGGGCCGAGTTTAGGAACTCGGAGTAGGCGTTGGTTGACTCCTGGGTGAGCGTCTTAAGGGCTTCCTGCTGACGCTCGCCCTGGTCCTGAACGGTCTGCGCCGCCTCCCGGTTACCCTCGGTCTGGCTCTGAAGCTGCTGGATCCAATTCTGGAAGAAGTCTTGCGTGAGCTTCAGATTGCTCTCCTGCAAGGAAACCGTCCTGTCGGCGAGCATCTGGAACGCCTGCCTGGCCGAATCGGTTAGCTCCTCGCTAGCCTGATTGATGTTCTGCGCCTTCTGCTTATCCATAATCTTTTTCCTTTCGCGTGCTTAACGCTTTACTACTTCGTACTTGTTTTGGGGCTTTGCCCGGCAGCGATTCTGTCTAAACCACCGGCATCCTCCCCTATCCCTGAAAATTACCCTCGATGAACCCCTCCTGCCTTCTCTCTTCCACTATCCTTTCGTCTAGCTATATGTAGCTTACACATATATGGCAGCCTGTCAAGATTTTTCTGGGTTTTAGCTATGGTTTGCGCGCAACCGACGGGCAATTTATTGAGGACGGGAAACACAGAGCGTATACCGGACTATATGGACCCATATTTTACTATTTCAGTTACTATTATGGCAGGATTCAGGCTCGGGAGGGCAGTACTCTGTCGAGCCGTTACGAATATTACTAAGGAGTGTTTAGGCGGTGCGACGGGCATATGTTGATTTCGTAGCAGACGCCGGTACCCGTCGGCGCCGCGCAGATTGCTGCGCGGTCGACACGGGGGAGGAGGACCAGAAATGACGAAAAAGGCCAAGACCCACAAGGAAGCGAACCTGATTGAGGACGGCGAGGAGAGGAAATACCCGGACCCTTACGGCCTCTACCGGCGATGGTTCGAAGCTCCGGGGGATAGTCAGGCCTGGACATACGGGGAGACTGTCAGCCCCGAGGAGCTCGACGAGTTGTGGAGGCGATGGTTCGATACGATGACCGGAACCTTCGAGGGGGGCGCTGGGACGCAGAACGGCCTCGTGGAGGGCATGGCCCCGTTATTGGAAGAGATGGCCGGGGAGCTACGCGACGAGATGCTTTCGGAGGGGGATCTGCCCGAGGATCCCATCAGGCACTTCGTGCGCTGGTACCGGGCCAACGGCGAGCGGTGGACCGAGGCCGCCGGCCAGCAATTGAGTAAGGAAGAGGTTCTGGAGTCAGCCGGTCGCTTCTTCGAGACCTACGCCCGCTCGCACAAGCAGCTTCGCCGGGTCTCCGAGGAGGGCTCGAAGAACCTTCGCGTCCCAACCCGCTCCGACGTGGCAAGGGTGGCGAAGCTCGTCGTGGTGGTAGAGGACAAGGTAGACAGGATCGAGGAGGCTTTCGAGGAGTTCATCCACGGCGACTCCGAGCCCGCCACCGCCGCGGCCGTGGGCCACCTGGAAGAGCGCATGAACCGGCTGGAAGGCAAGATGGACCGCCTCCTCGACGCCCTGGAGAAGCTCGGGGCCGGCGGGAACGGAGAGAGTCCTTCCAAAGCGAATGGACGGGGGATATTCTTGGAAGATTCGGAGGAGGGCTAGATGGCGGAGCGGCGGGGCGCCTTGCCATCCGAGTTGGAGGAGACCTTCGAGAAGTATGCTGAGGGTGCCCGGATCATGTCGGAAGGCGCGAGGGCTAGCACGGGTCAGACCTTCAAAGAGGAGATCTGGGCAAAAAATAAGGCCAGGCTCTACCGCTACGCGCCGGGTGCCGAGAAGAAGTATCCCGTCCCCATCCTCCTGATCTACGCGCTCATCAACAAGCCCTACATCCTCGACCTGATGCCCGGCAACAGCCTCATCGAGTACCTCACCGACCAGGGCTTTGACGTCTACCTCCTCGACTGGGGCGTTCCCGGCGACGAGGACGAGGATCTCTGCTTCGAGGACTACGTCTTCGATTACATCCGGCCGGCGGTAAAGAGGGTTCTCAGGACCTCCCGTGCGGACGAGTACACGCTCTTCGGGTACTGTATGGGCGGCACGATAGCGGTAATGTACGCTTCGCTCTTCCCCGAGAAACTCAAGAACCTCGCCCTGCTCACAGCACCCGTAGACTTTGCTCCGGAAAATACGGGGTTGCTGGGACTCTGGACTAGTGAGAAACGCCTCGACCCGGACCTCTTCGTGGAGTCTTTCGGAAACATTCCGAGCGAGCTAATAGACAACGGGATGCAGATGCTCAAGCCCGTGACCAACTACGTTGGCTCACACGCGACTATGTGGGAGTGCCTCCTCGAGGATAAGCCGATGGAGACGTGGGCCGCGATGAACAAGTGGGTCAAAGACGGTACACCGTTCCCAGGCGGCGCATTCAAACAGTGGATCAGAGATTTCTACCAGCACAACAAGCTAGTGAAGGGCGAGATCGAGTTGCGCGGTCGTCGCGTGGACCTCTCTAACATCATCTGTCCTCTCCTGAACATCGTCGGCGAAAAAGACCACATCTGCCTCTTGCCGCAGGCCGAGGCTACGATGGATCTTGTCTCCAGCGAGGACAAGGAGTTCTTCGCCCTCGACGCCGGCCACGTAGGACTTATGATCAGTCGCGAGGCGAAGAAGGGCCTCTGGCCCAAACTCAACACCTGGCTCGCAGAGCGTTCCGGCGCTAAGAAGAGTTAACAGCAGAGGAGAAGGCGGAAGCTAACCCGGCGCCTACGTGAGAGCCAGGACGTAAGACCCTGGAAGGCCGCAAGGAGCACCGGAGGTAAACAGAATTCGATCGGGAACAAAGGCAAAAAGGCATTTATGGTGGAGACTAGAAAGACAACCCGACCATCGCCCAGGAAGCCAGGCTCACGAGCACCGCGGACAGACGAGCACGAGGAACTCACTATCCCGCGCTCCGTCCCGCGCTCCGCGCGGACAGACATCCTGCGTAGCAAGCTGAAAGCATTACACAAGGCGCACAGAGCAAAAAAGCAAACCCGTCTCGAACTCGACGAACCTGAGGCTGCCGCCAAGAATCCGGTTGCGGGCAGTATAAGCCCGCACCAGGCATCGTTCCCCGCCACGAACCCGACTGCCAGCCTATCAACGTAGTTCATCTCACCCTTTTGTTCTCGGTCATCCCGTCCCACAGCGAGGGATGCTATCAGGACGTTCGGGACCTATGAACGACGAAGGGGGGCCTCTTGGCCCCCCTTCGAGTACCGCTTCTCTACGGTCTTACTCTTCCCGGACGTAGGTGCCGGGGGCGTCCTCTATGGGCGGGTACTGTTCGCTACCCACGCCGGGCGGATCTACCTGCTCCCCGGAGTGGGGCGTGAGCCAGCTTATGAAGTCTTCCCACCACGTTCCTTCGTGCTGCTCGGCGTGCTCGAGCCACTCCTCAGGTGTCTCGTAGGCGCCGGTCTCCTCGGAGGACCAGTAGCCCTTGGCCTTGTCGGGTGAGGCCATCATGCCGGCGATGTGTCCACCGGCGGCTAGCGTGAAGCGAGTGTCGCCGTTAGTGAGCTTGCCGATGCTCCAGGCCGATCTCCATGGGACGATGTGGTCCGTTTTAGCGGCCACAGCGTAGATGTCGCCCGTGATCGTGCCGAGGTCCAAAGGACGGCCGTTGAACTCTATCTCACCCGGCTTCACGAGGTTATTCTCCAGGTAGGTGTTCCTGGTGTACCAGGCTTGGGCATCGCGGGCCTGGCGCGTGCTGTCGGCATTCCAGTAGAGCATGTCGAAAGCAGGCGGCTTCTGGCCCATAAGGTAATTGTTGATCACGTTTGCCCAGATCAGCTGTCTCGGTTGCAAGAGGTTGAACGTGTTGTACAAGGTGCGCCCGCCGAGATAGCCCTGCTCCAGCATCTGCATCTCCATGAGCTCTACCTGAGGCTCATCTATCAAGGCCCTGATCTCCCCAACCTCGGAGAAGTCCTGGAGCGAGACCATGAAGGTGGGTGGGCCGAGCTTTTGCCGCTCCTCATCGTCTCCGGCCGCGAGATACGCTATCATCATCGCCAGCAGCGTGCCGCCAATACAGTACCCGACAGGGTTTATTCTGTCCGCGCCAGTGATATCGAGCATCACGTCTACGGCCGCCATGGGGCCTTCGAGCATGTAATCCTCGAACTTGACATCTGCCATCGACTCGTCGGGGTTCTTCCAGCTAACCATAAAGAACTGAAAGCCCTGCTCCAGCATGTACTTGACGAAGCTGTTCTCGGGGCTCAAGTCGACGATATAGTATTTGTTGATCCAGGGTGGAATAAAGAGTATCGGCACCTCCTGAACCTTCTCCGTTTTCGGCTCGTACTGAATGAGCTCCATGAGCCTGTTGCGGTAGACAACCTTGCCCGGTGTCGTTGCGAGGTCCTTGCCAACCTCGAAAGCTTCGGAGTCGACCATGCTAAGACTTCCATCCTCGAGATCCGAGATGAGGTTGCGAGAGCCGTCCACGAGGCTCATCCCTCCCGTCTCGAACACACGCTTGAGAGCGGCGGGGTTGGTGAGTAGGAAGTTGACGGGGGCCATCGCCTCCACGAACTGATTGAGGTGAAACTTGAGCTTCTGCTGCTCGTCAGTGTCCTGCCCATTAGTCCTTTCGGACTCTTTGAGAAGGTAATCCGAAGCGAGCAGATACGACTGCTTTAGCGTCTCATAGTAGGGGTTCTGGTCCCACTCCGGCGCGGAGAAGCGCTTGTCATCCTCCATCGACTCCTTCCGCTCCTCTTGCTTGGGAAAACCCCAAAAGCGGGCCGCAGTGTCGCTCCACACCTCCATACTCGCCTCGAAGAAGCGCCGGTTGTAGTCCGTAGCCACCTGCATCGCTTTAGCAGGATCGGACATCTCGCGCATCCAAAGGGTCTGGAGGGCGCGGCTGATCTCCATCCAGTCAATCGGTATTACGCTGCTCAAAGGGTTAGCGTCCGACAACTTTTGCATGGCCGACATCAGCGGGTCGTTGGCTATGGTGCCTTGAGGCAAGGATTTCGCTTCCGCACCGGTGGATACGCCGGGCGTCATCATCCACGGTACGCTCGCGCCCGGCATCGTCGACACGTTTCCTAAGTTGTTCGTGAGCCACTCCGACCACATCTCGAACGGCGCGAATGGCATCATCGCATCCTGGTTCGAGGCGCCTTTCACTCCGCTGTTTTCTCCAGGATCCACCATACATTCCTCCTCTTCCACTTTGGGATAGTCTTGTGTCTAGTGTCACACTGTACCCGTTCTCGGTCTATTTTATTGCTTCGAAGTCTAATCGTCGACTTGACGCAGGCGCCGCTCGACCTTATGTTGCCGGGCAAGGAAATGCCGCGAGGCTTGATTTGGGCGTCGAGGCTAGAGAGCGCGGAAAGGCGGCAGCGTGGCCACGACACCAGAGGCGATCCGGAATGCAGCGCAACAGGTCGATTTCATAGACGTTGGCAGCCTTCTCTCAGAGGAGGAGAAGGAGGTCAGAGACAGGATACGCTCCTTCGTGGACCGGGAGGTCATCCCAACGGCGGCCGGTTACTGGGATCGGGCTGAGTTCCCGTTCGACCTCTTGCCGGGCCTCGGAGAGCTCGGGGTCCTGGGCGGCTCCTTCGGCACGGAGTACGGCTGCGCCGGATGGAACGACGTGACTTACGGCCTCGCGATAGCGGAGCTTGCCCGCGGCTCGGGGAGCCTGTCCACGTTCCTGCACGTCCAGAGCGGACTGACGATGGCGGCCATCCATACGCTGGGCAGCGAAGAGCAAAAGCAGAAGTGGCTACCCCCGATGGCGAAGTGCGAAAAGATAGGCTGCTTCGGTCTGACCGAGCCCGACGCCGGGAGCGACCCCGGCTCTCTTTCGACGAGCGCGGTGGAGAAGGATGGCGGGTACGTACTGAACGGGGAGAAGAAGTGGATCGGCAACGCCTCCTTCGCGGACGTCGCGGTGATCTGGGCGCGTACCGAGAGCGGCAGGATCTCTTGCTTCCTCGTCGAGGGTGACAACCCCGGCTATAACGCCGAGGTTCTGCCCCGCAAGGGCTCCCAAAGGGCAGCCTGGCAGACGCATATCAAGCTCGAAGACTGCCATGTCCCCGCAGAGGCCCGTCTACCGGAGGCGAACGGTCTCGGCTCTACGCTCTCCGTGCTGACTCACTCGCGCTACGGGGTGGGCTGGGACGGACTCGGGCAGGCGATGGACTGCTACGAGGTTGCTTTAGCGTACGCCAAGGAGCGCGAGCAGTTCGGTCAGACGATAGCCTCCCTCCAACTCGTGCAGGCGAAGCTCGTCGAGATGCTCAACGAGATCTCGCTCTCCCAACTACTCTCGATCCACATGGGCCGCATGAAGGACAGGGGAGAGTTGGACCCCGCGACCGTCTCGATGTTCAAGATGAACAACGTCGCAAAGGCGCGCCGCATCGCCGCACTGGCGCGCGATGTTCTGGGCGGCAACGGCATCCTGCTCGACTACCGCGTAATGGAGCACATGGCCGACATCGAGGGCGTCTACTCCTACGAGGGCACCAACGACGTTAATACCCTGATCGTGGGCCAGGCCATAACCGGCCACCGCGCCTTCTCACCCCGCCTACCGAAGAACCCCGAACCGGAGAAAGACGGCCGCGCCGAGCGGGCCGAAGAGAGGGCCGAGTAGGAGGCCGGAAGGCGCCTGACGTTGCCTGTATAATCTGTAATGGGAAACGCAATCAGAAAGAGAATCAGTGGCACGGAAGGAAACAGAGAGCGCGAGGCTCCACGCCACACCCGAAGAATGCCGAAGGATAGCGAGCCTCCTGCGCTACGTCGTCAGTCTGAACACCACCGCCGGGCTGCTCTCCCCCACCGAGCGCCGCCTCACCACCCCAACATACCGTGCGGTCGAGCTGGCCGCCCTCATCCTGGAGGGTAAGACGTTCGAGGAGGCCGCCCGGGAGGCCGAGGCTGCCTGGACCGGCTCCCTTGAGGAAGACCACCGCCACGCTCTAGAGCTTATGCAGTCCAACCGCGATGCTCTACAAAGCGCCATAACCGGCATGATGCGCCCCGAAAGGTTCGCCGAATACCTGGAGATCCCCCAACAACAGTTCCTCGAACTGGTCAGATCCGGGATGCTCAATCCCGCCAAGCCACCCGCGGAGTAACGCCACACCAGCGCCTCCTTAAACGCACCGCCCTAGAAAACTGTTGCGAAAACGTTATCGAGAATTGCATCTTCCCGTTGTACGGGTAAACTCTAGTATATGCAACTTACACATAGATATAAAGTGGGACGTCCGGACCCCGTATGGAGGGTCGGATGGCCGCTTGACGCGGCTCTCTATTCGTACCGGGCATTCTCGGAAGGTTATTCTGACACTCTGTGGGCCAACGTACGGTTCATGGACGGGCTTTTGCTAGCCAGCAAGACGTTTGTGGAGGGAGCTGGGCGCCAGCGTTCCGTCGCCACCGGGACCTACGCAGATCTTCTCCGGGCATCGTTTCGGGTGTATGGTGGGGGAGCATCGCCCGACAAGCTCGGGGAGGAAGGCATGCGCGAGGAGAGCGATAGCCGGGAAGAGAACCGGATGCTGGCGTTAGCCGACGGTACGTGCGTCTCGGTGCGAGAGATACGGTCGGGGGACGCTCCGGCGTTGCAGCGACTCGTCGGCCGGCTCAGCGAGCATAGCGTCCTGCTACGTTACTTTGGTCCAATAAAGGAGCTTTCCGACAAGCAAGCGAGACATTTCGCCGAGGTGGACGGCGTGAACCGGTGCGCGCTCGTCGCGCTCGACCCGGAGGACGAAGAAGAGATCGTGGCCGTCGTCCGCTACGACCGGGAGACCGGCACGGACAATGCCGAGTACGCTGCCCTCGTCGAGGACCGGTTCCAGGGTCGGGGGTTGGGCATCGGGCTCACCCGAGCCCTGATCGAGGATGCCCGCAAGAGAGGCATAAAGGACTTCGAGGCACTGGTCATGTCCCAGAACAAGGGTATGGCCCACTTGCTACGGAGTCTGGACCTCCCCGAAAGCGTGCGATTGGAGAACGGTGTCAAGCACTTCTCCATAAGCCTTTTCCCCGAGAGGGCGGACGACCGCTAGCAGACCGGAGAAACCCCAGTTCGCATACGAAGGGGGGCGGCTCCAGAGCCGTCCCCCTTTCCCTACCTCTTCCGGGATAGGGGCGGTTTTACTCTTCTCTCTACGCGACGCGCTCGAAGATGGCGGCTATACCCATCCCGCCACCGATGCAGAGGGTGACCAGGCCGTACTGGCCATTCGTGCGATGAAGCTCGTGCAGGAGCTTTACGGTCAGTATGGCGCCGGTTGCCCCGACCGGGTGCCCCAGGGCGACCGCACCGCCGCGAGGGTTGAGTTTCTCCTCAGGTACCTGGAGGTCCCGTCCTACGGCGATAGCAATAGAGGCGAAAGCCTCGTTTGCCTCGACGACATCGAGGTCGTCAATCGAAAGACCGGCCTTCTTGAGCGCCATGCGGGAGGCCGGGATCATGCCTGTTCCCATAATCGACGGGTCAACCCCGGCTACCGCGGCGGAGACGAGCCTGCCGGAGACCGGAAGACCCAGTTCCTCGGCCTTCGCAGCGCTGGACACGAGCATCATGGCGGCCCCATCGTTGACACCAGCGGCGTTGGCGGCCGTGACAGTACCGCCTTCCGGTTTGAAGATCGTCTTGAGCTTGGAGAGGCCCTCGACCGTCGCACCCTCGCGGACGTGCTCGTCCTTGGTGAACTCCACCGTCTCCTTCTTTTGCTTGATCTCGATCGGGACGATCTGGCCGGTGAAGTATTCCTCCTCGTTAGACTTGGAGGCCCGCTGGTGGCTGCGCGCGGCGTACTCGTCGCTCTCCTCGCGGGTGATGCCGTACTGCTCGGCGACGTTCTCTGCCGTAACGCCCATGTGGTAGTCGTTGAAGACGTCCCAGAGCCCGTCGAAGACCATGTGATCGTATATCTCGGCCGAAGGCATCCCCATCCGGTAGCCGTACCTCCCCTTATTGAGCAGGAACGGGGCACGATCCATGTTCTCGATGCCGCCCGCCAGAATGATGTCGGCGTCCCCGAGGGCTATCTCCTGCGCCGCCGAGACTATGGCCTGCAAACCGGAGCCGCACATCCTGTTCAGGGTCATGCCGGGCTTTTCTACCGGTATGCCACCCTTTATACCAACCTGGCGCCCAGGGTTCATGCCCTGACCAGCGGACAGTATGTTACCGACTATTACTTGGTCCACCTGGTCAGCCTCGACATCCGAGCGAGAGATGACCTCCTTGGTAACCGTCGCCCCAAGGTCCGTCGCCGGAATGTCCTTGAGGCTGCCGCCGAAGGTTCCGATGGCAGTTCTAAGGGGTGTGGAGATTACTATCTCGCCGTTGCCGTTGCCGTTACCGAAGCTCATGGTCCTCCTCTTTACGCCTTTTCACTTACACGTATCCTAGAACAAAGGGGCCTAAAGGTACAAATACCCCGGCCCACCACTCTTACCTGCCAGCCCTGTTGTGGAAATCGAGCGGGGCGTTCAGCAGCTTCATGTAGGCATCGAGCCACTCCTGGGTGACGTTCTGGAAGAACTCCTGCTGCCTGGCGGCCGGCTCAAGAAGGAGGGATCGGCTGCTCTCGAGCTGGCCCTGGAGCGTCTGGACGACATCGTTGAAGAAGCTCTGGACGAGCTGCATGTTTCGCTCCTGCATCTGGCTCGCGTTCTCGACGACGTTCCTGTAAGCATCCAGACTCTCCTTGAGCGCGCGGTTGGTCTCCTCCTGACTCTGTAGCGTGCGCTCTAGGCCTGTCATAGACGAGCTCATCGCGTCCGTGAGCGCCCGGTAGCTCTCGGCCTGGCTCTTGTAAGACTCGATCACGCTCTGCGCCCAGTCTTGCGCCAGACCGATGCTCCGCTGCTGGGAAGCGACAGCCCCACCCACTGCGTCCTGCATCGCCTTCATACCCGCCTCGGCGGGATTCTGTGACCGGTCAGCCAATGATTACTCCTCCTAGCGCCGCGCCTCGACGCAACTCGCGAAGCTTATGGTACCTGATCTACCTATACATACCCCCAGACACAGCCGCCGAATCCTCCCTTACCGACGGACATCCCGGCGGGCCTGCTCCATACTCCCCTGATAATAGGAGAACATGGAGTTGAGGAACTCCATGTGCGCGCCCACGGACGCCTGCGCGAGGTCCTGCGTCGCCTCCCGCTGCCTCTGCTGCTGGTCCGCCAGCTCCCGGGCGAGATTCCTACCGCTCTCCGCCTGGGTACGGAGGTTATCAATCACGCCGTTGAAGAAGCTCTGCGTGAGCTCGGCGTTCAACTGCTGGGCCGAGACACCCCGCTCGGCCACCACCCTGTAAGAATCGACTTATGGCCCGGGCGAACTTCTCGGCCGCCTCGTTGACCTGCCTCTGCTGGCTCTCGTCCATACTCTCGTACCCCTTCTACTCCTTCATGCGTAGCTTACCATAAGCATATAGCTATAAATAAGGGGTTGAAGCCCCAAGAAAACGTCTCCGTAAAACGCGCGGTAACGAGCTCACCCCCGAACTTTGTAGAGGATCCCTTCCTACCGTTCCCTGCGCACCAACCTATAGCCGGAGTGGGGCTACTTCTCCCCGTTCTCTTCTTCCTTCTTGGGCACTAACGGACGGCCCGTGTACATGCTGAAGAAGGTATCCATGTTTCTCCGGTACTGCTCCAGCGCCTCGGCCCAGAAGTCCAGGTACGCCTCGCCAGCGTCGGTGATCGTGTAGATCCTGCGAGCCGGTCCCCCCTTGGAGGTCTCCCACTTGGACGTTACCACGCCGTCCTTCTCCATCTGCCGCAACGTCCGGTATAACGTGCCCGGGTTCATAGCCTCGAAGCCGAAGGCCGCCGTACGCTCTATGAGCTCATACCCGTACGAGTTCCATTCTCGTAGTGATAGCAGGACTACCGGGACCAGCCAGTTCCGAGGCCGGACTTCGATTCCCCGCTTGCGCTCCTCTTTGCTCATTCGACCGCTTCCCTAGCTTCTATGTGCAGTGTACATGTATATACGCAACTATCAAGGGCGGGAGGCTCCATCTACATAGATTGTAATGTTTCGAGGCGGATCTGGATATATGAGGCGAAGAAATCTATCTAACTTGTGGCGGATCGAGGTGGGGAAAAAGGTGCGTTGTGCATATAGTTTGATCCTGGCCGGGGACGGCAATAGACTGCGCTCAGGGTAGAAAGCTACGAAAGGAGACTGTCTTGAACATCAGGGATACGGTCGCGGTAGTAACGGGTGCGAGCCGTGGAATAGGCAACGCGATAGCCGAGGAGTTGGGTCGCAACGGGGCGAAGGTCGTGGTCAACTACGCCGGCAGCCAGGAGTCTGCCGAAGAGCTAGTGGAGAAGATCAAGCAGACCGGCGGCGGCGGCGAGGCGGTGGCGATACAGGCTGACGTCTCGGACCCGAACGACGCCCAGAGGCTCATAGATCAGACCATCGAGCAGTTCGGCCGTATAGATATCCTCATAAACAACGCCGGCACCAACATCGACAAGACGATGGATAAGCTGGAGATCGAGGACTGGCAGAAGGTCATCGAGTTGGACCTGAACGGCTGCTTCTACACGGTACACGCGGCGCTACCGCACATGACGGAGCAGGAAGCCGGCGCGATCGTCAACATGAGCTCCTTCGTGGGCGAGGCGGGCAACATAGGCCAGGCTAACTACGCGGCCGCCAAAGCTGGCCTCCTGGGCTTCACCAGGACCGCCGCGCTAGAGCTCGCCAAGAGCAACATCACGGTCAACGCCGTCTGCCCGGGTTTTATCGAGACGGACATGACTGACGCGATCCCCGAGGAGATGCAGGAGAAGATTACCAAAACGATCCCCATGGGCCGCTTCGGTAAGCCAGAAGACATCGCCCAAGCCGTCCGCTTCTGCATCGAGAATGAGTACATGACCGGTGCCACCCTCGACATAAACGGCGGCATCTTAATGAGGACGTAACGGTCCCATGACCTAACGAAACCCAAAGAAGGTCTCCCTCTCCCATCGCTTTAGGAGAGGGAGACCTTCTTTGCGCCGCCTTTCTTATAAGCTGACCTTAGCTGCGTTGCACACATAGGTTCTCTATGTATATAATCCCGGCTTGTTACAGAAGTGTGAACCGAGTCTACACGGTGCGTGGGTCGGTCGCATTCGAGAGAAAGGCAGTCATGCATGGGTAAACTCGACGGACGGGTAGCGGTCGTAACCGGCGCCGGCAGGGGCATCGGGGCGGCGGAGGCGATAAAGATGGCGCAAGAGGGGGCCAAGATCGCTGTATTGGACCTCTCGGCGGAGGCCGGGCAGGACACAGTGCACGCCGTCAAGGACGTCGGGTCGGAGGCGATAGCCGTCGCGTGCGACGTTTCCAGTTCCAAGCAGGTTGGGGCGGCATTCGAGGAGGTCGCCAATCACTTCGGGCGGATCGACATCCTCGTTAACAACGCGGGGCTACTTCGGGACAACCTCCTTTTCAAGATGAGTGAAGACGACTGGGACGAGGTTCTCGACGTTCACTTGAAGGGCAGCTTCCTGTGTACACAAGCCGCTCAGAAGTACATGATCGAGCAGGAGTATGGCAAGATCGTCATGACCTCCTCGATCGTTGCTCTGGGGAACAAGGGGCAGGTCAACTACTCCGCAGCCAAGGCGGGGCTGCAGGCGATGGCGCGGACGCTCTCGCTGGAGTTGGGTCGTTTCAATATCACGGTCAACGCAATCGCGCCGGGTTGGATCGAGACGGAGATGACCAAGGAGGCCGCCGAGCGCGTCGGGATGACGATGGAGGACATGAAGGAGCGGTTCGCCAAGAACATCCCCTTGAGACGCTTCGGCAGGCCCGAGGACATCGCCAACGTCGTAGCTTTCATCGTCTCCGACGAGGCCTCTTACATCAGTGGCGAGACGATCTACGTCTCCGGCGGTCCGGCCAGTTCGGTGATTTAAGAGTAGTCAGTTATCAGTGATCGTTCCTGGTCACTGATAATGGGGCGGCGAGGTAAGGTTACTTCTCACTCCGCCGCTTTTTCGTGGTGACAAGAGCTCGTGCACTAGAGAGCTTCCTCGTTTAACAGCTTTATGGAGACCTCTGGGTGATGGGCGCCTGACGAGTGCTCGCCTGACAGCGGTGTTCGTAAAGGTTGATTCTGCTGACTGCAGAGGCTGCTAGGGAGAATCGCCAGAGTTCTCCAACCGTTTCATGCGGTGAGAGAAAGCCTACACTCAGACCAGGGATCAATACTAATGCACACCGCTATAAGAACATGTTTGGCCTTGACGGTCCCTCGTGACCGTTGGCGGTCGGTTGCGTGGCCGTCTCTTACCTGCGGGGGAGGGTAGACGGCGGCTCAGAGATCGCGTCACTACTTGTTATCAGGCCGTCCGTTGTGACCGGAGTTTGGGAGCTGGCCGTTGATGGCTATGAGGAGGTGTGAGAGGAGGTCGCGGACGAGGTCTGGCACCTCTATCTGCGGGCTATGGCCGACAGAGCCGAGGTTGGCGTAGGCACCGAGTG
>JAABVA010001909.1_pt1 | contig 21394 bp, 12 predicted proteins | sample 5560331 | NCBI WGS metagenome assembly JAABVA01 (sample SAMN12812661, study PRJNA571458) | rock metagenome | isolation source: Antarctica rocks | place: Antarctica: Victoria Land, Mt New Zealand sud | collected 2016-01-07
TAAGTGAAGTCAAGATGTTCATCAAACTAGATCTTAAGGATGCTTATCATTGCATCAGAATCAAGAAAGACAACAAGTAAAAGACTGCATTTTGCATATGCTACAGTCATTTTGAGTACATGATCATGTCATTCAGACTGATTAATGTCTCAGTAACTTTTCAAGTTTATATCAACTGAATGTTGACTGAGCTAGTCAATGTCTTTTGTGTGATATATCTAAATGATATCTTGATCTATTTCAGTTTTTTAGAAGAACATCAGAGTCATGTGAAACAAATTCTGAAGTGACTTTGACAGTTTAAACTGTATGCAAATCTAAAGAAGTGCACTTTTCATACTACATAGATGAAATTTCTTAAGTTCATCATCTTCACTACTGATGTTTTGATGAATCAATGATGAGTTAAAATCATAAAGAAATGATTGATATCTAGAAGCTACTGTGAGATACAAATATTTTTAGAATTTGCAAACTTTTATCATCACTTTATACAGAGATATTCTAAGGTCACTGCTTCTTTAACTGACCTGTTAAAAGGCAGCAAGAACAGCAAGAAGACAGATGTCTTTGAATGATCATAAATGACAGTGTAAGTATTTTGTAAGCTTTGCAACATCTTTACATAGATATCTATCCTGACACACTTTAACTCAGAGCTAAGAGCTCAGATTGAAACTGATGTCTTAATAGTTGAGCTGACAAATATTTACTCACAGCTTTAAATGAATGCTCAATGACATTCTGTTGCCTTCTAATTAAGAAAGTTAAATCTGATCAAAACACACTATGAAACTCATAATTAAGAATTGTTGACAATTGTGAAGGCATTTAAACACTGACAACACTACCTTGAGGGTAGTCATTATCTCATTGAGGTACTCACAAATCACAATAATCTATGAGGATTTATGAATGTGAAATCATTAAATAGAAGACAAGCACACTAAGTTATAAGGCTAGCTGCTTATGATTTCATAATCACACATTGATTAAAGAAGATAAATCTCACTAATGTGCTGTTGAGATGTTCTGACTACAAAGTTGAGAAGAACATGAACAGATTGCTGTCAACATTGCAATGAAAGCTGATTACATTATCTTAAGAATTAGAATTAAGCATTACTGCTTTAGTTAGTCAGATCAATGCTTAAAGCTTAGATCTGCAAATCATGCTGATTGTTTTATCAAAAGAATATTGATTAAGCACTCAGGCTGAAGGTCATGACTGTTAAGAACAAGTCAACAGAAGATTTAGAAAGTCTTTATTCAGAAATGAACTGAAGAACAATGACTATATGTCTAGTTCATCTATGTGCAACATAGTAGAAGAGCTGCTTAACTCTGTTGCTGAAACTACTGATTGCAAACAGTTCATTTTATGTGTGTTGATTCAGAAAGTGACTGACAGCAAAATGATATATAATGAGAAACAATCATTCTTTCTTGAACTTGTTCATCTCTTGCAGAACACTGATGTTCTAACAGTAAAGATGTGACAAGACTTGAAATCACAGAATAATTGCAGCTGTCAAGACATCAGTGACAGTTCATGAATGTTTAATTTCACTGAACTACTTTGTCACAAGAACAAGATATACATATTATCTGATGAAGTTGTCAAGAATGAGCTCATAAAGCTGCATCATGATGATGTTTTAACAGAACATTATGAAGTAGACAGAATGATCAATCTGTTGTTTAAAAAGTATTACTGAGTCAATATGATGAATGATGTTCAAGAATATGTTGCTTTATGTGCTGTATATTTAAGGATTTAAGTATCAAGACACTGCTCATATGACAAATTACAGTTATTGTCACTATCTACTCAATCATGAGAGAAGATAACAATGAATATGATCACTAGCTTGCTGTCTAGCAGACAAGAAACTGATGTTTATGACTTCATACTGATAATTGTGAATTGTTTCATGAAGATGACCTGATATATTCCTGTCACTAAAAAACTCACTGCAATTGAGTTAGCTGACATATATATTGAACAGATCATATATTGCTATGAAGAACTCAGAAATATTGTCTCAGATCAAGAATCAATCTTTATCAGCACATATTGATCTGAATTCTGTTATTAACTTTAAATGAAGCAAAGACTAAGCATCATCTTTTATCTGCAAACTGATGATCAAATTAAAAGACAGAATTAAATCCTAGAACATTATCTACATTGTTATTGTTGTGAAAAACAAGATAACTGAGTGTTCTTTCTGTTAATGACAGAGTTTGTGTATGCAAACAGAAAACATACAATGATTAATTAAACACTGTTTGAGACACTAATGAGCTATCATTCAAGAATTGTCCAAAATGTTGAGAACAACATTCATGAAGAAAAGATGTCAGCAGTGAAAGACTGAGTGCAGCAAATGAAGAAAATTTGTGTCACAATGATAAAGCAATAACAAGTTGCTGTAAAAGCACAAGCCAAGTACTTTGACAAAAATCATGTTCAAAAAAGCTACAATGTTGATGATCTGATGCTATTGTTCATCAAGAACTTAAAGCAACACAGATTAAGCAAGAAACTGTTACACAAATTCATTGAGTCTTTTTAAATTGTCAATCTTATTAACAAACAAGCATACTGACTGGCCCTGCCTGCTTACTACAGAATTCATAATGTATTTTATGTCTCATATTTAGAGTCTCATAAATGTTATCTAAACAATAATTCTTTGTCAGAACTGTCCTTTCTGAACCTTATAAACAACAAGAAAGAATACAAGATCAAAGATATCTTGAGCAAGAGATGAAGAAGAGAACAGTTACAATATGAAGTTAAGTGAGTAAAGTATTTGACAGAATATAATGAGTGGCTTTGAGTAAAGAACATGAGAAATGTGAAAGTGTTGCAACAAGAATATGATGCAAGGGCAGAGGGGAAGCAGAAGTGTAAATGAGGTTTAAGAAATTAAAAACTTCTATTGAAAATATTCTATATAATATCATCTAGAAGAAGTGAAGTCAAACATAATTAATACATCAGCAAAATGCTATCAAATCACTTTACTATCTCTGTATCTGCATCACTATCAGAAGCAGAAGACAAGAACAGTAACTGCTCATTGATGCTGTAATCACTGTTGAAGTGACTAAGTCACAGCATTGAGTTGCAAGAGCTTTCTGAGATGTTGTTACTTAACTGAAGAGAGAAAAGCTCATACTTGAAGTGAAGTAAGCAACATGATGATGACAGCAAAGCACAAGAAAACTAAGAGAACAAATTATAAAGTAAAAGATGTTCAACATAAATGTCTGCACTGCAGTGACTGTCTGCTGCTCTTAAATCATGAGCAACAACAGATTGCAGATCTCTGCAGACTTGTGATGATTGCTGTGATGCTCAGCAACACAAGTAATGTAGATGATGACATGTTTGATGAATGATGTCTGCATATGATTAAGATGATGCTGAAGCTGAGATTGATGAACATCATTGACTGTTATAATGATGACATGATTGGCAAGTGTGTGCAAGTTATTAATTTAACAGTTAAAGAATGTGAAAATCTGTTATTGTTAGTGCATCACAAGATGACAAGAAACTTTCTGTCAAACTGAGTTGCATAGCTTTTAAAGTGTCTTGCAATAGTCACAATTCTGATTCTCAACAATGTTGCACTGACTGATGTTGTTGCTGATATGTTTTGAACAGTGAAGACAACAGAGAGAATTCAACTTGTTGTTGATGTAATGACTATGATGTGACATTGAGATGGTGCCAGTATGAGTAAATAAGAAAGTAGAGAAATTGCTGAGAATATGATATTATGAAGTGATAATATCTCTGAGGGCTGAGACAAAAATGAAATTGAGGCACAATGTGTGCAATGATGCTACTGTAAAAGAAAAATGTGATGTGCAATGCAGAGCAGAAAGATGTTTACTGATTGTGATCTTAAGCTTGATGCTCTTCTGAGTGACAGATTCCTGACAGATTAATTATACTGTGAAGATGATGTTCTGTGATATCAGTGATGCAGCAACAGTCACTGAGCAAGCATTTTCAATTAGATCTGTCAACAACAGCTTATCTGTAGCTTGAGGAAGTAAGGATGAGGTGTGAAAAGGTGACATTTCATTGTCAGAAAAATTGAATAAATACAACTGTGTCTGCATATAATGATGAGATCTCTGTTGCTGTCTTTTCTGTGCAACAATGCTATTCAGAGTGTGCACCTCATCATTGTTATGTGAGCATTTTGTCAATAGGTTCACCTTGAGACACTTATGTTTCTTGTGCACAATATTCATCTTCATCTTGTCTCATTTCTGAGTTCTATTTCAGCAGAGTAAGTGTGTCAACAATGTTACTTACAATGTCTGTTACATTCTTCACTGACTTAGCTCTTACAGACTTAGTCTTTAGAACTGACTCTGATGAGTTTGTTAACTCATTAATGTTTAAGACTGTGTTGACAGATGATGTCTGATGATGAAAGTGATGAGAATCTGAAGATTTATTGTTGCATTTCTTCATACTTGTATGAGCACATCCCTTAGACTGCAACATTATTAGAATGTATTAATGTCTTGAATACTATATGTACAGAAATCACTGATAATTCTGCTGAATTCTTAATGAGAGATACAGCAGAAGAAACATCTCTCTTATTCTTCTTGATGATCATGATGTCACTGTTGTTGCACTGTTGCTATTGTGCTGTTTACAAGGTGTTATGAGAGAGAAGTGCCAATCAGAGATATGAAGTTGCTATGACTTTGATATATCAAGGTGTTGAAGAGAGAATGAGTGTGAGTTGTATGTGAGGAAGAGTTTCTTATATATTGCAATTAAACAAAGAGATCACTGATCTAACTGATTCAGAAACAAAGAAAAGTTGATTTCACTTATGTTTTGTGTGTTATTCATCATTGAACAAAGCTGAATCACTATCTATCTGAATGTGACAAACTTGAAGTATTGCACAAGGTTATCAGTCTAGCTAAGATAGACAACAAGTGAAATACATAAGAAGTTAAGTAAATCATTGTTTACATCTCACTGACCTGATTTCATGCAATCACAGCATATCTATAACATCAGTGATACATCAATGCACTGAAGAATCAGCACATAGAAGGAAAGGCAATTGTCATGATATTATTATATGCTCATACTGAATCATAGCTGAATTTCTCACACAATGATTGATAAGCAAAGTACTATATAGATAGCCTTCACATACAAATCTTTTAAGTTTCTTAGTTGTTAGTCTTTATCAATACAAGACTCTAACATCAGAACTTCATTGAATAGCTGTTGTAATGTAGTGTCTCACATTGCTGCATACCTTACTCATCAGCCTCTTATAGATAAGAGACTTGTGGGTTCACAAACTTCAAGAATTTGAACAAAACTTCAGTTGTGTGCATTAAGCTTGAAAGCAATTCATTTTTTGTGATTTTAGACTCATTTTGTAGAGAATTGTGAGGGCTTTTCAATGATGTAAAAATTATCAAAATTACATGAGAAACAATGAAAATTACCTAATATTATGAGTTAAGTTGAGTTTCAAAGTTAGGCTCAGTGAGTCAGGTCAGGTCCTAAAATCTGAGCCTGACCTGACTTAACAGCCACTCTAGCTTTACATATTAATTCAAAATAACATTGCTGAAAGAGTCATCTGAATCACTGAGAACTCAGTGTGCATCATAATTAAAGAAATATAACTGTTAATAAAATTCTGAATACAGACAGCATAAATAGATGCTTATCTTTACAATTAGACAGCAACTAATTTCTTAATTAATGATAAATAAATAACTCTTGAGAAAGCTTTCATTGATGTGAAGTTATTTATTAATTATATTTATATATAAGAATGCAAATACTACAGCTACATTGATCTCAAGTTATTATCTGAAGATAAATGCAATAAATTTATGAATTAAGAATGAGTAAGAGTCTTTATAAACTACATTGAGAAAATTACAAAGCAGTATTAGCTTTAAGCTTCAGATCTTAAGTGCATCATTAAGAATTACATTGTGAAGTTTATTAAAAATGAGAAAAAAGACACTGTTAATCTTAAACTGTAATGACAGATATTAAATATTCTTCTGAACAGAAGATTTATTAAATATTTATAAAAGAAGTTAATTATTATGAAGATCATAGCTTTAAATCAGACACTTATGACTTAAAACAGTAAGATACAGTCTAATTTAATTACAGTTAAGGCTGACAAGCTTTAAGATAAACAATATGAGATTAAGTTAACTATAGTCAATTTAGATAAGTCATTAAATAAGAAGATCAACATTGATTAAGTTAAGACAATAATACTTAAAGAAGTCAGAATCTTTCTGTGTGTTGAGATCTTAAAATAAAAGAGAAATGACAATAACAATAATTAAGATGTAAATAAGCTCTTAATTAAAATATTAAAAGCTATATTAACATTTACAGTGTTCTCTGCAGACAAAGAAGACTCTATAATTAGATTTAACATTTTAATGTTTATCATCTATGCTGAAGCAGTGAGAGACTTAATCTAAGAAGAAATGTAAAAAAACATTATTTATGCAAAGCTGACAGTCTTAATGATAAATAAAACATGAAAAGAGACTGTATCATTAAGAAAAGTCAACATTGTAATCAGTAAATGAATCTTTAAACTTAAGCTGAACATCAATGAATTTTTAAGTAAGTTTAAGACAAGACTTATGACAAGAGACTTCTTACAGACATATAATGTTAATTATAAAAATATTTTTATTCTTATTGTTAAGTTTAACACTCTGCAAGTCTTTCTGACTATTGTTGCACTTAAGAATCTGAAATGTCATTAAATAAATGTTAATAATATTTTTATAAAATTCTTTTTAAAAAAAACAATTTATATAACACTTTCTTCTAAAGTCAATGTTGCATCTAATTGTATTCTGTACATACTGCACAGCCTTTATGATTTTAAGCAAGCTATATAAAATTAATATAAACAATGTATTACTGAACTGCTTAAATTAAATTTTTATTAAAGCAAAACTGATCTCTGTCTTCTTCTTTACAGCATTAAAAGAATTATGCTGCTTCTTTATATAAATAATATTATTATAACTTTAATAAATCTACTATACATTCTCTGATTTAAGCAAGCTCTTGTAGACATGTTTAAAGTTAAGAACTTAAAAGAGACACAGAAAATTCTTAATATTTAAGTTACATATAATTGTAAAATGAGAACTCTGTATCTGAATCAGACTCATTATATAAATAAGATATTAAAGAATCTTCATATACAATTTAATAAGCATAGAGTCATCAGCATTTTATTTAATAAATATGATATTCTTTATTTTGTCAGCTCAACTGATTAAAAAATAAATTAAAGACAGTATTAATAGATAATTAAAAACTTAATGTATACAGCAATTCATATTTAATTAAACATTATCTTTACACTAAATTAATTAAGTCAATATCTCAGCAATTTTGTGAAGCATCATGAATACATACTTAAGAAATTACTGCAGTACATAAGATTAATCATTAATCTTGACATTATGTACAGCTTTAATGAGAATTAAGTAATGCTTAAATACTCTGACTTTAACTATATTTTAAACAAACAGAATTGAAAATTAATTCTAAAACATATTTATATGCTTAAAGATGAATTAGTGTTGTAAATAAATTAAAAGCAGAAGTTTGTTGTCACTTTAATTATTGAGATTGAATATATAATCATATCAATGTGTGTGAAGACTGAGATCTGACTTGAACAGATATTAAGAAATATAAATATAAATAAATATCTTGAAGTCAATTCACACTGCATAAACATCTAAGAGAATGAAGCTCATTAAGTATTTTTATTTATTCAGTTTAAAGAAGATAATCAAGTTGTCTTGATCTTAATTAAGAACATATATATGTATAAGTAATTAAAGTACATTAATGTCTTTTATCACAACATCTGCAATCTGCATATGTGCAATCAGATTCAGATAGACTTTGTGTTTAGTTAAAAGATAATTGTTAATGAGCTTATTAAGTCTCTGTTTAAACAGATCTTTAAATGATTCATTAAATTCATAAAACTCATTATTAATAATTAATTAAATTCTTAAATGATTTGTTGAACTCTTAGCAATGTGTTTAGTCATTTGATGTTTATTATCAGTGAGAGTCAATAAATGCAATCTCATTAAGTAAAAATGTTGAGAAACAATGTTTTAGCTGCTTCTATGAAGCAGAGTAGAATTAACATTAAAGATTAAGTGAAGACTTTATTTATATTAATTACAGTCAACATTCTTTTTACTTCTTCTGTAACTCTCTCAATCAAGATGTGCTCATAGACAATACAGTTTAGAGATTTCACTAGACAACATAATATAGCATAAGTATTCATTTCTTTTAATAAATAAAATTATTTCTTTTTCTCTTTTATATTCTCTTTTGACAAGAATAACAACATCAATAAAAACATCAATGAAACTTTCTTCAACTCATTAATAATAAAGTCTTTCTCTTATAATTAGTTCATCACATCAGCTGTATTTACTGTCTTTAATAATGATTAACAATCTCTTAAACATATTCATTAAAGTCATTTCTTTAATAATGATGCAAGCAGTCTGTAGAGCATCAAAATGACTGTTATAAAGTATATTAAGATGTTGACAGCTCAGCAGACTATAAAGATGATGAGAAAAATGATGAGAAAAACAATAAGAAAGATGATAAGAAAGATAAAGAAAGCAATAAGAAAGATAAAGAAAGTGATGATGACAAGAATGCTGAAATTAAAGATGATAAGATGATTAAATAAATTAAAAAAAAGTGTGTTAACTATTCTGTAAATTGTGTAAAGAAAGAAAAAAAGAAAAACTTAGTTTTCTGTTAATAGATATTTCTAAATAGTGAGTAAGTAAATAAGAAAGCAACTTTCAGCTGCATTTTTATAAAAATATGTGTAGCAATTTGTTAATAGAACACTTATTAAATAGTAAATAGCAATAAACTGTAAATTAAAATGTAATTAAATGTTAAAGATATTAGCAGTTTAAAGATTCTGAATTAGTTTAAAGATCTATTTAATAACAATTTAAATATTAAAAAGACAGCAATTAAATGCTGCTTTGTTGTTAATAAGAATCTGTTCATCAGCATAAAGTTTAAAGATATTGTTTAAATACTTATATGTCTAATCTTTAAACAAAAAAAGCTGTTGTTAAAAGGTAACATTACTTTAATAGCATAGCTATTGTAAGTTATATATTTAACACACTCTTTAATCTGCAATTAACTCACAATCAATTCACAGATATAAAGAATGTACATAGACAGTGATTTAAATTTATAATCTTTGAGCTTACTTTCTCATCATGAACTTAAATCATCAGCAAGATAATCTAGACACATATCTTTCTAAGATTTTAGATAAGAAATCAAATTACTGCATTAATCTGAGCTCATAACCTGTTAAAAGATGACATCACTCTAATAGTACAGCTATCATAAGTTATATATTTAATAGCTGTTGACAATCTCAGTAAATCTGTTGAAGATTCTTCTTCAATTTAAAGATTTATATAATTGCATAATTATTTATCTTTTCTTCATAAAGATCAGCAATTGATTCTATTAGATTATTTAAGCAAATAACAATCTAATATTTAAAATTATAATATCTTTTGTTGAGAAGTGATGTTCTAGCTGCTTCTATGAAGTGAAGTAGAACTAGCATCAGAGACTGAGTGAAGACTCTGCTCACATTGATTGCAGTCAACATTCTTTCTACTTCTTCTGTAACTCTCTTGATCAAGATGTGCTCATAGATAACACAGTTTAGAGATTTCACTAAATGACATAATATAGTATGAGTATTCATTTCTTTCAATAGATTATGAGCTCAGATTAGCAAGAAGCTTCTTAGAGAAAGTGTATACTTCTAGTGTGATGACAGCTGAGTATGTTGACTTTTGAGGTTCATGAAAGATTCATAGTAAATCTGACTCTAGCAGAATCAGCACATTGATGACAGCTGTGTATGTCAGTTATTGAGATTCATGATCAATTCAGCTTTAGCAGTATCACTAACTATTGAGGTTTGTAATAAATCTGACTTTAGCAGAATCAGCATTCTGTGATAGCTGAGTATGTTTAACTCAGAAAATTCATGAAGAATTGATCTCAGCAAAAATCAGCATTCATAGTTGCTCAGAAAGCACTGTTCTTCAGTAACTTAGTATAAGTTATTGAAATGAATAAGCACTACTGTCTTATAGAACAAGAGGCATAAAAGCTTTCTATTTGTTTTACTTATATTATCTTCAATGCATACATTGTTATTTTACTTTATTCACTTCTTATACTACATGCCAACTATCATCATCATGAACTTCAACAACTTCTTTATAAAGTAATGACTCATCTCAATTCTTACTTGCAAGAACTGCAATCAATAATTTACTCTTATGAGAAGATGACTGATAAAAGAAGATCTATAAAATGTTGTTGAAATCTTAATAGCCAATATGCTGATCAGTGAATTCTTAGACTCATTTTTTCTCAACAGTCTTGACTTTAGAAATCAGAAAACTGATGTAAAGATCTTATATTGACTTATTATCTGCATAAATGCAGATAATTAAGAATATCTGATGAACAAAATCAGTGCAAAGAATGTTTGAGATGCACTAAAGTTCAAGTATAAAGAGAAGCTGTAGATGACTGAGAGATAATATTTGATGAAGTTTGTTGAATATAGAATGTCAAAGAATGTGTTCATTAAAGAAGTATAAATTTATTTGAACAAACTCAGCAGAAAGATTGCTGCAACTCAGTCTGACATGACTGAGTTGTTCAAATTAGAATAACAGTTTCAGATACTGCTTTAAGTGTTATCAGTTAAGTATGTTGTGATCTGTGATGTCATTAATGCTTAAAACAATTCAGATGTTAAAAGAGATCTATAAAAGCTTTAGAAGAAAGAGATACAGCTTAAGACTGATGAGACTGTCATTATTTTGTGAACAGACAAACAGAAAGAAGATTAATGTTTAATGAATCAGAACTGTAGTTCATTAAATCACTGCATAATTAATATTAAGCAACATTATTGCAGATCATTCAGCTTAAACAGTGATCATTCTTCTTACTGCTTTATTAAGTGCTTTCTTTGTAACAGTTTTTACTTTATTAAAGATTGTGAATTTCTTTCTGACATTAAGCAAAATATTTAAAAGAAGACAAGCAGATTAACTGCAGTCAAGCTGTACAGATTGACTGCAGTTAAATTGTATTAAAAGTCAGTCTATAAAGAAAAAGAAAAGAGACACAGAGTCTTTAATGCAGAAGTTAGTGATAATGATGATGATGATTTTTTTTTGAATTTAAAGAGAAAGAGAAAATTAATGATGAAATTGCTGTTCTATTTAAGAAGACTGTCAGTAAGATGCTTAAATCTGAATGAGTTGCAAACTCTGAATTCTTCTTATACATAACTAATTAACTTCAACTCTTCAGTGATTTTCTTATATGAATGAAACATCAGTAAATTAAAGTTAAAAGAGAACATTTATACTCTTATTATTGTAAAATGATCATTATGTAAGTTGAGTTGAGAAATTCTGTAAGACTGAGTTTAACACTTTATGTATCTGAACTTGAGGTCAATCTTCTGTCAGAAAAGTGAATATGCAAAATGAAACTGTATAAAAGCTTTAATCAACACTGTCTTTAAATGTGTGATAAGCATGACAAAACTATAATAGAAGTATCAGAGCAAGATAAAGTCTATATAGTTAAGTATATTGCAAAGAGTCTTAATGAATTTGCTTTGATATCTACAGTGCACACATCATATTCAGAGACTGTCTTTTCTGCTGCTGCTTTAAATGTAAGTCTGTATGTTCAGACTCATGAACATAATCTTATGACTGACTTCTTAGATGTTGACACTGCATCATTGAATGAAAAGATCAAGACTTATAGACTTTAACATTGATGATTTGCTCATCTTGATTTCATGAAGTTGTGTAATCTTCACAAGATGACAATTCTTGAAAAGTCAATTCTTATTGTTGAGAACAATAAGAATATGTATGAGATTTGTGCCCTAATTAAGTTCATCAATAAGTAAGATTACACTGTAAGCAAAAGAAAGACTAACATTCTTGTTTTTGTCTTTATTGACATATAGAATTTATTATTCTTGTCATTTAATGAATATCAGTACTTTCTGAAGATAGTAAATAATCATTTCTGAAAGATGTAAATGATACTGTTAAAGCAATGTGATGAGATCTTACAGACACTGCAAAAATGATAACTGAAGACTGAACTTCAGATTGATGCAAAGATTCTTGCTGTATAAAGTGACAACAAAATGAAGTTAAAGTTCACTCTAAATGACTAATGCAAGTCTCTTAACATTACACTGCAATACATAATGTTCTACATGTCAATTCAGAATGACATTGTCAAAAGAGTCATCTGAATCACTGAGAACTCAGTGTGCATTATGATTAAAGAAATATAACTGTCAATAAAGTTCTAAATGCAGACAGTATAGACAGATGCCTATCTTTGTAATTGAACAGCAACTGATTTCTTAATTAATGATAAGTAAACAACTCTTGAGAAAGCTTTCATTGATGTGAAGTCATTCATCAATTACATTTATATATAAGAATGCAAGTACTACAGCTACATTGACCTCAAGTTACTATCTGAAGACAGACATGACAAATTTATAAATTAAGAATGAGTAAGAGTCTTTATGAGCTATGTTGAGAAAATCACAAAGCAGTATTAGCTTTAAGCTTCAGATCTTAAGCACATCATCAAGAATTATGCTGTAAAGTTTGCTGAAAATGAGAAGAAAAACATTGTTAATCTTAAACTGTAATAATAGACATTAAATGTTTTTCTGAACAGAAGACTCATTAAATGTTTATAAAAGAAGTTAATTATTATGAAGATCACAGCTTCAGATCAGACATTCATGACTTAAAACAGTAAGATGCAGTCTAACTTGATCATAATCAAGGCTGACAAGTCTTAAGATAAACAACATGAGATCAAGTTGACTGCAGTTAATCTAGACAAGTTATTAGATGAGAAGATCAATACTGATTAAGTTAAGATGATGATACTTAAAGAAGTCAGAACCTTTCTGTGTATTGAGATCTCAAAATGAAAGAGATATGACAATGATAACAATTAAGATGTAAATGAGCTCTCAATTAAAATATTAAAAGTTATGCTGACACTTGCAGTATTCTCTGTAAACAAAGAAGACTCTGTAATCAGATCTGACATTTCAATGTTTGTTATCTATGCTGAAGCAGTGAAAGACTTAATCTGAGAAGAAATGTAAAAAAATGTCATTTATGTGAAGCTGACAGTCTTGACAGCAAATGAAACATGAAAAGAGACTGTATCATTAAGAAAAGTCAACATTATAATCAGTAAATGAGTCTTTAAACTCAAGCTAAACATCAATGAATTCTTAAATAAGCTTAAGGCAAGACTTGTGACAAGAGACTTTTCATAAACATATAATGTTGATTATAAGAACATCTTTGTTCTCACTGTCAAATTTAACACTCTGTAAATCTTTCTGACTATTGTTGTACTTAAGAACTTAAAGTGTCATTAAGTGAATGTCAATAACATCTTTACAGAATTCTTTTTGAAGAAAACAATCTATATAACACTTTTTTCTGAAGTCAATGTCACATCTAATCATGTTCTGCACATACTGTGCAGCCTTTATGATCTTAAGTAAGCTGCATAAAACTGACATAAACAATGTGTCATTAAACTGCTTAAGTTAAGTTTTCATCAAAGCAAGACTGATTTCTGTCTTCTTCTTTACAGCATTAAAAGAATTATGCTGCTTCTTTATGTAAACAATATTGTTGTGACTTCAGCAAATCTATTACACATTCTTTAATTTAAGCAAGCTCTTATGAGCATGTTCAAAGTCAAGAACTTAAAAGAGACACAGAAAATTCTTGACATTTAAGTTATATATAATTGCAAAATGAGAACTCTGCATCTGAATCAGACTCATTATATAGATAAGATATTAAAGAATCTTTATATATGATCTGATAAGCACAGAGTCATCAGCATTTTACTTAATAAATATAATACTCTTTGTCTCACTGACTCAACTGACTAAAGAATAAATCAAAGACAGTATCAACAGATAATTAAAAGTTTAATGTATGCAGCAATTTATATTTAATCAGACATTGTCTTTACACTAAATTAATTAAGTTAATATCTCAGTGATTCTGTAAAACATCATGAATACACACTTAAGAAATTACTGCAGTACATAAGATCAATCATTAATCTCAGCATCATATATAGCTTTAATGAGAGTCAAGTAATGCTTAAATACTCTGACTTCAACTATGCTTCAGACAAACAGAATTGAAAATTAATTTTAGAATGTATTTATATGCTTAAAGATGAATCAGTGTTGTGAGTAAGTCAAAAGCAGAAGTTTATTGTCATCTTAATTATTAAGATTAAATACATGATTATGTCAATGTGTATGAAGACTGAGATCTGGCTTGAACAGATATTAAAAGACATAAGCATAAGCAAATATCTTGAAGTCAACTTACACTGTATAAGTATTCAAAAGAACAAAGCTCATTAAACTTCTTTATTTATTTAGCTCAAAGAAGATAATTAAGTTGTCTTGATCTTGATCAAGAATGCATATATACATAAGCAGTTAAAATACATTAATGTCTTTTATTACAACATTTGTGATCTGCATAAGTGCAATCAGATTCAGATAGACTTTGTGCTCAGTTAAAAGATAATTGTCAACAGACTTATTAAGTCTCTACTTAAACAGATCTTTAAGCAGTTCATTGAATTTATAAGATTCACTGTTAATGATTAATTAAACTCTTAAATGATTTGTTGAACTCTTAATGATGTGTTTAATCATTTGATGTTTGCTGTCAGTGAGAGTCAATAAATGCAGTCTCACTGAGTGAAAGTGTTAAGAAACAGTGTTCTAGCTGCTTCTATGAAGTAAGATAGAATTAACATCAGAGACTAAGTAAAGACTTTATTTACATTAATTGCAGTCAACATTCTTTCTACTTCTTCTGTAACTCTCTTGATCAAGATGTGCTCATAAGCAATACAGTTTAGAGATTTCACTAGATGACATAGTATAGTATGAGTATTTATTTCTTTCAATATCTTTTATATTTTAAGTACAGCATCTGCTGTTCTTTTTAAGAATAACAGATTTCTTAAAATGTTTTATTTATAAAGTTTGTTGAGAAGTGGTGTTCTAGCTGCTTCTATGAAGCAAAATAGAACTAGCATCAGAAACTGAGTGAAGACTCTGTTTACATTGACTGCAGTCAACATTCTTTCTACTTTTTCTGTAACTCTCTTGATCAAGACATGCTCATAGGCAACACAGTTTAGGGATTTCACTAGACAGCATAGTATAGCATGAGTATTCATTTTCTTTAATAAATTATGAGCTTGAGTTAGCAAGAAGCTTCTCAGAGAAAGTGTATACTTTTAATGTATGCAGCAGCTGAGTTTGCAGACTTTTGAGATTCACAGTGAATTCAGCTTTAGCAGTGTTACTGACTATTGAGGTTTGTGATAAATCTGACTTTAATGAAATCAGCATAGTGATGGTAGCTTGATACACATCTGTTAGGCAAACAAGCATCTTCAGCAGCTAAGTATGTTTAACTCAGAAGATTCACAGAGAATTGATCTTAGCTTAAGACTGACAAGACTGTCATTGTCTTGTGAATAGATAAACAGAAAGAAGGTCAACATTCAATGAATTAGAACTGCAGTTCATTGAATCACTGCACAGTTAATATTAAGCAACACTATCACAGATCATTCAGCTCAGACAGTGATCATTCTTCTTGTCACTTTACTAAGTGCTTTCTTTGCAACAGCTCTCACTTCATTAAAGATTGTGAATTTCTTCCTGATGTCAAGCAAGATACTTAAAAGAAGACAAGCAGATTAACTGCAGTCAAGTTACACAGATTGACTGCAGTCAAGTTATATCAGAAGTCAGTCTACAAAGAAAAAGAAAAGAGACACAGAGTCTTTGATGCAGAAGTCAGTGACAGTAATGATGATGACTTCTTTTCTGAATTTGAAGAGAAAAAGAAAATTAACAATGAAATCACTGCTCTGTTTAAGAAGACTGTCAGTAAGATGTTTAAATCTGAATGAGTTGCAGATTCTGAATTCTTCTCATACATAACTGATCAACTTCAACTCTTCAGTGACCTTCTCATATAAATGAGATGCTGATGAATTAGAGTTAAGAAGAAACATTTATACTCTCATTATTGTGAAGTGATCATTATGCAAGTCAGATTGAGAAATTCTGTAAGACTGAGTTCAACACTCTACATGTCTGAACTTGAGGTCAATCTTCTCTCAGAAAAGCAGATGTGCAAAATGAAACTGTATGAAAGCTTTAATCAACACTGTCTTTGAATGTGTGATAAGCACAGCAAGACTATAATAGAAGCATCAGAGCAAGACAGAGTCTATATAATTAAGTACATTGCAAAAAGTCTTAATGAATTTGTTCTGATATCTGCAATACACACATTACATTCAGAGATCATCTTCTCTGCAGCTGCTTCAGATGTAAGTCTGCACAACAACATGATCAATTTCTTAGAAGTTGACACTGCATCATTGAATGAAAAGGTCAAGACTTACAGACTTTAATATCAATGATTTGCTCATCTTGATTTCATGAAGCTGCATGATCTTTACAAGATGACAATTCTTAAAAAGTCAATTCTCATTGTTGAGAACAACAAGATCATGTGTGAGATTTGTGTTCTGATTAAGTTCATCAATAAGTGAGGTTACATCATAAGCAAAAGAAAGGCTAACATTCTTGTTCTTGTCTTCATTGACATATGCAGTTCATTATTCTTGTCATTTAATGAATATCAGTACTTTCTGAAGATAATAGATAATCACTCTCAGAAGACATGAACAATACTGCTGAAGCAATGTGATGAGACTTCACAGACACTGCAAAAATGATGACTAAAGACTGAATTTCAGACTGATGCAAAGATTCTTGCTGTACAAAGCAACAACAGAATGAAGTTAAGATTCATTCTGAACAACTGATGTAAGTCTTTTAACATTACATCACAGTATACAGTGCTCTACATGTTAATTCAGAATGACATTGCTGAAAGAATCATTCAAATCACAGAGAACTCAGTGTGTGCCATGATTAAAGAGATATAACTGTCAATAAAGTTCTGAGTGCAGACAGCACAGACAGATGTCTATCTTCACAATTGAACAGCAACTGATCTCTTAATTAATGATAAGCAGATGATTCTTAAGAAAGCTTTCATTGATGTGAAGTCATTCATTGATTACATTCATGTATAGAAATGCAAGTACTACAGCTACATTGATCTCAAGTTATTATCTGAAGGCAGATGCAACAAGTTCATGAATTGAGGATAAGTAAGAGTCTTCATGAACTACATTGAGAAAATCACAAAGCAGTATCAGCTTTGAGCTTCAGATCTTAAGCACATCATTAAGAATCATGCTGTAAAGTTTGCTAAAAGCAAGAAGAAAGGCACTGTTGATCTTAGACTGCAATGACAGATATTAAATGTTCTTCTGAATAGAAGATTCATTGAATGTTTATGAAAGAAGTCAATTATTGTGAAGGTCACAGCTTCAGATCAGGCATTCATGACTCAGAACAGTAAGATGCAGCCTAACTTGATTACAGTCAAGATCAACAAGTCTTAAGATAAACAATATGAGATTAAGTTGACTGCAGTCAATCTAGATGAGTCATTAGATGAGAAGATCAACACTGATTAAGTCAAGATAGTGACACTCAAAGAAGTCAGAACCTTTCTGTGCATCAAGATCTCAAAATGAAAGAGAAACAACAACAACAACAATTAAGATGTGAATGAGCTCTTAATCAAGATATTAAGAATTATGCTGACACTTATGACATTCTCTGCAGACAAAGAAGATTCTGTGATTAAATCTAACATTTCAACACCTGTCATCTATGCTGAAGCAGTGAGAGATTCAATCTGAGAAGAAATGTAGAAGAACATCATTTATGCAGAGCTGACAGCCTTGATGATAAATGAAACATGAAAAGAGACTGTGTCATTAAGAAGAGTCAACATTGTGATTAGTAAATGAATCTTTAAACTCAAGCTGAACATCAATGAATTCTTAAACAAGCTCAAGGCAAGACTTGTGACAAGAGACTTCTCATAGACATATAATGTTGATTATAAGAATATCTTTGCTCTCACTGTCAAGTTTAACATTCTGCAAGTCTTTCTGACTATTGTTGCACTTGAGAATCTAGAGTGTCATTAAGTGAATGTCAATAACATCTTCATGAAATTCTTTCTGAAGAAAACAATCTATATGACATTCTCTTCTAAAGTTAATGTTGCATCTAATTGTGTTCTGTACATACTGTGCAGCCTTTATGATCTTAAGCAAGCTGCACAGAAATGACATGAACAATGTGTCATTAAACTACTTAAATTAAGTTTTCATCAAAGCAAGACTGATTTCTGTCTTCTTCTTCACAGCATTAAAAGAATCATGCTGCTTCTTTATATAAACAATATTGTCATGACTTCAGCAAATCTATTACACATTCTCTGATTTAAGCAAGCTCTTATGAGTGTGTTCAAAGTCAAGAACTTGAGAAAGACACAGAAAATTCTCAGCATTTAAGTTATACACAACTGCAAAATGAGGACCCTGTGTCTGAATCAGACTCACTACATAAACAAGATATTAAAGAATCTTCACATGCAATCTGACAAGCACAGAGTCATCAGCATTTCATTTAACAAATATGATGTTCTTTGTTCTGCTGACTTAACTGATCAAAGAATAGATCAAAGACAGTATTAACAGACAATTAAAAGCTTAATGTATACAGCAATTCATATTTGATCAGACATAATCTTCATACTAGATCAACTAAGTCAATATCTCAGCAATTCTGCAGAGCATCATGAACATGCACTTAAGAAATTACTGCAGTATGTAAGATTAATCATCAATCTTAACATCATGTACAGTTTTAATGAGAGTCAAGTAATGCTTAAATACTCTGACTCTAACTATGCTTCAGACAAGCAGAATCAAAAATTAATTCTAGAATACATCTATATGCTTAAAGATGAATCAGTGTTGTGAACAAGTCAAAAACAGAAGTCTGTTGTTATCTTAATCACTGAGATTAAATACATAATCATGTCAATGTGCACAAAGACTGAGATCTGGCTTGAACAGATGTTAAGAGACATAAACATAAGCAAATATCTTGAAGTCAACTCACACTGCATAAACATTTAAGAGAATGAAGCTCATTAAGTTTCTTCATTTATTCAGCTTAAAGAAGACAATTAAGCTGCCTTGATCTTAATTAAGAATGCACATGTACATAAACAATTAAAGCACATCAATGTCTTCTATTACAACATCTGTGATCTGCATAAGCACAATCAGATTCAGGTAAACTTTGTGCTCAGTTAAGAGATGATTGTCAACAGGCTTATTAAGTCTCTGTTTAGACAAATCTTTAAGTGATTTATTGAATTCATAAAACTCACTGTTAATGATTAGTTAAATTCTTAAATGATTTGTTGAACTTTTAATGATGCATTTAGTCATCTGATGTTTGCTGTCAGTGAGAGTCAATAGACACAGCCTCACTGAGTGAAAGTGTTGAGAAACAGTGTTCTAGCTGCTTTTATGAAGCAAGATAAAACTAACATCAGAGACTGAGTAAAGACTCTGTTCACATTGACTGCAGTCAACATTCTTTCTACTTCTTCTATAACTCTCTTGATCAAGATGTGCTCACAGGCAACACAGTTTAGGGATTTCACTAGACAGCATAGTATAGCATGAGTATTCATTCTCTTCAATAAAGTTTTAAATTATTTCTTATCTCTGTTAACTCTCAGTCTTTCATATAATCTGTAAGTAAAGTCATAATCATTAATACTGTAGCATAAAATGTCACTGAAGCATCTTACTGTATTGTTGACATAGATATTTAATTATATTTATGTATATAGTTAATAGATAGATCACTGAGCAGTTAAAGAAGAATGTAAGTTTAAATAGTTGCTGAGAGAATGACAGTTAAATAAGAATAAAACATAGAATAAGTTTAAGAATGAAGTGATAGTAAGTTCTTTATAAAATAGAATTGAAATTAAGAAAAGAAAAAAAAAGACAGATTTTGTATTTTATAAATTTAGAAAGACTATCAATAAGTATATATAGAAAAAGAAAGATTATATTACATTATGTAATGCTGTCTTTTGTTATCTTATGTATTTAGTAAAAACTTAAAGAATGTATAGATCACAGCAATAATATAAAGATGTTAAGATCAGTCTGATTGCTTATAAATGATTATATAAATAATTAGTAATAAGAAAAGAAGCAAGATATTGTCTTTAAATATAATATTTATTGAAATTGATTGTTTTATTAAATTATTTGAGATCATATCACATGCAAATGAACTTAAAATTTTTATATTGCCTGATTAGGTTTAGCTACACTACTAACTACAATAAGTAGTCACTAGATGACTTGTTTAAAAACTTATTTTTGTAACAAAATCTCTTTAATACCTTAAGGTAGCTTAAGTCTAACATTTGCTTCTTAGTTAATATTAAGATAGTATCAATATTGATACTGATATATTACTCACTCTATTGATATTGATATTGACATTAACTCATTAACTCATAGCTAAGACTGCTTGCTCAGAAAGATAGCTATAAATTATACAGTACTTGATCTCAGTTAAGTTCTGTTACTTCAAAGTCATTTTGAAGTGTTCACCCTTGTCAGAGCATTCAACATTCAACTTTAATGTACAGTACCTTATCTAAGGCATGTACTGTAGGTAGGTAGGTAGGATTTACCTAGGTAGGAAGTGACAGGTCCCAAGGATGCCGCATTAAGTTTAGTGTATCATAACTTACCTACTTTAGGTAATTCGACGTCAGAGTTAACCTTGAAGCTAACTTAACGTTATCTTGCTAAAGATTTCAACGCTTCGGGCCGCCTCTAACTAGTGCAATCGATCGCTGCAGAAGCCCTCTTTAAGGTACCTAAGGTAGGTTCTCGCCAAGCGAACGTGAAGTACCTCATATCATCATCAATAAGGTACCTTACCTAATACCTCATTTGAGGGCAGATCGCAAAATTTCCGGACCACCTCATTGAAAGCGGTGCGCGCCAGTGGCGACATGGGTATCAACCGTGCAAAGTCGCCCTTCGCCCCCTCTGGATCGAAACCCCAAGTGGCAACATTGGGGA
>JAABVA010001910.1_pt1 | contig 21392 bp, 24 predicted proteins | sample 5560331 | NCBI WGS metagenome assembly JAABVA01 (sample SAMN12812661, study PRJNA571458) | rock metagenome | isolation source: Antarctica rocks | place: Antarctica: Victoria Land, Mt New Zealand sud | collected 2016-01-07
CCGCCCGCCGCGGCCCGACGGGACGCGACCTCGAGCAGCAGCGTCGATTTCCCCACCCCCGGCTCGCCGGCGAGCAGCACGACGACGCCGGCGACGAGCCCCCCACCGAGGACACGGTCGAGCTCACCGACGCCCGTGGGACGCGCCGCGGCGGTCTCGAGGTCGACCTCCCCGATAGGGCGGACCGGGCTCGAGGGGCGAGCGGTGGGGTGGGGGGCGGCGCCCGGTGTCGGGGTCCGGGCGTCCGGTGGTGGGCCTTCCTCCACGGTGCCCCAGCCACCGCACCCGGGGCAGCGACCGAGCCACTTCGCCGCCGCGTACCCGCACGCGGTGCACTCGAACGGCCCCTTGGGGGCCTTGGGTATCCGTGCTCGTGGTGCCACGCGGGGGACGGTAGAGCCCGCCGCCGACGGTGTGGGCCGGAACGCTCGTGTCGGGCCCCGTCAGCTCGTCGTTCAGCTCACCGGGACGAGCCCGGTGGAGACGACGGACACCGGGACGGTGACCGTGCCGGCGCGCTCGAAGGTGAGCGTGACGGGATAGGTCGGGCCGCTGTGCAGCACCTGCGTGGCCCCCGCGAGGACGATCCGGGCGGTTCCGGTGAGGCGACTGTCGGGCGGCGGCGGTCCCACCGGGCCCGGGCGCGACCCGACGATCATGATCGCGTTGTCGCCGGGGATCTCGGTGACGCCCTCCGCGGTGACCCCGGTGGCGTAGGGAGTGCTCACCGACAACAGCCGGTCGCCCAGCGCCGCCTCGTTCACCAGCGACCCCCGCAGCGTGACCACCGCGCCGGCGGGCACCACGGCCTCCCGGCCCGGGTCGATGCTGAGGTCCCGCACCATCATCTCGCCGACCTGGCCCATCGAGCCGGTCACCGTGGTGATGGTGGTGTCGGTCTGGGTGACCGCCCCGGCGCTGCAGCCCGAGAGGGCGAGAGCCGCGAGGAGCGCCGTCGCGGAGGCGGCGACGTGGGCGCGGCGGCGCGGGCGACTCATCGGTGCAGGGTCCTCTCGGGTCGCGGGCAGCGCGCGGAACCCTACCGGCCGCCGCCCCCGGGGGCCCGTCGGCCGAGCCGTGCACGGGGCCCGGACGCGGTCCGCAGGGCCCCCGACCTGGACGAGTACGCCCTCACCGCTCTTGTCAAGCCCGTGACCTGCGAAGACGGCTCGACACCCCGGACGGCCGGTGGCGTGGGCGTGTTAACCTGTGTACAGCGAAAGGGGCTCGAGGACACATGGTTTTCAAGGTCGGCGAGACCGTCGTCTACCCGCACCACGGTGCCGCTCTCATCGAGGCCATCGAGACCCGGACGATCAAGGGCGAGGAAAAGAAGTACCTCGTCCTCAAGGTCGCCCAGGGCGACCTCACGGTCCGGGTCCCCGCCGACAACGCCGAGATCGTCGGCGTCCGCGACGTGGTGGGCCAGGAGGGTCTGGACAAGGTGTTCGAGGTGCTCCGCGCGCCGCACACCGAGGAACCGACCAACTGGTCCCGCCGGTACAAGGCGAACCTCGAGAAGCTCGCGTCGGGTGACGTCAACAAGGTGGCCGAGGTCGTCCGCGACCTCTGGCGCCGCGAGAAGGACCGCGGGCTGTCGGCGGGCGAGAAGCGAATGCTCGCGAAGGCCCGCCAGATCCTCGTCAGCGAGCTCGCGCTTGCCGAGGGCACCGACGAGACGGCTGCCGAGTCGCTGCTCGACCAGGTGCTGGCCAGCTGACCCACGCGGACCGGAGCGGTCCGGTCGTCGCGCTGGTGCCGGCCTCCGGGCTCGGGACCCGTCTCGGCACCGCCGATCCGAAGGCGCTGGTCGCTCTGGCCGGACGTCCGATGGTCCTGCGGGCGGTGGACGGTCTGCTCGGGAGCGGGGTCGTCGACGGGGTGGTCGTCACGGCTCCGCCCGGTCGGCTCGCCGTCCTGCGCGGCCTGCTCCCTCCCGGCGGCGTCGTCGTGGTGGTCGATGGTGGCGTCGACCGGGTCGAGTCGGTGCACGCGGCCCTGCGGCACGTCGATGAGGCGTCGGTGATCCTGGTGCACGACGCCGCGCGGTGCCTCTGCCCGGCCGCGGTCGTCCGCGCCGTGGTCGAGAAGGTGCGCACCGGCCACGACGCCGTGGTGCCCGCGATCGGAGTCGCCGACACCCTCAAGCGCGTCGGGCCGGACGGACACGTGGACGCCACCGTCGACCGCACCGGGTTGGCGGCCGTCCAGACCCCCCAGGGGTTCTCGCCGGAGGTGCTGCGGGCGGCGCACGCCCGGGCCGTCGCCGACCGGCTCGCGGGTCGCGGCGTCCCCGCCACCGACGACGCCGGGCTGGTCGAGGCGATCGGCGGGGCGGTCGTCACCGTTCCCGGCGACCCCCGCGCCATGAAGATCACCACTCCGCTCGACCTGGCGATGGCCGAAGCCCTCGTGACGGCCGGGCCGGTGCCGCGGTGAAGGTCGCCGGATGAGGGTGGGCGTCGGGACGGACGTCCACCCCGTCGAGGTCGGACGGCCCTGCTGGATCGCGGGGCTGTGGTGGGAGGGCGTCGACGGCTGCGCGGGGCACTCCGACGGCGACGTCGCCGCGCACGCCCTCTGCGACGCGATGCTCTCCGCGGCGGCGCTCGGCGACGTCGGCGAGGTGTTCGGTGTCGGGCGCCCCCGCTGGTCCGGCGCGTCCGGAGTGACGCTGCTGCGGGAGACGCGCCGCGTCGTGGCGGCCCAGGGGTGGGTGCTCGGCAACGCGGCGGTGCAGGTGATCGGCAACGCCCCCCGCATCGGGACCCGGCGTGCGGAGGCCCAGGCCGCGCTCTCGGCCGCGGCCGGTGGTCCCGTCGCGGTGTCGGGCACGACCACCGACGGCCTCGGTCTCATCGGCCGGGGCGAGGGGATCGCCGCGGTCGCCACCGCGATGCTCGTCACGGGCTGACCGCGCTGGCTCCGCCGTCAGCTCTCCCGAGCGGGATCTTTCGCCGAAACGGCCCCGGGCCCGCCCCGATCCTGCCTACGCTGCGACCCAGCGTGGGCCGGGCGTGCGATCCGGAGGGTGAACGGAGGGCGCCGTGTTCGAGACGAACTGGGACGCGGTCTCGCACGAGGACATCGACTTCCAGGTCCGGCTGATGGCGAACGGGGACGGGTTCGCCACCAACGGGGCCGCGTGGCGTCAGCTCGCCGGCCGGCTCACCGACGTCGCCACCTCGGTCGAGCGGGCGACGGCGGGCATCCGGGAGACGCGGACGGGGCCGGCCGCCGAGGGCGCGCAGGGCGCGGTCGGCCCGATGGCGGGCTGGGTCGAGCAGGCCCGTGGCCTCGCCGACTCGGTGGGCGGCGTCTCCCACGAGCAGGCCCGGTCCTTCGGTGAGACCGCCCGGGCGATGCCTGCATTCGCCGGTCCTCCCGCCGACCTCACCCCGGACTGGGTGCAGGCCATTGCCGGCGACGACGGCCTCGCGCCGTTCCTCTACGAGACGGACGAGGACAAGGCGATGCACGAGCGGGCCGAGGCCGAGCGTCGAGCACGCCAGCTCATGACGGACTACCAGACCGAGAGCGCCGTCCGTGTCGAGACGTTGCCGCAGTTCGTCGGGCCGGCCGGCGCGGGTGGGCCACCGTCGGTGACCGTCGAGCCCTCCGCCGCCCGCAGCGGCGGACCCGACGCCGCGGGCCCCGGAGGCGCGGGCTCCGCGTCCGGTGGCGTCCCGCCCGGTGGGGTTCCGCCCGGTGGTGGCCCGGCTGGCGTCTCGAATGGCGGTGCGCTCGGCGCCGGCGCGGCGATCGCGGGTGCCGCCGCGGGCACTCCGCCGGCGGCCTCGACCGGGGCCGGACCGGCGGGCGGGGCCGGTGCGCCGGGATCGTTGGCCACACTCCCGGGAGGGGCATCGCCCGCCGCCGCGTCCCCCGCGGTGTCGCCGGGCGGAGTCGGCGTGACGCCGTCCGGCCCGTCGATGCCTGGCGTCGCACCCGGTCCTGTCGGGCCGGGAGGGGTCGGGACCAGCGGCGTCGGGACCGGCGGTGGCGGGACGGGCGGCGCGAGAACGGGGCGCGTCGGGGTCGGGGGCACCGGTGCGCCCGGACCGGCGGGGTCGGGCTCGCCGGCCGGCGGCGGTGCTTGGAGCGGCGGCACGGGCAGCGGTGGGTGGGTCGGAGGCGGCGGTGCCGGCGGCGGCGGTGCCGGCGGCGGTGCCTGGAGCCACGGCGCGATCGGCCCCGGGAGCGGCGGGGCGCTCGGCCCCGGGAGCGGCGGAACGCTCGGCCCCGGGAGCGGCGGAACGCTCGGCCCCGGGAGCGGAGCGGGCGTCACCGCGGGCCCGGGAGGACCGGGCGGCGGGGGGACCCCCGGCCCCCGTGTCGGGGCGGGGGGCTCGGTGCTCGAGCCGGCCCTCGGCCGGATGCCCTCGGCGCCCGGTACACCCGTGGGCGAGGCCCAGCGCGGGATGATCCCGTTCGCCCCGATGGGCGGAATGGCCGGCGGTGGGGGTGAGCAGGTGCTGCGCCGCCCGGACTACCTCGTCGAGGACGATCGTGACGCCCTGCTCGGCGAGCTCCCACCGGTTGCCCCGCCGGTGATCGAGCAGTGACCGCGGTGACCGATGCGTCCCCGTTCGTGTCGCTCACGCATCTGGATGCGGGGCAGTACACCGTGCTCTGGCGTCGGCTCGGGCTCGGGGAGAAGCCCGTCCTGCTCGACACCCCCGACCACGGCATCACCTACGCCGCGCGCGACGCCGCCGACGCCGCCGCGTGGGCGCGGCTCGTCGCCGAGGGCCTCGTCGACGCGCAGGACCGGGTGCGGACCGACGTCGCCGACGCGCTCGCGGTCCTGCGCAGCCCCCACCGCGAGCTCGACGTGCGCATCCGGACGGCCGGCGCGGCGAGGCTGCGGACCGCCGCCGCGCGGGGCGAGCTCGGCGTGGTCGCCGGTGTCGACCGGGACCACGCCCTGCACCTGCGTGTCCACCCGGGCGCCCACCGCCCCGCCGATCTCGCCTCCGCGCTGCTCCTCGACGTTCCGGTCGTGCCCGCGCTGCCCGGCGTCGCGCTGAGCGTGCCGGCCACCGTGCGCGGTGCCGACGCGGCCGAGCGACGCCGGTCCATGCGCAGCCACGGCGTCCCCCGGGTGGCCGCGGAGCGGCTCGCGGCGTTGTGGGCGGAGCCGCCGCTCCGGATCCTGCGATTCGGCGGGGCCTGGATCGACGCCACCGGCCGCCGTCGGCACCCCGAGGTCCTCACCGTGCTCGACACGGCGCCGGGGCGAGTGGCGCTCCGGCGGACGGGCGAGCGCGTGGAGTTCCGCCCCCTCGACCGCACGACGCTGCACGCGGAGGTCGCCCGCCTCGCCGTCGCCCCGGCCTCGGGTCGACCGTCGGCACCCGGGTCCGCCGGGCCTTCGACGGTGTCGAGGGGCCCTCCGTAGGCTGGGGAGGTGAGCCTGCACCTCTACGACACCGCGGCGCGCGCGCTGCGGGAGTTCCGCCCGCTGCGGCCCGGGACGGCGTCGATGTACGTGTGCGGGGCCACGGTGCAGGGCGTCCCGCACGTCGGCCACGTCCGCTCCGGCCTGGACTTCGACGTGCTGAGCCGCTGGCTCGCCCACACCGGGCACGAGGTCCTGCTGGTCCGCAACGTCACCGACATCGACGACAAGATCCTCACGAAGGCGGCTGCCGCGGGCGAGCCCTGGTGGGCGTGGGCCGCCACCCACGAGCGCGCCTTCACCGCCGCCTTCGACGCGCTGGGCTGCCTGCCGCCCTCGGTCGAGCCGCGGGCGACCGGGCACGTCACCGAGATGGTCGAGCTGATCGAGCGCCTGCTCGCCGCCGGCCACGCCTACCCTGCCGCTGACGGGTGCGGCGACGTCTACTTCGCCGTCGGCACCTGGCCCGCGTACGGGGACCTGTCCGGGCAGCGGGTCGAGGAGATGGAGCAGGGCGAGCCCGACGGGGCGCCGACCGCCAAGCGCGATCCCCGCGACTTCACCCTGTGGAAGGCCGCGAAGCCGGACGAGCCGAGCTGGCCGACGCCGTGGGGACGCGGCCGCCCCGGCTGGCACCTGGAGTGCTCGGCCATGGCCACGCACTACCTGGGCCCGCGCTTCGACATCCACGGGGGCGGCCTCGACCTGGTCTTCCCCCACCACGAGAACGAGCGTGCGCAGTCCCGCGCCGCGGGCGACGGCTTCGCCGAGTACTGGCTGCACAACGCCTGGGTGACGATGTCCGGGGCGAAGATGTCGAAGTCGCTGGGCAACACGCTGACCGTTCCCGCGGTCCTCGACCGCGTCCGCGGCGTTGAGCTGCGCTACTACCTCGTCGGCCCGCACTACCGCTCCACCATCGAGTTCTCCGACGGAGCGCTCACAGAGGCCGCCGCGGCCTACCGCCGGATCGAGGGCTTCGTGCACCGCGTCGTCGAACGGTTCGGTGCGGTCCACCCGGCGGAGGGACCGCTGCACGAGCGGGCGCCCGCCTTCGCGGCCGCTCTCGACGACGACCTCTCGACCCCAACCGCGCTGGCCGCGATGCACGAGGCGGTGCGCGAGGGCAACATCGCCGTCGACGCCGGCGACCGGGACGCGGCGACGGCCGCCGCGTCGCTCGTGCGGGCGATGACGGCCGTGCTCGGGGTCGACCCTCTCGACCCGCACTGGAGCTCCGGCGGCGCGTCGGGTCGCGATGCCGCGCTGAGCGCCCTCGGAGCCCTCGTCGACGATCTGCTCGCGCAGCGCACCCGCGCCCGCGCCGAGCGCGACTTCGCGCGCGCGGACGCGCTGCGCGACCAGCTCACCAGCGCCGGCGTGTCCATCGAGGACACCCCGGACGGCCCCCGATGGACACTGAAGGACGGCAGCTAGATGGCGGGGAACTCACGGCGGCCGGGTGCGCGGCGCAAGCCGGGCACGAAGAAGGGCCCCACGGTCGGCTCCGGGGGCCAGCGTCGCAAGGGCCTCGAGGGCAAGGGTCCGACGCCGCGCGCGGAGAAGCGGCCCTATCACAAGTCCTACCGCGGCGAGTCCGGGGCCGACTCCTCGCCCGCGGGCCGGGGTGGGGACGCGGCCCGCCCGCCCACCTCCGAGGGGCGCCGGGGCGGTCGGCCCCCCTCCCGACGCGACGCGCCCGACGGTCCACAGGTGGTCTTGGGACGCAACGCCGTGGTGGAGAGCCTGCGCGCGCACATGCCGGCGATCGCGCTGCACGTGGCGCAGGGCATCGACGTCGACGACCGGGTCCGGGAGGCGTTGCGCGCCGCGGGCGACCAGCGCGTGCCCGTCCTGGAGGTCCCGCGCGGCGACGTCGAGCGGATGGCCGAGGGTTCGGTGCACCAGGGGGTGGCCCTGTCGGTGTCCGCCTTCGCCTACTCCCATCCCGACGACCTGCTCGAGTCGGCGCGGCAGGCCGCGCACCTCGCGGGCGTCGAACCGCTGCTCGTGGCCCTCGACGGGGTCACCGACCCGCGCAACCTCGGTGCCGTGATCCGCTCGGCCGCCGCGTTCGGCGCCCACGGTGTGCTGCTGCCGCTGCGCCGCTCGGTGGGGGTCACCCCGGTGGCCTGGCGGACCTCGGCCGGCGCCGCCGCCCGCCTCCCCGTCGGCCGCGCGACCAACCTCAGCCGCACCCTCGGCGCGTGGGCCGACGAGGGGTTCAGCGCGGTCGGGCTCGACGGCGCCTCGCCCGCCACGATCGACGATCTCGACGCCGTGATGGGTCCCGGCGCCGCGCTCGCGCCGCTGGTGGTGGTGGTCGGCTCGGAGGGCAAGGGGCTCTCGCGCCTGGTCCGCGAGACCTGCCAGGGGACCGTCGCGATCCCGATGGCCGGCGACGTGGAGTCGCTCAACGCCTCCGTCGCCGCCGGGGTGGCGCTCGCGGAGGTCGCGCGGCGCCGCCGCACCAGCTGACGGCCGCACCAGCTCACCGGGCCGTTCCGTCGCCGTTGGGTCGCCTGCTGAGCGAACGGCACGTTCGTTCCGCACTATGCGAGCGAACGCGCCGTTCGCTCGGAAGGGTCGGGAGGGTCGCAGTTCTCGCACGGGATGGCGACCAGCGACGAGGTTGCGCAGCGCCCGTGGAGCCGCCCCCGGCGGGCTCAGGTCACGAGCAGGACGAAGGCGACGACCCCGACGACGACGATGACCACGCGCAGCACCAGCGGCGGCAGCCGCCGCCCGATGAGCGCGCCGACGATCCCGCCGACGATCGACCCGCCCGCGATCAGGCCGACCACGGGCCAGGACACGGACGCGACCAGCGCGAACACCACGCCGGAGACGAGGTTGGTCAGCGCCGCGAGAACGTTCTTCGCCGCGTTGTGGCGCTGCAGGTCGTCGTCGACCGCGATGCCGAGCACGGCAAGCAGCAGCACGCCCTGCGCGGCGCCGAAGTAGCCGCCGTAGACGCCGGTGCCGAAGGTCCCGGCGAGCAACCCGGGACCCACCCGGGTCCGCGCCGTGCTCCGACGGGCGGCGAGCCGGCGGGCCACGAGCGGTTGGACGACGACGAGCACCACGGCGAGCGCGACCAGGACGGGGACCACCGCGTCGAACGCCGACGACGGCAGCGACAGCAGGAGCACCGCCCCGACCAGCCCGCCGAGCACCGAGGCCACCGCGAGCCGCCCGATCCGGCCCCGCAGCCCCGCGAGCTCCCGACGGTAGCCGATCGCCCCGGTGATCGAGCCGGGCACCAGGCCGAGGCCGTTGGAGATGTTCGCCGTCAGGGGTGGGTAGCCGAGGGCGAGCAGCACCGGGAACGTCACCAGCGTCCCGGACCCGACGATGGTGTTGATCATCCCCGCCCAGCCGCCCGCGACCGCGATGATCGCAGCGTCGGAGAACCTCACCCGGCCCTGATCGGTGCCGGCTCTCTGGTGGCGCGCCGCCGGGTACGGAACGCGCCCGCGGCCCGGCAGAGCTCACCGGATCGACCGGAGAACTCCGGGGACCTCGGGGTGGTGGGCGTGCACCGGTGAGTCCTCGGCGCCGACGACGAGGATCCGGCCGCGGAGGCGCACCACCTCGACGTCGGTGCGGTAGAGCTGCGAGAGGTTCTCCGAGGTCATCACCTCGTCGGGGGTCCCGATCCGGAACCGGCCGTCCACGAGGTAGAGGAGCCGGTCGACGACGGGGAGCACCGGGTTGACCTCGTGGGTCACGAAGACGACGGCCGTGCCGTGCTCGCGGCGGCGCCGGTCGACGAGCTCGACGACGGTGCGCTGGCGCGCGAGGTCGAGCGAGAGCAGCGGCTCGTCGGCGAGCAGCAGCCGCGGGTCGTCGACGAGGGCCTGGGCCACCCGCAGCCGTTGCTGCTCGCCTCCGGACAGCATGCCGACGGGGGCGTCGGCGTAGGAGAGGGCGTCGACCTGGGCCAGCGCGTCGCGCACCCGCTCGCGCCGCCGGGCCCGGGCGCCGAGCCCGAGGCCCCAGCGGTGGCCGTCGAGGCCGAGCCCGACGAGGTCGCGGCCCCGCAGCGGGGTCAGTGGGTCGACGGTCGTCTGCTGCGGGATGTAGCCGACGTCCGGGCTGCCCTGGCGGGGCACGGCACCGTCGAGGACGACCTCCCCCGCGGACAGGGGCAGGAGGCCGAGCAGGACCTGCAGCAAGGTGGTCTTGCCCGATCCGTTCGGCCCGAGGACCGCGATGAACTCGCCGGGCGAGACGGTGAGGTCCAGCCCCGACCACAGCGTCCGGTCCCCGCGCCGGACCTCGGCTCCCCGCAGCCGCACGAGATCGGTCACGAGCGCACCTGGACGCCGGGCCCGGCGATCGGTGCCCGACGAGGTGGGTGTCGAGGCCTCGGCCCCCCGCACGACGCGATCAGGGCGAAGGACGCCGCGAGGACGAGGGGGCCGAGCACGCGGGGGAGCGCGATGCGGCGGCGGGCTACGGGCATCCGGGACGGCTCCTCGTGGTCGCGTCGAGATCATAACGATAACGGTTGTCGACTTTGGCCCGGGGACGGGGTCCGCGATCCGTTCGGGTGCCCTGACGACGCCGAAGAGTGGCCCTAGATCGAGACAGTCGATACCGTGCGAACGTGACCGAGGCACTCGACGGGCGGCGGCCCACGCGGCGGACCGCCACCCTGGCCTCCCTCGCGGCCGAGCTCGGCGTCTCGCGGACCACCGTCTCCAACGCCTACAACCGGCCCGACCAGCTCTCGCCGGCGCTGCGTCGCCGCGTCCTGGACACCGCGCGACGCCTCGGCTACCCCGGCCCCGACCCGGTGGCCCGCTCGCTGCGCACGCGCAAGGCCGGCGCCGTCGGCCTGCTGCTCACCGAAGCGCTCTCCTACGCGTTCCGCGACCCGGTGGCCGTGCAGTTCCTCGAGGGCCTCGCCCTCGCGTGCGAGGACAACGGGTCCGGCCTGCTGCTCGTGCCGGTGAGCCCGGACGCCGACGACGTCGGAGCGGTCGCCCGCGCGGGCGTCGACGGGTTCGTCGTGTATTCCATGCCCGACGACGACGAGCATTTCGCCGCGGTCCTCGAGCGGCCCGTCCCCGTCGTCGTGTGCGACCAGCCCACCGCGGTGCCCGACGTCGACCGCGTCGGGATCGACGACCACGCCGGGATGGTCGACATGTCCCGCCTCGTCACCGGGCTCGGGCACCGCCGCATCGGCGTGCTGTGCATGCGGCTCTCGACCGACCGCAACGACGGTTTCGCCCCGGTGGCCCGCCAGCTCTCCGCCCGCTACGAGGTGCAGCGGCGCCGGCTCGCGGGTCTGCGCGACGGGTTCGCCGAGGCGGGCATCGACTGGGCGGGAGTGCCGGTGGTCGAGCGCTACGACCACAGCGAGCACGCCGGGGCGTCGGGACTCCAGCAGCTCCTCGCCCGGGACCCGAGCATCACCGCCGTGCTCTGCACATCGGACCTGCTCGCCCTCGGCGCGCTGCAGGCCGCTCGCGCGTTGGGACACGACGTGCCCGGCGACCTCACCGTCACCGGCTTCGACGGCGTCCCGGCGGCCGACCGCGCGGAGCTGACCACCGTGCGCCAGCCGACCCTGGACAAGGGGCGCGCGGCCGGGGAGCTGCTGCTCGACCGCGGCGACCGGCAGCGCTCGCGGACCCTCCTGCTCCCCACCGAGCTCCTGGCCCGCGCCACCTCGGGCCCGGCCCGCACGGGGTAGGACCGGGTCGGGGGGCCCGAGGGATCAGAAGACGCGGGGCCGTCGGGTGCGGCCCTGCGCGGCCTGCTCCGCGGCGTCCTCGCCGACCCCGTCGGTGCTCGCGAGCCCGTGGCTGCGCGCGCGGCGCCCGGAGAGGCGTCGCAGCCCGTTCTGCAGCGGCCCCCCGATCTGCTCCCCGAAGGACACCCCCGCGGCGAGGGCGAGGCTGAACGTGAGCGCGAGCAGGATCGTGACCGCTCCGTCGCTCACCGCGTCGAGGGCCAGCGCGGCGAAGCCTCGGTAGAGCGTCAGGCCCGGGAGCAGCGGTGTGATCCCGGCGACGACGAGGACCAGCGGCGGCAGGTTGACCCGGCGCGGGACGAACATGGCGACCAGCCCGAGCACGCTCGCCGCCAGCGCGGCGGCGACCACCGCCCCGACGCCCACGTCGGTGAGGAAGGCGTACACCGCCCACGACAGGGCCCCCGAGAGCGCCGCCCAGGGCAGCGAGGACAGCGGCGAGTAGGCGCTGAGGGCGAAGAACAGCCCGGCCGCCGCGGCCGCGATCAGCTCCGGGACCGCGAACTGGGGCACGAGGGCGGGGACGGTCGCGGCGTACGAGGTGGCCTCCTGGCCGCCGATCGCGCCGGCCACCCGCAACGACATGACGACGCCGACCAGCAGTCCCGCCGACGCCAGGGCCACCTCCACGATGCGGCCCGCAGCGGTGATGGGGAACCCGGTGATCCCGTCCTGCACCAGACCGACCAGCGAGAGCCCCGACAGCAGCACGACGAGCCCGGCGGCGACGACGAAGGCGGGGGAGTCGTCGAGCACCTGCGCCGCCGCGAGCGCCGTCGCCGTCGTGGTGACGAGCGTGGCCCCCACCACCTGCTGGAAGAACATGGGCACGTTGCGGCGCCCGAGCCAGCGTGCCGCGCCCCATACCAGCCCGGTGAGGACGAACGTCACGCCTGCGACCATCGGGCTGCCACCGAGCAGGAGGGCGACCGCCGCCGCGAACGCCGACCGCGCCATCCCGGCCACGAACCGCGGGTACGGGTGCGAGCCGTCCGCCGCGGCGGCGAGACGCTCGAAGGCCTCATCCACGGTGATCGGGACGTCGGCGTCGACGACAGCCTTGATGATGTCGTCGATCTGGGCCAGGCGCGTGTAGTCCTGCGTGCGGTACCGGACGTTGCGCATCGTCGTCACCGGGCCGGCCTCGTTGCCGCGGTGACAGCACATGGTGATCGTCGAGAACGCGATGTCGACGTCGCACGTCGGGAGGCCGTAGGCACTCGCGATGGCGAGCATCGTGTCGTGGGCGACCGCCGCGCCCCCGCCGGTCGCGAGCTGGACCTCGCCGACGCGCAGGGCGAGGTCGAGCACGCGCAGCACCTGGGCGTCGGCGGCCACCTGCGGGCCGGGCATGGCCGGCAGCAGGGTGTCGCGCATGGTCGGCGCGTCGATGGCGCGACGGAGATCGACCTTCGGAGGGAGTTGTCGCCGGATCGAGCTGGTGGCTCGCTGGACTCGCTGCGCTCGCTGGGCCGCGCCCACGGGCGGACCTTCCTCTCCCCGATCGCCCCGCGGTCCGGCTCGTAACCGGGGCACGCGGGGAAACTTCATCCGTGCACCTCATCAGACGCCGCGGTGGCTCCGTCGGTTGTCGTCCGGCGGGGTGACCCGCGTCGGAGAGCCGGCACGGGTCGCTCCGTACCATGGCCCCTGTGCCGGCGTAGCTCAATCGGCAGAGCACTCGCCTTGTAAGCGAAAGGTCCGGGGTTCGATTCCCCGCGCCGGCTCTCTGCCTCACCTGCGGCGATGGTGTGTGGCGCCGGTCGCCAGGGGCAGTCACTGCACCAACGACTGCATCAACGGTGCTCACAGGTCCTCCCACTCGATGGCGTCGAGGGCCTGGCGCATGGCGTCGAGGTTGGTGTGGGCGTAGATGGTCATCGTCACGTCGATGTCCGCATGGCGCGCGATGGCCTGCACGACGTGGGGTGGCGTCCCGAGGTCGAGCAGCAGGCTCACGACGGTGTGGCGTAGATCGTGGAGGCGCACGCCCGGCATCCCGGCGCGCTCGCGGAGCTTCGTGAACTCGCGGGACAGGTTCCGCGGCTCCATCGGCGTCCCGATGCTCGAGGGGAACACGAGGTCGTGGTCCTGCCACACCTCCCGGGCCACGGCGCGCTCGCGGTCCTGACGGTCGCGGTGCTCGAGCAGGACCCGCCGCGTCACCTTCGGCAGTGGGATCGTCGCCGCCGACCCGTCGGTCTTGGCCGGGCCGATGTAGAGCCGGCCGCCGGCCCGAGCGACGGTCTGCTCCACGGTGAGCGTCGCGCCGTCGAAGTCGAGGTCCTGCCAACGCAGCCCGAGCAGCTCCCCGTGACGCAGCCCGAGGGTCGCCGCCGTGACGTAGAGCGGGTGCCAGCGGGTCCCCTCCGCGGCCTTGAGCAGCGCCCTCGCCTCCGCAACCGGCAGGCCACGCCCGACCTTGTACTTCGGGGTCGGCACCTTCACCAGCTGCGCCACGTTCCGGGAGACCAGCTCCTCGCGCCACGCGCTCTGCAGGGCGTTGCGCAGCACGGCGTGGATGAATTGCACGTGCCGCACCGTGGGTCGTCGCTCGCAGCACGGGTGCCCGTCACGGCAGCACGGCCGCCCGCCCGGGTTGCGCCAGGCGTTCTTGCCGTTGGCGCAGCACAGGCACTTGGCGCGGACCGTCGCCATGAAGTGCCGGACGTCAGCGCCCGTGAGCCGGTCGAGCCGCTTGCGGCCGAGGATCGGGACGATGTGCAGCCGAACGACGGTCTCGTAGCCCTGATGCGTCGTGGGCCGGCGTTCCTGCTCGACCCCTGCCAGCCAATGCGCCGTGTAGTCCGCGACCGTAACCGACTTGTCCGGGACCGGGATGCCCTGCTCGTTGTTCGACTGCAGCCGGACGAGCTTGGCCCGCGTCTCCTCGAACGACCTGGACGACACCCGCTTGCGCTCGATGCGCCCCGATGCGGTGTGCACGTAGGCCGCGCCGATCCAGAGTCCGTCGCTGGAGCGCTGGAAGATCGTGCCCTCGCCGTTGCCTTCCGCCTCCGACCGTGCTCCTCGCCGCCGGGCTCCTTCGCGCCGGCCATCAGGCGACTGCCTCCGCCTCGAGGAGCGCGGCGACGTACTCCTCGAGCGCGGACCGGGGGATGCGACGGGAGCCGCCGATTTTGATGGAGCGGAGGTCGCGATTGCGGAGCAGGTCGTAGACCTTGCACCGGCTGATCTTGAGCAGTTCCGCGGCTTCCTCGGCGGTGAACAGCAGTGCGTCCATGGGTCAGTCCTCCGGGGTGTAGCGGCCGAGGTGGCCAAGTTCGTTGTGGACGTGAATCAAGTGCTCGGCCAGGTCGGCGGCGCCGTGGCGGGCGTCGTCGAGGTGGTCGTGGGCGAGCCCGAGTGCCCGACCGGGATCGGTGCCGCGGTCGTCGAAGTACTCCCGGGCCTCGGCTCGACGGAGCGACCGCGTGAGGAAGTCGAGGAGTTGGGGGAGTCGACGGGCGAGGTCGTCGAGGTTCCCGACGACGTCGTAGGCCTCGGTCGCGGTGATCGAGCCGCGCACCGTCGCGTGGTTGGCGGCCCGGAGCTGATCAGCGGCGTGGGCGACGGCGGCCGCGGGGCGGGTCATGCGGCGGTCCAGTCGGCCCAGGTCTCGCCGGTGGGCCGGCGGCCGTCGCGGGCGATGCGGTCGCAGTACTCGCCGTAGCCGCCGAGGTAGGGCGCTCGCATGCGGACGCAGTCCCGGCCGGGTCCTGACAGGTAGGCGACGCCGGGGGCGGCGTTGGCGTGGGTCGGGCCGAGCGGGCGGGCGTCCTCGCCGTGGAGCATGACGAGGCTGTCGGCCGGGACCCGGAACGACAGGCGAAGGGCGAACTGGTCGCGGGCGTAGCCGCCGCCCACGGCGTTGGCCTCGAACCGCTGGGCCAACATCAATACCCGGAACGCGGCCTTGCGGCCCTCGGAGACCAGCCGCAGCACCGACGAGGTGATCCGCTCGGCGAGCTTCTTGTCTCTTCCTTGGGCGGCGCGCAGGAGTCCGGGGAACTCCTCGAGGACGACGAGCACTGTCGGCGTGGTGGTCGTCGGGGTGATGGAGTCCTGGCGCGGGGGCATGGTGTCGAGGCGGTGGTCCATCTCGGCGACGAGGCGGTCGAGCATCGCGGCATGCTCGAGGAGGTCGCGGGTGCCGGTGGCCTGGAGTTCGCGGTGGGCGGTGCCGGTCCAGGCGCGGCCGAGGACGAGGCCGGTGATGTCCGAGCCGGTGATCAGGACGTCCTGGGCGGCACAGAGCTGGGCCAGGAGTCCGTAGGTGAGCACCGACTTGCCGGACCCGTTGTGGCCCTGGATCGCGAGGTGGGCGGAGTGGGTGAGCCGATGTGTGAGCCCTGAGCCGTCCTCTGCGCGCCCGAGCAGCAGTCGCCCCCGTCCGTGCGGCAGCGGGAGTCTCGGGAGCGGGACGCGGGCCGTGAGGGGGTCGGCGTGCAGGAGCACGATCCGCACCCACCGGCTCGCGAGCGGCTCGACGCGGAGTCCGTGGGCGCCGAGGGTGTGGGCAAGCCGGGCGGCGTGGGCTCGGAGGTCCTCGGGTTCCTGACCGGGCAGTAGCTCGGTGGAGAAGGTGAGCCCGGCCCCGGTGCGGAGCCCTCCGAACTTCGGCGTGCGCACCGTCGTCCCCGCCGCAACCTGGATGTACTGGCAGAGCCCGACCCCGGCGCACGCCTCCCGCCACAGCGCGCGGAGGTCGTCCTCGAGGAACCGCTGTGTCTCGGTCCGGCGCTGCTCGGCCACCCGCTCCCGAAGCCGATCCACGAGCGAGAAGCGCCAGTCGTGGGTGCTCATCAGGCGGCCTCCCGTCGCTCCGAGCAGCGCGAGCACAGCTCGCCGTCCACGGCGGGCATCGGGAACAGCAGCGCGCAGGCCGGGCACATCGGCTCGTCGTCGGCGACGGGGTCCGGGACGCCGGCCAGGCGTGCGCGGCGGATGGCTCGCCGTTCGGTGGGGGTGGTGGCGGCCCACAGCGCGTGGTCCTGGCCGGTGTCGAGCGCCCAGCGCAGGCAGTCGGTGGCGACCGGGCAGGCCTGGCAGATCGGGGCGACGGCGATCTTGTGGCGGGCGGCGATCACGGAGGTGTCGTCGCCGGTGGGCGGGAAGAACAGCTCCGGGTCGGCGTCACGGCAGGCCGCCCGGGTCTGCCAGGTCACGACGCCGCCGCCTCAGAGGAAGCTGCCTGGCCGCTGCTCCGAGATGACCGGGACGAGGTCGAGGCGGTGGAGCGGACCTCGCTGCAGCGGTACCAGACCTGAGCGCCGGTGACGTTGCCGTCGCGGTCCTTCTTGTCCATCACCCCGATCTCGAAGTCGATCAAGTGGGCCGGCGTGGCCGGGGCCAGGTCGGCGCCCGGCTGGTGCTCGGACACGAGCCCGACCTTGATGATCTCGTTGGTGGCCCGCCCGAACTGGCGGAAGCGGGCGACGAGCTGGGCCTCCCACTTGGGCTGGCCGTCCTTGTTCGTCTCCTGCCGGAACGAGTCGCCGAAGGCGGTCTTGGGCTCGCAGGACAGGAACAGCAGCGACTCGAACGTGGCTGCCTGGTCGATCTTGTAGTTCTGGATCATGGGCTCTTCTCCTGGTCAGGCGTGGGTCGGTCGGTGGTGCAGGTGGGAGAGCGCGGCGTGGCCGCGGCCGAGTGCTCGGGCGGCACCGACGAGGGCGGTGTGGGCGAGCGTCAGCACGGCGACGAACTCGAGGAGTCGCACGCCGGGGTCGCGGCCGTTGTCGTCGAGCAGGCCGGGGGTGCCGTAGGCGAGGGCGCAGCGCTGGGTGAACAGCACGATCGGCGGGAGTCGGTCGACCAGCGTCGTGACGCTGCCGAGCGCGTCGTAGACCTCGACGACGTCGACCAGGCCGTCACGGGTTGCGAGGTTCGCGAGCCGCAGTGCTTCGGCGCTGTCATGCAGTGCGGCCGCGACCGGGTCAGTCGGTCGACTGGGCGGGTCGTGTTCGCCGTCCCTCGATGCCGGCCAGTCTTCCGAGTACGTGTCCACCCGATGCCTCCTCGACGAACGACGTCGGACGTCCTACGTCCGATGTGTCGAGAGAAGCATGGGCCACGCTGAGAGGCAAGTAGGACGTAGGACGTCCTGTCACTAGGCTGGGGCAGTACTCGGAACCACTGAGCAACACTGAGCAACAGCAGGAGGCAGCCGGTGGCACTGGAGGCCGCGAAGTCGCAGTACCGGCAGGTCGCCGATCTCCTGCGCGCCGCCATCGAGCGCGAGGACTACGCGCCGGGCTCGCTGCTGCCCTCGGAGTCCGAGCTCGCCGCCGAGTGGAGCGTCTCCCGGGTCACCATCAATCGGGCGGTACAGCTGCTGCGCGGCGAGGGCATGGTCCGCGTGCTCCGCGGCCGGGGCACCGCGGTCCGCGCGATCCCGCCGATCCGGCGCAACTCCACCCTGCGCTACGCGCAACGCTCCCGCGAAGAAGGCGGCAGCCGCGGGGCGTTCGACTTCGAACTCAAGCGCCTCGGACTCAAGCCGGCCACCAAACTCGCTCAGCTCGGGCAGGTCCCCGCACCGGAGGCCGCTCGCGAAGTTCTCGGGCTGGCAGCGGGGGAGTCGGTGCTGATCCGCAAGCGCGAGATGTTCGCCTCTGATGAGGCGGTCCTGCTCGCGACCTCGTACTTCCCCTGGACGCTCGCTGAGCAGGCCGGGGTCACCGAGACCGACACGGGACCTGGCGGCACCTACTCGCGCCTCGCGGAGATCGGCAAGGGACCGGTCCGGTTCAGCGAAGACCTCCGGGTCCGGAGCCCCACTGCGGCCGAGGAACGATTCTTCGCCCTCGCCGAGACCCAGCAGGTCTACGAGATCGTCCACATCTCCTACCTCCCCGACGGCACCGCGATCGAGTACCGCGAGGACGTGCTCCCGACCCACCAGTGGGTCATGCACTACGAGTGGAACGCCGAGAACGACACCGCCGGCCGGGAGTCCACCTCATGAGCCCGCTGCTCGAGGTCGTCGCCGCCGAGCTGCCCGGCAACGGCACCACCAGCGAAGACCGCGTCCGCGTCGGCAGCAACGCCGTCGTCGTCCTCGACGGGGCCACCGGGAGCGACACCCGCGTCACCGTCTCGGACTACGTCGACCACCTAACCGGCGCCCTGGTCGAGGTCCTCGACGCCGAACCCGACATGCCGCTCCGACACACCCTCGCCGACGCGATCCGCTCCACCATCGGAGCCCTGCGGGTAATGCCCGGCGAATCCCCGTCCTCCACGGTCAGCATCGCCCGCCGGCGCGGCGACGAGGTCGACCTCCTGGTCCTGGGCGACAGCCCGATTTACGTCGGGCCTGACAGCCAGCTCCTCACCGACGACCGGCTCGCCCAGCTCGACCTTCCGAGCCGGACCAAGGCCAACCAGCGCCTCCGCGAGGGCGCCGGCTACGACGACGTCCACCGCGACCTCGTCCGCGCCGTCCGCGCCGAGCAGCTGCCGTGGCTCAACGAACCAGGCGGCTACTGGATCGCCGAAGCCCGACCCGAAGCCGCCCACCAGGCCGTCACCCAGACCGTGCCTGCCGACGTGCCGTGGCTCGTGATGCTCACCGACGGTGTCGACAAGCCACTACGCCACCTCGGCATCTCGCTCGACGACCTTGCCCAGCGCACCGCGCATGAGCTTGAGGACCTCGTTCGCGAGCTGCACGAGTGGGAAAGGGATAAGGACCCGACCTCGCTTGATCTTCCGCGGTTCAAGCGCCACGACGATAAGACCACAGCGGTCGTGACTTTCCCATGACGACGCGTCCCCTCCATTCCGTCTCGGTCGCAGGTATCGTGCTCGACGAGTCCGGGCGAGTATTGGTGATCCGTCGGCGCGACAACGGGCAGTGGCAGCCGCCTGGTGGGGTCCTCGAGCTCGACGAGACGTTCGAGGACGGCGTTGTACGCGAGGTCTTCGAGGAGACCGGGATGCACGTGGCCGTAGAACGACTTACGGGCGTGTACAAGAATATGTCTCAAGGAGTGGTCGCATTGGTGTACCGCTGTCGCCCGGTCGGCGGCGAACCAAGGGCTACCGAAGAAAGTGCGGCGGTGAGATGGTGCGCGTTCGAAGAGATTAAAGCCCACATGATCCCTTCTTTCGCCATCAGAATCGCTGACGCGATGCGAGTGGACGAGCAAGGACCCACGAGTCGCGCGCACGATGGCGTCCATCTGCTGGATAGAGGTAGCGACAAGTGACGTCGAGCAAGGCCGAGCCGCCTAAGAGTGCGATATTCGACTCTCACGGTTGGCTAAGTGGTAACAACCCATCCGGCTTCTTCTCGGACGCCGCCTTGCGCGCTCAGCTGATTCGGAACGATCCCGGTAAGTTGCGTGTACGCACCAACGAGAGCTACTTCAAGTCGAAGGCAAGCCTTATCCTCGTAGACCATCTCGCGCGGCCGGAAACGGGGGACCAAGACTTCACCGCCCTGAACCAATTGCCGAGCGTAATTGCCACCGGCGAGCCGTCGCAGTAGATGGCTGAGGCGGCGGGTAGGCTTCTCTCCAGGGCTGAAAGCACGGGGGAACCGTCCGATTACCTGTCCTATCTTCAACTAAGCGTCAGCAGCGCCTCGGACGAGCAGCTCGCAGCCGCTGTCGGCAATGCGTTTGAAACACTGCGCACGACGACCGGCCCTGACGGTCCAGACGACCTTCTTCTTCATAACTGCGGTGTTCACGTACTTCGTCGTAGCGAGTCATTGCTGCATCGAATTAAGCTATCTTCTGCTTGGCTGCGCGTGGAGCATGACCCTCTGCTAGCGCAGGGCGATATCGCGCACCTGCAGAAAGCCTCGGCCTCCGGCGACCCTGTCTTCGCGTCCTCGGAGAACCTGACTAGCGGCATTTACATGCTGGACGCTTATATTGGACCGCTCGTCGGCGCCATGAGCCCGGCCGTTTGGGCGTTCAACGTACCCCGATCGATCGGAGTCGTCGTCTTTTCGATTGGCCGTGCGCTCTCCGGAACGCGATCCCATGCCTCGGAGTTGCTTCAGGTGATACCTGTTCAGGGTGCGGACGAAGCTATTGAGTTCAATGACCTTGCTGTTGACTCGGCTGCTGCTGCGATCAAATGGTGGGGCGATAGGCTCAACGACTTGTTCGCTGTGGCGAGTGATCCTGCCGTCTTCACCGACCGGGACGGCGCATACGTTCCTTCCAAGCATCTGCACGCCATTCTGTCGATCGAACAGCTGTTCCGCAGAGTCAGCTCCATCCAAACAAGCCACCGTGACTCGAACGCTCGCCGGGTGTTGCTCTTCACCGTCCTGGACACAGTGGAGCGCCTGACGGGGAAGAAAATCGAGCAACTCTGCAAGTTGCGGTTCGCCGAGGACACTCTCGAAGCGGTGCGTCAGAGTATGAGTCCGAGCGCACAAGCTATCCTGATTCCTGCCGCCGAACGTTCCGTGACCGCGTTGCGTGGCGTGCAGGATGGCTTCTTCCTCGCTCGTCAAATGGGTGCCGAAACCGTCGACATTCCGGACAGCAAGGGCGTGCTTAACCCTCAGTCTCTCGAGGTGTCTGCGGCCAAGTACATCAAGGTCCTTCGCAACGCGACCCACGGTCACGGCAGCGAGAAAGCAGATCGGGCCGCCGAGACCGACGCGCTTCTAGCCAACCACAACGGCTACATTCCACATGAGCTCGCGGCTTTGGGCTACCTCTATCTACTCCGGATTCTAGTCAATCCTCAATCACTGCGCATGAAGCTATATGCAGCAGGTTCGGTTATTCGAACCGCTTGATTCTACACCTAATGCGTTAGTCACTCGAATTTAGTGTATCCATCATACGTCGAATTTGTTGTTCTTGTTCTTGGTCCCGCACTTTGTGTTTCTCGTGGTACGTCGGTGCGGACCCCTTCTGCGTGGCAGCGAGGCGCCCCTCAACCTGGGTGACCAGGTCAGCGAGACCTGGCGACGGATCGCCTAGATCCCGATTCTCGCTAAGGTAATCCAGCGCATCTCGTGTCTCGATCAGTCGTACGTCCGTTGGGTCGTCCTGAAAGTCTCTCACGGCGTCCCGGGCCTTATCCAGCAAGTCATCCTCAATCCTGTCGAGCCGAAGTTGCACCGCAGCCGTCGTCGTAGCTATTCAGCAGGGTGCGGCGGCGGGTGGTAGCCAGGCGCCGGTGGTGAACAGCTGTTCGAGGGCGTCGAGACTGTCCAGGCCCCATTTGGTGGCGGTGGACAGGTAG
>JAABVA010001914.1_pt1 | contig 21388 bp, 23 predicted proteins | sample 5560331 | NCBI WGS metagenome assembly JAABVA01 (sample SAMN12812661, study PRJNA571458) | rock metagenome | isolation source: Antarctica rocks | place: Antarctica: Victoria Land, Mt New Zealand sud | collected 2016-01-07
CTCGGCCTGCGACGCTCCGGGGCGGAAGCACCGGCAACACCCGCTTATCCACGCGACGGGCTGTCCTCAGGCCGTGTCATCAACGGCCGACTCTCGGCAAGAGCGGTCGATCCGGCCGCAGGCGAGTGCGTCTAACTGGGCGGAAGGGGCGCCTCTGACACGCCTCCACTGGTTGCGAGAGCCGTCTCAGGCCGCCTCAGTCCACCACCCACCCCGGTAATGCCTCGGGATGGATGTCCAGCTGGCCGGCAATCCGAGCGATCGCCCTCGACGGGTCGACGCATCACGACGAGCGTCCACCGCCAACCGCGTCGTGCGCTCCTGCACCTCCTCCGGGCAGTGCCGTGGTGCAGGCATGACGTCAATCCTTCCGGGTCATCAGCCGCCAGGAATCCCGAGGTGGATCAGTCTGTTGAACCACGAGCGACGCACTGACGACCTGCCGGGCTTCGACACCCCCGACCCTCCCGGGCTGCGCGATGTCGCCGATGGACTGAGACAGCGTGTCGCCGATGCCTTGAAGACACCAGTCGGGCAGGGTATACTCCTATGTCTGCATGTCATGAGACTGGACACTGTTACCCGCCACCACGTGCACTCAAGGGCCTCCGACCAGCGGGGATGCCGGTCGGAGGCACGTCCTCGGTCGTCCGTTGGTGTCCGGTCGTGACGCGCTGAAACCGGCCGTCTACGGGTGTCCGGTCGGAACTGGTGCGGAAGTTTGCCGCCGTCTACCGTGGCTGCGGCGAGCTGACGTCCGGCACGGACCGTGTCGATTCCCGCCCGAGGGGCGATCGTAGGATCTCCCCTGTGATCACTGGGGACCTCAAGAGCAAGATCGACCGCATCTGGGACGCCTTCTGGTCCGGCGGGATCAGCAACCCGCTCGAAGTGATCGAGCAGATCACTTACCTCCTGTTCCTGCGTCGCCTCGACGACCTGCAGGTGCTCGCGGAGAAGCAGGCGCGTATCACAGGCGGCCCGATCCTGGACCCGCCGTTCCTGCCCGGCCAGGCGAGCCTGCGGTGGAGCCGCTTCAAGACCTCGACCCCGACGTCATGTTCAAGACCGTCGCCACCCAGGTCTTCCCGTTCCTGCAGCAGTACGGCGCTCAGGTCGGTGGCGACGACTCCACCTACTCCGAGCACATGAAGGACGCCCGCTTCACGATCCCGTCAGCATCCCTGCTGTCGAAGGTCGTCGACATGCTCGACGACATCCCGATGGAGCACCGTGACACCAACGGCGACCTCTACGAGTACATGCTCAGCAAGATCGCCTCGGCGGGCCAGAACGGCCAGTTCCGCACGCCGCGACACATCATCAGGCTGATGGTCGAGATGACCGCCCCGCAGCCCGGCGACGAGATCTGCGACCCTGCCTGCGGCACCGCCGGCTTCCTCGTCGCCGCCAGCGAGTATGTCCGCGAGCGGCACCCCACCGTCCTGACCGACGCCGCGCAGCGGAGGCACTTCCACCGCTCCATGTTCCACGGCTACGACTTCGACAATGTCATGCTGCGGATCGGCTCGATTCCTTCCTGGTGACGGCGACCCCCAAGGACGAGGTGGACCACAACACCTACCGGCTCTTCCACCTCGAAGGACGGCGTCCCCACCGACGCCTACGGCTTGGACGAAGCCGTCGGCGACGGGTTCCTCGTGCCTCCGTTCGGTGTCTCGGTCGGCACCACGTTCCTGCGTCAGGGCATCGCGTACGACGACCTGAGCGATCAGGAGAAGGACCAGTGGGACGCCCTCGACTGGGGCGAGGACGGTCCTCCCGCATCCGTCGACTCCGAGGAGCTCAACCGGTTCCTTTTCAACGAGGACACCGTCGACAAGGTGCTGGCCACCCTCATGACGGAGGGCCGCAAGGTTGCCGGCGGTGACCGACTGGGCAAGACCGTCATCTTCGCCAAGAACCAAGCCCACGCCGCGTTCCTCGAACGGCGCTTCAACGTCGCCTACCCCGAGTACGGCGGCGAGTTCGCTCAGGTGATCACCCACCGCGCGACGTATGCGCAGAACCTGATCGACAACTTCTCCCAGGCCGACAAGGCGCCCCACATCGCGATCAGCGTCGACATGCTCGACACCGGCATCGACGTCCCCGAGATCGTCAACCTCGTCTTCTTCAAGATGGTCCGCTCCAAGACGAAGTTCTGGCAGATGATCGGCCGCGGCACCCGGCTGCGCCCGACCTGTTCGCGCCGGGCCGCGACAAGAAGGACTTCTTCGTCTTCGACTTCTGCGGCAACCTCGAGTACTTCAGCCAGGACCTGCCCGGGTCCGAGGGGTCGGTCCAGAAGTCGCTCACCCAACGGCTCTTCGAGGCCCGCCTGGGCCTGGTGACCACGCTGCAGCACGCGGGAACCGAGCAGGATCTGCGCAGCTCGGCCGCCGATTGGCTGCACGAGATCGTCGCCGGGATGAACCTCGACAACGTCCTCGTGCGCGCCCGTCGCCGGCAGGTGGAGACCTGGTCAGACCGATCTCGTTGGGATGCGGTGTCGAAGGAGGATGGCACGGAGATCCTGCAGCATCTGGCCGGTCTGCCGTCGACCGTGCGCGACCCGGACGAGGACGCCAAACGCTTCGACCTGCTCGTGCTGCGCCGCCAGCTGGCCCAGCTGGACGGCGATGCCGTCGTGGCCGAGCGGATCCGGGAGACCGTTCAGGCCATCGCAGTCGCACTCCTGCCCAAGAAGACCATTCCGTCAGTCGCCGAGCAGCTCGGCCTCCTTGAGGACGTGGCCGGCGACGGGTGGTGGGTGGATGTCACTCTGCCGTTGCTCGAGGTGATGCGGCTACGAATTCGCGGACTGGTCCGGTTCGTCGACAAGACCCGGCACAACCGGGTCTACACCGACTTCGTCGACACCCTCGACGAGGCAGAGCTGGTGGACCTGCCACAGGTCACGTCCGGGATCAACTGGGAGCGGTTTCGGGCCAAAGCGCAGGCCTACCTCAAGGCGCACGAAGACCACGTCGCGCTGCAGCGGCTGCGTCGCAACAAGCAGCTGACTCCCGAGGATCTGGACGCTCTAGCGGCCATGCTGGTGCAGGCCGGCGGCGACCAACAGGTCGACTTGGCCTGGGTCACCGAACGCGCCGGCGAGCTCGGTCCCTTCATCAGATCCCTCGTCGGACTCGACCGTAGCGCCGTCAACGATGCGTTCGCCGCCCTGCTCGACCAGACGAGATTTTCGGTTGACCAGATCAGGTTCATCTCACTGATCGCCGACGAACTCACTGCCAACGGCATCATGAAGCCGGAACGCCTGTATGAGTCGCCGTATGTCGATCAAGGCCATGTGGACGTGGTGTTCCCGAATGACTTCATGGTCATCGTGGACATCTTGCGGGACGTCAACGCTCACGCTGTCCCGAGCGGAGCCGCCTGAGCGGGGCTTGGCACTTGCACCGCAGCAGTAGCCACGGCCGGCAAACCCACGCTTGTGCGTGATCCGGTGCCCATCAGGACGGTGGACCCGCGCCGCGGGCCACCGCACCTGCCACCAATTCCCTGAACCGGGTTCAACCTCGACCGGGAGAGCCGACCCCGAGCCCACCGATCTCTTTCACGAGCCCGTATGGAGCGGTGGCAGGTAGATCGCGCGGATACGACCTCCTCGGCACAGGGTGGGTCGCATGAGGCGCGCCGGGCATGACCGCGCCGCCCGATCTCATCGGATTCGCTGACGCCGACCCGGCTGCTCGACAACGTTGGGCTTGCAGCTCAGGCATACCGCGAGGTCAATCGTGTTGACCATTGGGTGCGCTGCTGCAGCGGACATGGGACCACATCGGGTAGTAGGCGTCCCTCCGGCGCGGGCATGGGACTCCGGATCCGCGTGGTGGGAGAGTCCAGCCGATGAACCATGGTCGGGTCGCTCGGCTCGCCGACCAGCCCGACCAAGACCGTTTCGCGGCGAGCGGTGGGAGCGCCGCGGTGGTCGGGGCAGGAGCACTGATCGACCAACAGTTCTGTTCGGTCGCAACGTGCGGTGACCGCCATGCTCACCTCCTGGTTAATTTGACGATAGGCCCTACCTGGGTACGGCGGCCCGCGCCTTACAGGTCCCTCTCCGCTCTGGCTCGATGCGGAGAGGTCCAGGGTGCGGTCGTCTGGAAGGCGGCGCGTTCGGCAGCGAGGCGCGCGGCGATTTGAGCCCCTTCGGCGGCGAGCCTGGTCGGCGAGCTGGCAACTCGTTCTTCCTGCTTGCGGGTCTCATGGGCGGAAGTGTCAGCTCCCGTGTTGGCGATCACCGCGCGAAGGACGTCTGCGACGGGCACAGGGTCGGGGTTCTCGTGGGAGGTTTGTTGGTCGGGGTCGTAAGCGGTGTCGACGTAGAGCCGGTTGGCCTCGCGACCGCGGGTGGCCATCACGTACAGCGGTTCCCGCACGGTGGTGAGGGTGACGTATGCGTGCGCCGTATCGACCGTGCGTCCCTGGGCCCTGTGGGCTGTGGTGGCGTACCCGAGTTCGACGTTCTCATCCATGTATTCCACAGGCAAAAGCGCCGTGGCGCTGCCGACCGTGCGGCGCACGGCGACGGATCCATCCGGGTGGATCGCCTCGATGGTCCATTCGTCACCGTTCTTGACCCAGCCGGTCGACGTAATCAGGTCGCGGTGGTTGAGCCGGGTGACTACGACGTCGCCGACTCCGACCTTCGACCCGTCCCCGAGCGCGACCTCGTGGTCAGTACGGACGGCCCCTACGGCGATGCGGCGGGTCCTGGCGCGGGTGTTGAGGTCGGCGACGGTCTGGGCGTCGGCGGCGAGCATCACGGACCGCAGGCCAGCGGTGGTGTCGGTTTGCCAGGCATCGAAGAGCAGGTCGAGCATGTCCTCCCGGCCGCCAGCCTCGACCCGGCCGTGCCGCATGTACGTGTCGGCCGCCGACGGTGCACCCGACCGGATGGCGAGGGAGGCCTCGCGTTCCCACTCGTGGCGGAACCGGCGCACGTCGTGCAGGGTAGGCGCGTCGTCCCTGTCGGTGGCGAGGAGCTTGAACGCGCCGCCGGCTTGGACGGGGGAGAGCTGGGACCAGTCGCCGACGAGGACCACCTTGGCCCCTGCCGCGGCCGCGTGTTGGGTGATCTGGTCGAGATCTCGGGTGGCGGCCATGGACGCCTCGTCGATGATGACCAGCCGGCCAGGAGTAAGGGCCCACCGCCGGTGCTCGGCGAGCAACTGTGTGGTCCGGTCGCGGAGCCGGCGGGTGGCGAGCGTGGGGCTGGCCCGGTTCAGCAGGGCCACGTAGCGGTCGAGCCGGACGCGGCGTTGCGGCTGGTTCGCCTGCTCGGAGAGCCATTTGGCGGTGTTCTCGGTGGGCACCCCGACGGCCTCGGCTAGGACGTCCGCGGCGGCCGCCGACGGGGCCAGCCCGACGACGCTTCCCGGTCCGTAGACGGCTTCCCAGGCGGCGCGGACGCCAGCCATCGCGGTCGACTTCCCGGTCCCGGCGGGCCCGACGAGCACGTCCAATACCCGCCCTGATGTCACCACCGCGGTCACCGCCACCTGCTGTTCGGTGGACAGTGGATGCTCCCGGCCGGGTAGCAGCCGGGCGGTAATCTCACCGGCCAAGGCGGGGTGGACCGTGGGTCCGCCGGTCGATCTTGCGGCGTCCAGGAGACGTTGTTCGGCGTCCAGGAGCTCCTGGGTGGAGTACACCTCGCTGCCGCGGGCCCGGAACTTCGACGTCCCGTCGGCGCGTCGGAAGCGGTCGGGGACGATGCCGACCTCCGGCGGGGTCAACATCACCGCGCCTTCGAGCGCCATCGTCGTGGTGTGTCCAGCAACAGCGGCCCGGTCGGTGGGGGAGGCGAACCGGACCCCGTGCAGCACCCGCAACACCTCCGCGAACACGTTGCCGCGGGTGAACGTCGCTCGCTTCTCCGAGACCTTCGCCAAGGCCAGGTGGGCGGCCTCGGCGAGCATTCCGTCCGCGAGATCTGATGCCTTTAGCAGGGGTAGGTCGTTGCGACCGGCGAGCGAGGTGACGAAGGACTCCGGGTCCGATCCGACGTAGGTTCCGGCCCGGTCCCGCCACCCGGCGAGCAGCTCCTGCAACGGTTTGACGTGCTTGTCGGGGCGCGTGGTGAGGGTGGCCTGCTGCCGTAGCTGAAGCACCTCCCGGGTCGTGGGCTGCCGCCCGTGAGAGGCGACGAACTCCTCCACCAGATCGTCTTTGGCGGCCTCTAGGGCGGTGGTGCGCTGGGAGAACTCGTCCCGCAGGCGGGCGTCTACACCGGTGACTTCCCACTTCGGCTCTGCGGACCGTTTGCGCTGTTCGGGGGTCCAGCCCCAGCCGAGGTCGGCGGTGAGCAGGTCGGCCAGGACGCCGTTGTACAGCTCCGAAAGGCCGACCGTCGCCTTGAACAACGCCTTCGAGTCTAGCGTCCGCCATCTCCCGTCGTACACGGCCTGGACCCGGTTGAGGACCACGACGTGAGTGTGCAGCTGCGGGTCCCCGGCCCGGGAGTCCCAATGCTCGAACGCCGCCGCCACCACCCCCCGGACGTCCTCCGAGACCACACCCCCGGCGCCGACCCGGGTCGAGAACACCTGTTGCTCGGCATACCCGATGACCTGCTCGAGCGCCTGCCGGTGGGAGGTCCGGATCCGCTCCCGGGTCGGCTCGTCGGCCAACGCCCACGCCACCGATACCGACTTCGGGGCGGAGAAGGTCAGGTCAAACCCGGCCACCGTCTTCGGCGCCCGCCGCACCCGCCCCGGCCCGTCAATAAACTGCGTCCGCGGGGCCGCGGGGGGCCGGCCGAGTGGCTGGCCGGTGACCGGATCCGCCAGCATCCCCAGCATTCGCCAAAGGTGCTCCTCCGTCACTTCCGACCCGGACTCGACACCCCTGCCGTCGTCCAGGCCGGCCAGACCGGCACCAAGGAACCGGCCCGGCGGCGTCCCCTGTGCGGCGTAGTAACCGGTCAACCCCGAGGCAGGGCCGGTCTGGTCCAGCCGTGCCACCGACGACATCAGGTAGCGGAAACCGGCACCCAACGTCATCCGCCTGATCGACATCGTCACGCCCACGTGTACGGGCCCGCGGGGGCACCACCGTCCACCGAGCGAAGCGAAGGTGCCAGACGTGTGAAGTCGAGAAAGGGGTTCGCGGTGGGCCGAGGGGGAGGCCGGCGGTTGGGGGCTTACGGTACGCGTCCAGGGGTGAGTCGGTATTGCTCGGCAGCTGACTCGGAGTCGGGGCGATGGTGCGCCGTGAGCGAGGGCGACGGACGGTTATGAGGACCCGAGCAGACGGACTGAAGCCACTACCGCACGGGCACTGTCGCCGTCGATGAGGTAGATGACAGGCAGCCGCCACATCAGCCACCCTTCGCCTAATCGTGGTCGGCCAGCGTGACAGGCCGATGTCCTCAGCAGGTGCCGCCCGGCCGCAATGGCCTTGATAGCGACGGAGACGGCCAGGATCTCACCATGAGCCGCCTTTCCTCGTCGACCATCCGGAAACCGAAAGGAGGTCTGGCGTATTTGACCGACAAATCTGGCGTCCGGGCACATCACGAAGTTCACCGGTCCAATGCCGTTGTCCAGCCTCCCCAGAATCGATTCGATCAAGTTGCCTCCCTGACCGCCGTGTTGCGGGTGGGCGCAGAATCCGGCCAGCCAGTAAGTCGCCCCCGCCGGTAGCAGAGGCATCGGGGGCACCCGGGCCACCGCGTTCCTCATCCGGTAGGTCTGGTCCGCGAGGCCGGTGATTAGAGGTGCGATGAGCACCGCGTAGCCGACGACAAGGGGCCAAGCGCTCCCGGCGAGCACGGCCCAGACGACGAAAGGCCCCACGGCCAGTAGCACTCCTGATCCGAGAAGGATGATCGAGGCCGCCGCCCCGGTGAGCATGTATCCCGTCCATTCGCCTGCGTTTCGGCGTACCGGTTTGATCTCGGTGAAGGCATGGCTGGGGGAGGCAGCGATCCAGCCCATCATCGTCGAGGCGGCCAGGTCGATCAGGCTCGGCCAGCAAGCCAGCGCGACCCACGCACGCCATCGCCGCGTGCGGTCATACCGGCTGTGAGTGTCGACGTGGGTCCGGACCTTGTTGCGGCTGTAGACCCCGTACGCGCGCGTCTGCACCATCGCCAAGAGCGGAACGTCGCGAAGCCGGGGCGCGAGCCCCAATTGCCGGGCGAGGTCCCGATGGGGCACCGGGCCGACGCTGGGTAGGGATGTCATCAGGACGAACCTCCTTGACAGATCTCACGGACCGGACGGGTTCGCGGTTCCTCAATGATGGGCCTGCGCACCGACATCCGATCCAGCGTCTAGAGAACCCCTCCGCGCGGGTGCGGGATGTACGCCTGCCACTGGTGTTCCGCCCATGACCGGGCTGGACCAGGATTCCCGTCCCTGGTCGGTTTGAAATGGCGATACGAGCGGTGCCACCATCGCCGGCCCGGGCCAGTGACCCCAGAGCCCAGTAGTCCGCGTGTCCTATCAGCACTGACGAGAGGGTCACCGTGAACGCCGACCTGCCCACGTCCGAGTCGGCCCGGTCCCGGCTCCGCGCAGCCCAGAAGGCCGAGGCCACTGCGCTCCGAGACGTCGAGATGGCCGACCGGGCTCAGCAGCGAGCCCACCAGAAGTTGAGCGAGGCCGAGACGTCCCTCCAGACGGCACGGCTCGAGTTGGTCTTGGTCTCTGGGCTAGACCGCGCCGCGTTGCTGCTTGACCTTCCGGTTGAGCAACTACGGTCAAGCAGCAAAGTGCCGCGCCCACGCCACGCGCCGATCCCGGCGGTCGCCGACGGTCGCGACGGCGAGATGCGCAAAGTCGCTGCGCCGTAGTGTTGGCGGCAACCGCCACCTCGGCGGCGGTCACCACCAACGCTGCGACGTTCAGGCTCGAAGGGATCGCGATGCCGGAATCGCCGCCGGGCGACGAGTGGCAGGTCATCGGCGTCCGCCCGGTCTACGACAGCAAGTGGGTCCGGCTCGAGCTCGCGGAGGTGCAACTGCCCTCCGGCCAGCACTTCGAGCATCACAAGGTCACGATGCCGGCCGCGGCCATGACCGTCGTACTCAGTGACTCTGGTGACGACGTCTTGCTCAGCTGGCGGCACCGATTTGTCCCGGAAACCTGGAACTATGAGCTGCCCGGCGGGCTCGTAGAGGACGATGAGGACGCGGAGTCGACGGCCGTACGTGAGGTCGTCGAGGAGACGGGCTACCGGCCCCGCAGTATGCGGCACTTGGTCACCTTCGAGCCGATGATCGGGATGGTCTCGAGCCCGCACCACCTTTACCTGGCCAAGGGCGCCACGCGCGAGGGACACCCGACGGAGAAGGACGAAGGCCAGTTCGAGTGGATCCCGCTCGCCCGTATCCCGGACCTCATCACGTCGGGCAAGGTCATCAACTCTGGGACCCTCGTTGGCCTGCTCCAGGTGCTGGCCCTACGCGATTCCGATGATCCGGAGTAACCGCTTGCGCTGTCTTTCGGACCCATAGCGCTCAGCCTTCTGCAGAGTCACGGTGGCTTCGTCAATGGCCTCGTGCAGAAAGCCGCCGTTGACCAAGGCCAGGGCCGTGTCCGCATGAAGGCTGATGGCGGCCCGGACCGAGTCGTTCTCGGCCGAGATGGCAAGGGGCAGCATCTCGATCGCTTCGGCGTCACCGAGTCTCGCAAGGCAGTGGCCGCGCCACCTCGTGAGGTGCTCCGGCGTCAGCATGAGGAATGGGAGAGTCTCCGATCCGTCCGTGGGCAGCAGGTCCTCGGCGCGCTCTAGCGATCGCTTCGCCCCGTCGGCCTCGCCGACCGCGGCGAGGGCCTCACCCTTGGCTGCGGCAAGCCACGCCCCCAATAGGGCGGGTACTCCGGTCGCCATCTGCATCGCGTGGTCGACGGCGTCGTTCGCATGCTGCGCTTCATCGAGGTCGAGGAGCACAAACGCCTGTTGGGCGGTGACATGCGCGAGGACGGCCGAAGAGCCACTCTCGAGCGCCGCACTCTTCGCTGTCTCGTGGAAGTCCCATGCGGACGCGACGTCGGCGCGATCGAGTGCCAGCCACCCCGCCAGCGCAGCGGCCTCCGCGAGCGCGCCCGCGATCTCATGGCGGCGAGGACCGACGCTGCGATGCAGGACGAAGTCGATCTGGTCGACATGTGCCTGAACCATCAACGCTTGGGCCGCTGACCCGAGTCGCCGGTCGAGCTCCCGCAGGCTGTCGGTCTGGGCCTCGAACAGCTCGACCAGGCTCTCGTCAACCGAGATGAAGTTCAACGGTCGATTCCTGATCGCCTCTACGCGGTCGCCCTCGTCCGGTGGCACGAATCCCAGGGTCGCGTCGGTGGTTCCGTAGATCTCCCGGAAAGCGCGCTGGTATGCCGGGAGTGTCACCGCCCGCTTGCCCGCCTCCCAATACGCGAACATCCGCTTCAGTGATTCACCCTCCGGCACGCTGCCACCGATCCGATTGACGGCCGCAGCAAACCGGCTCATCGCAGCCGCCTGGTTCCACCCACACTTGCGACGGGCCGCCCGCAGGGGGGACTCCTGCCGGGCCCCGTGGAAGTCACCCTCAGTCATCGGGCGTCACCTGTTTACCCGCGTCGACGTCGTCGAGCGTGGTCCTCACCACCAGATGAGGAGACAGGGTCGTGAAGGAAACAGACGGGATCGTCGGGGCGAGTGGATCGTCCGGCATACAGCCGCTGTCGAGCGTTGTCCACAGCCGCAGTCGAGACGACGGACTATCCACAGATCCGTGTCTTGGTCGTTGCCCGAACCGCGTCGGCCGGGACTCACTGGACTTGCCGCTCTTCACTAGGACGGCCCGGACCACGGATGCAGGAACGGGAGACCCCATGTACGGCGGCGAGACGGCTGAACATCGCGAGATCTGGGAAGCACTCTCGGGATGTCCACCGCTGAGCCAAGGCTCGCCGGAACGTGACCAGCTCTGGTCGATCGTCCGGGACCACATCTGTACACGGTCGCACGCCTGGGTGACACCACTCGGTTCGAACCGCCCGGTCCTGGTCACGTCCGAGTACGCCGGAGACGAACTGGTCGCGGCCATGGCCTGGCTCTACACCCACAACGACGAGGCGAGGCGTCTCACACCAGTCGGGCTTTTCAAGAGCCTGAGGGGGGTCGCCACCAAGGGCGCTAACGGCTCCGGTCGAGCGGCCCAGTCCGACGCCTTGCATGGGCTGACCGCCGTCGATGCCGGCCAGCTCGTGCGCTGGATCGACATCGAGGACTGGGGTGCGGCATGACGTTCGTCGAGTGGGTTATGGAGCAGTTCGACGTCAACGGCCAGACGATCCAAGTTGCGAAGCTCGTCCCCGCCTTCGAGGTCCTGCTCTCGCGAGTCGAGGAAGCCCGCCGGAAGGGAGCCGAGGACCCGCTGATCACCGTGTCGGCCAAGCGGGCGGGAGGCAACTCGCGCGCATGCACGAGACGGATGCTTGCCAGCCTCGGTTTCACTGACTCGGGGCGCCGGATCGTCCATCGTCTTCTCGCCGGATCACCAAGCGGCTGGCCGGGACTGCTCGCCCTCTACTCCTTCGGCCAAGTCCCGACCCCGAGTCAACGCCTGTATGGGCGACGGCTGCTCCTCCTTCTCGCGGACGAGGCACGACCTCACTTGGACCGAACCGTGTCCACGAGCCTTCCTTGGCGCAGCGGCTCCAGGGCGGGATGAGTGAGCAGAGCCGCCGTCCCATACAACCTGGCGACGCCGACGACTGCCACCGCCGCAGCCCCGGGTCCCGACATCGACCTCGGCCGGCCATCTCCGAAGTCCAGCACGACGTGCCCGGCGATCAAGTCGGCCGTGAATCCCGCCAACGTGTCCCACCACATCGATACCAGTTCTCCGGAGTCAAGCCGGACGAGGAGGCGTCGGTCTGAGACCAGGACTTGCGCGGTGGACCCCGGAGCCCAAGCCCCGTCCAGCCAGATGGAGAGCCACACCTTGAGCACTCGCCGCGCGATCTCGCCGTCCTGGAGCACCACACCGGCGGCCATCGGATCGATCTGCGGACCGGGTTCGCCGGCGATCTCGAGCGCGAGGTGACGCGCGTCGGCATACCAGCCGTCGCCAGAACCGACCGCGGACTTAGGGCGCTCCGCCTTCCGCACCAGCACACACCTCCACCTGGACTGACTCCACTGTGCCCGGTATGCCTGACAGCGCAAGTCCCGCCCCACATGGTGCCCCTTGCTTGCCGTCAACCTCGATATGCCACTGAAGCGAGTAGCGCTGCCGGTTGGGGTACTTGCCGCCGTCATCTGCGTCATGCTGACCTTGGCGGTGGTGGGTGCCCTCGGCTCCGGCGCTGCTGCCAAGGCGATGGCACCGGTTTGCGCGACGCGTGGGCCGCTCGACGGACTGTCCACGGCCCAAGCCGAGAACGCTCGCACCGTCGTAGCTGTCTCGCTGGTCCGAGGTGGCGATCCGGCGGCGCTTGTCGCGCTCACCGTGGGCCTCACCGAGTCAGGCCTGCTGTCACTCGGAAACGCCAACGTCTCCAGCGCGGCAGGGTTGCCGGTGCAGGGTGTCGGGAGCGACCACGACTCGCTCGGGATCTTCCAGCAGCGCGCCGGCTGGGGCACCGCGGCGCAGCGCCTGGACCCGACCACCTCGACGAACCTCTTCCTCGACGCCCTCCTGGCAATACCCGCGTGGCGCGGGGAGCCTCCGTGGATCGCGGCTCAGCAGGTTCAGCGATCCGCCTATGACGGTTCGCCTATCAGTGCTAACCACTACTCGGGGACCGTCGGCGGCAACTACCTCGCCCAGCTCGACCAGGCGACCGCCGTCCTGACCCAGATCCGCTTGGCGGCTCCGACTCCCGACTGCGGAGCCAGCGACGCTGGCTTACCTCCCACCGGACCCCAGGACGCCTTCGGCCTCCCAGTTGCGTTCGTCGTCCCGCCGAGCGCGTCGCCACCTGCGCGGCTCGCCATCTCGCTGGCCTTGGCTCAGCGCGGCAAGCCTTACCAGTGGGGCGCCACCGGCCCAGACAGGTTCGACTGCTCCGGACTCGTCCAGTGGGCGTGGGCGGCAGCCGGTGTATTGATCGGCCGGGTGACAACGCAACAGGTTCGCGACGGGACGCCCAGCTCGACCGCGACGATCCTGCCTGGCGACCTCGTCCTGACACCGGGGAGCGACGGCACTCTGACCGCTCCGGGACACGTCGGGATGTACATCGGGTCCGGTCTGGTGGTCAACGCCCCACGCACCGGGGATGTCGTGCGAGTGGTCACGTTGACGTCCTTCACTGCGAGCGGCATGTCCGCGGTCCGCCACATCGGATGAGTCCGGCGGATGGTGCCCCGCGCAATGCGTAACCGATTCGACCAGTGTTCACGCCTCGCATAGAAGGAACACACTCATGAGACCAACCGTCGACATCCCACCCAACAGCAACGGCCTGCCGGGAATCGTCGCCCTCGAGCAAATCGTCGGCGCCTTGCTGACCGTTGGCTTGATCGCCGCCGTCGCGGGCGTCGCCCTGTCGGCGATCGCTTGGGCGGTCGGGTCGCACTCGTCGAACCCGCACGTCGCCGGCAAGGGCAAGACCGGCGTCCTGGTCGCCGGAGCGGCGGCAATGCTCATCGGAGCCGCTAACACGCTGGTGACCTTCTTCGTCGCCGCCGGAGGGGCAGTCCACTGATGCTCCTCCGGACCAAGAACCAGGATTCACGCGGCCGGGGTATGCGCGCCGCCGCCGCGGCACTCCTGGCCGTCCTGCTCCTAGCTGCGGCAACGACGGTGATTGGCGTAGTCCACGGCGCCCGCTTCGGCGAGTCGACGGCGCACTCCGGCGTGGTCCCTTCTGCGGTTTCTGGGTCGCCGGAACCCGTAGCTACTACGGTGTCGACCGGCATACCGTCCGTTGCTTCGTAGTCGGCTGCCGCGGCCGACGTCACGCAAGGCCCCGACGAGTTCGCCCGCGCTTTCGCTACCGGCCTGCTGAACCAGGACTTTCGCATTCCACGCTCGGCGTTGCTGGCCTGGGTACAGGCCCACTCCGCAGTGTCCCCGGAGCCGCTTGTCATGGGCCTCATCCCGCCGTCGGCCCGACCGACCTGGGCTGTGGCGTCCGTGACAGACGCTTCGGGTGGGACCGCAGCGATTTCTGACCGGGACGAGTGGGCCCGTCTGGCAACGCTTTCTGGCTATCAGGAGGTTGACATCCAGCGTGTCTCCGAACCGTATGCGTGGGTCGCTGCCGTTGCCGCGGGCAAGATCACCGATCCCGGTGTAACCGCCCGCGAGGTCGTCGCGGTCGTGACCCGCCACACGATCGAGGGAGGTCAACCGCGCACCGCTCGGACAAGCGTGGTGCTCGACATCAACCTCGAGGGTCCGCCCACCCGCGGGACGTGGGCCTTCGTCACCCTCGTCACCTACACGTCAATCGAGATGCCAGCATGAGCTGCGACGGCCTTCAGGCCCTAAACCCGCTCTGCCAAACCCAAGCGCTGGTGACCAACTCGTTCAACACCATTGCGGACCAGTTCGGTCAGGCCGCAAATGCGGCCACGACCTGGCTATGGAGCCAGATCGACGACGCCACCCGGCTCGACCTCTCGTCCCCTGATCTGCTGCGCGAGATGGCGACCACTGCTGCCATCGCCGGCGTGCTGTGCCTGGGACTGTTCGCCATCCAAGTCGCGTCGGCCGCGCTGCGCCAGGAACCGGGCGGGCTCCGTCGCGCGCTCAAAGGCCTCGTCATCAGCGCCTTCGGTTCGGCGGCCGCCCTCGCCTGCACGCGCGTCCTCATCACCGCCGTCGACGCTGTCTCAGACGGCATCGTCACCGCGACGATGGGGACAAACATGCAAGGCATCGGCCAAAAGCTCGCCCTGACCCAGATCAGCAATGTCACCAACCCGGTCGTCACCGTGCTGCTCGCGACGGTCGTCCTGTGCTCAGTCGTCGTCGTCTGGGCGGCGATGATGATTCGAAAGATGACGGTGCTCATTGCCGCCGTGCTGGCACCGCTCGCCTTCGCCGGAGCCGCAGCTGACGTCACCCGTTCCTGGGTTCGCCGATGGATCGAGTTCACCATCGCGATGGTCGCCGCCAAGCTCCTCTTGGTCATCATCCTCGCCATAGGTGTGACCGTGCTCAACGGCGCCGGCAATGCCGGTCCAGGAGTAGCCCAGAGCGCGACTCAACTCGTCACCGGTGCGATGATCCTGCTCCTCGGCGGTCTCGCCCCTTGGGTGGCGGTCAAGATGTTCCATTTCGCTGGAGACTCGCTTCACGCCGCCCACATGACCGCCAGTCAGGCCACCGCCGGAGCCACCACGTTGATGGCCATGCCGCAGAAGGCCAGCAGGCTGTACTTCCAGGGCCGCTCCAGCATCGGGTCCCCGCGCCCATCGGCAGCCTCCCTGCCTCAGAGCAGACCATCCGCGCAACTGTTCGCCAGCCCCAATCCGCCCTCGCAGAGCCCGACCGCGGTGCAGTCCGCGGCAGCGAACCCCTCGCTCGGTCCCGCCTCGGGAGGCGAAGCCTCGTTGTCTTCGAGCGCTCCGCCATCGATCCCGCCAGCGCCGACGTCGCCATCGTCAAGTGCGCCCCGCGTTTCCGAATCGCTCCCCGTGCAGGAGTCGCCCAAGGCGCCACCGGAGGGACGACCATGACCGAGGCAGCCCAGGAGCCACAACGAACGGTCCGCTTCGGTCGGCGCCCCCAGCGGGGTCTCCTTCTGGGGTTCGCCGCCGCACGAGCGGCCTGTATCGCCCTCGCCGTGACCGTCTTCAGCTCCGCAGTCTTCCTCGACGGAGCAACCGGGTTGGCGATCCTCGCGCCGGTATGGATCGGCCTGCTGGCCCTCGCGTTCGTCTCGGCTGGCGGCCGGTATGCCGTCGAGGTGGCTCCCACCGTCGGGCATTTCCTCCTGCGACAGGTTACGGGGCAGGGCTCGTACCGAGTCCGACCATCCACACCGGTTGAGGCTGGAACGTTGACGCTTCCCGGAATGAGCAGCCGGTTGACGTTCCAGCAGGACGCAATCTCCGGAGCGGTGTTGGTTCATGACTCGGCGGCGTCCACGGTGACCGCGGTCGTGAAGGTGCGACACCCCGCATACGTGCTGCTCTCGCCAGACGAGCAGGCGCGCCGGGTACGAGGATGGGGGCGTGTCCTGGCCGCGCTCGCGCCGTCCAGCTGCGCTCGGCTGCAGGTCCTCGAGATCGCACTGCCCGACTCCGGACAAGGAATTCGTGGATGGTGGCAGCAGCACGGACACCAGGGCGACGACGATTGGACGGCGCGGGAGTACGAGACCCTCCTGGACGGAGCAGCGCCATCGGCCTCGACCCATCGAACCCTCATCGCTGTCTCCCTTGACCTGAAGAAAGCCAGCCGGACAATCCGGCAGTCTGGCCGCGGGCTGGTGGGAGCCGCCGCCGTGCTCCGCCAGGAGATGACCAGCCTGGAGACGTCCCTGCGGGCGGCGGACCTCATCCCAGACGGTTGGCTGGACGCGAAGGCGCTCGCCGGGCTCATCCGGATGACGTACGACCCGCAAGCCCAGCCGCAGGTCGAGCGAGGTCTCGTCGCCAAACGCCTAGAAGGTTCCGGCCCAGTCGCCGTCACAGAGCACTGGGACCACCTGCGGCATGACAGCGGCTTCTCCGCGATCCTGTGGATCAGCGAATGGCCGCGGGTTGAGGCACCGACGTTCTTCCTCCATTCGCTCGTTTTCCAGCCAGGTATCCGCAAGACCCTCTCGATCATCGCGACGCCGCTGTCCACGACACAGGCAATGGGGGCCATCAGGAAGGCCAAGGTGGAGTACCTAACCGACTCGGCGCAGAAGGCCAAGATCGGCGCGGTCGCAGACCTGGCCGACGGGCAGGAACTCAGTGACGTGCTCGACCGGGAGCGTGCGCTCGTCGGTGGTCACGCCGACATCAGGTTCACCGGTCTACTGTCCGTCACGGCTGGGACTCGGGACGAGCTCGAGGGTGCCGTCGCCCGAGTGGAACGCGCCGCCATTCAGGGCGGTTGCGAGACACGCCGGTTGGCCGGTCAGCAGGCTCAATCCTTCCTCGCTGCTGCACTCCCCCTCGCACGACAGGTGGACTGAGCCGATGCGCAAACGGCACGAGCTTCTTGTCGTAACGGATCCGCGAGGCCGACCCCGGGGCGCCCGTGGCCGGGTCGCCGCGCTCGCCGGCCTGGAACTGGCCTGGAACGGGGCAGCGAGAACCAGCTCGTGCAGCGCGACGATGACGGTCCACGCGACGTCGGGCCTCCTGGTATGCGCGTATTGAGACGCATGCGAGTCCCGACCCACCACGCCACCAGCGATGTGCTCGGCGGCGCATATCCGTTCCTCGCAGAAGCCGGGCTCGGAAGCGATGGCGTATTCATCGGCCAAGACGCTTGGTCCGGCGGCGGCTTCTGCTTCGACCCGTGGGTGCTCTACGAGAAGGGCGTCATCACCAACCCGAACTGCCTCCTAGCCGGCGTTCTCGGCAAAGGAAAGTCGGCGCTCGCCAAGTCCCTAGCCACCCGCTCGATCGCCTTCGGCAGACGGGTCTACGTGCCCGGCGACCCCAAGGGCGAGTGGACCGACGTCGCCCGGGCAGTCGGTGGAGTCGCCATCCAAATCGGCGGCGGCGGTCCAAACCGGCTCAACCCACTCGATCCCGGCCCACGCGCCTCCCATGAATCGGACCAGGAATGGGCCGCCACGATGCAGGCTCGCCGCCGCACCCTCCTTGGCTCCTTATGTCAGGCCGCCCTCGCTCGCGACCTCGGCGCGCTCGAACACACCGCCCTCGACGCTGCGCTTCGTGTAGCGGTGGCGCGCCGACCCTGCCGATGGTGGTCGACTCCTTGCTCGCTCCCACCACTGGGCAGCCGGGGTCCACCCGCGCCCAGCTCGAGGACGAAGGACGCGAGGTAGGCCACGCACTGCGGCGGCTCGTCTCTGGCGACCTCGGGGGACTCTTCGACGGCCCGTCCACTGTGAACTTCGACCCGTCGTTGCCGATGGTCTCTCTCGACCTGTCCCGCATCCACGGGTCCGACCAGCTCGTCGCGATGGTCATGACCTGTGCCTCGGCGTGGATGGAAGCCGCCCTCGCCGATCCCGCTGCGGGTCAGCGGTGGGTCATCTACGACGAGGCCTGGCGGATGATCCGTCAACCCGCACTCCTCGCGCGGATGCAGTCGCAATGGAAGCTCTCCCGCGGCCTCGGGATCGCCAACCTCATGGTCATCCACCGGCTCTCGGACCTCGACGCGGTCGGGAACGCCGACTCCGAAGCCCGCGCCTTGGCCCAAGGACTACTCGCCGACTGCTCGACCAAGATCATCTATCAGCAGGAGACATCCGAAGCGCCACACACCGCCAACATGCTCGGCCTCTCCTCCGCGGAGCGGGCACAGCTACCCGACCTCCAAGTCGGGGAAGGGCTCTGGCGTGTCGGCCAGAGAGCCTTCGTCGTTCGCCATCTCATGACCGATCGTGAGTCCCGGCTGTTCGATACCAACTCGCGAATGCTCAGGCAGCCGGATGCGTTCGATCGGGCACCTGGCGGGGAGCCTTCCCGCCGCCAACCAGATTCCGTAACGCCGACGAACCTGCGCCCGTAACATCCCAAACGCCGAAAGGATCCCTGGCGAGAGACGGCCGGATATACGGACGAGCGACTGCGTCCTTCCGCCCAGTTAGACGCACCCAGGTCCGCGGCTCCTATCGACCGCTCTTGCCGAAGAGCGGTCGTGCCATTGTTCTTGTTTCGGTGACGCGCTCCAGATTGCCCGTAACCTGCCGTGAGCAGGTGGCACGAAGCAGAAGCCATAAGGTGGCCCCTACCGCCCAAAGGAAGTTTTGACCGCCGGCCGGAAGGACGGGCGGACCCTGTGGTGCTACCATGCGCCGTGCGGGCGCTTTTGGAAAGTTGTCGGGTCAGCAGGTGCGAGGCTCGGCGAATGCCCTTCAAGTGGGGTCGTCTGCAAAAACGCGAGTCGGTTTCGGGCGTCGTCTGACCAAAGTTTTGCCTGCGGATGCTTTTCCCGGCGCTCATCTTTGAGCGGGCGGTTGGTGCTCGCTCTGAGTAAGTTCTCGGCCACGCATCTCGCGAGTAGCGAGGTGGACCACATCCACGCCCAACAGCGCCGATAATCCGTCTCGAAGGCGGTGCTCATCGGGTATCTTTTTGCAGGTTTATAGTGTCGGCCCGCCCAATTTGACGTCGAGCCCCTGGCTTGACGAAGTTTACCGGATCCCCATTGACCCACATCACCTGCGTCGCGATGGCTTCGCCCTTTGGGTCCCCAAATACCTTGACTATGAACTGATCGGGGGAATGGTCAAGGAGCATCTCGAACTCGTAGTGGTCCGACGCCCTTGTCTCGCTGTGCGGGCCTAGGTTTTTGCGACTAACCGTCTCGTACTGCAGCGCTACGGCCCAAGTGGCTGTGTCCCATGCAACGTCTCGGTCCGGGCACAAACGTGGTCGCCGCAGGTTGAGCTTGTCCATGATCATGGCAACGGTCGGCACGACGCCCACGACGCCTAGGAAGAGGCTTAGCGTTTCGAGCCCGCTCGCACCTATACCGCCGGACGTTTTACTTAACTCTTCGATATACCCAGTGCCCCAGCCATTGCACTGTTCACGCAGCGCGGGCGTTAACGACTCAAGGTCAGCTAGGGATGTGTTTTCCGTCCTGAACACGACGACGATTCCCTCGGTCGGCACGGTTCGGGGGTCATTAGCGCGGATCTGGACAACGCCCACCCAAGCGTCATCGTGCAGCCACGACCGGTAGTCCCACAGATGTTCCACCGTTCGCCCCTTCGTTTGTCGGGCCGGTACACGCTTCTGGTATCGGGATTCTGCTGCTCCGGCTGCGTGTAGCGCAACCAGCCTTGACGTCTCGGCCATTGCAACGCCGAGGCCGGACGCTGAGACCCGTCTAGCTAGCCAAGAACGACGCAAAGCGGCGCAGCACTCCCGCCACCCGACCGGAGGCCAGCCCGGGGCCTGCCGATGCCCCGGGCCACGCTGGGACTCGCTCAATTCCCAGGACCTGCGAGGATCAAGTTCGGGACGGGCGAGAGGGTAGCCCGTGAAGTGCCAGAAGAGAATCCCTAACTCAAGCTGACGCAGACGTCAGAAGATTCGAACCCGACCCTCCGGGAAGACGGCGTCGACTACGAACGGCGTGCAACGCCGAACACTGGGGGTGTCGCTTGTTCCCCGCCCCAGTTGGACGCCATAGGGCCAGGAGGATCCGAGAGGCTCGTGCAGCGCGGTGTCCTTCCGCGGCGAGGCGGCCTGTCAGGTGAGTCACTCCGCCGCGAAAAGGCGCCCTTGGGATGGGTCCACTCCCATCCGTTTCACCAGGCCGCCGACCGAACGATCGAGTCTGCAGGTGGGCGCGAGATCAGGCCGACCTGTGTCAATAGGGGTGAGGCTGAGTCATGGAGGGCAGATCAGTTGACCGACAGCAGCCCTGATAGCCGATGGAATGACGTCTGGCAACGAAATGGTGACCCCCGCGGTCGGTTGTCGAAGGCATGGGCAGCAAATCGGGTTCACCGTTCCGAGCGTCCCTGAGCGCTTGGCTGTCTGGGGACCGGTCAGCAGCGGCAATTGTTCTGACCGCCGGCTACGTGATGTTCTTGCTCTGGGTAGCGGCTTGGCTGTCTAGCGTCTTGACGGGCAACTCAAGCGTTCGGCCCTCGCTGCTGTCGCCGGTATTGGCATTCCAGAACTTCGCCGACCCATCGGCAGCCTGGGGTCAGCCGGTAGGGCCGCCGGCGCTCTACTGGCCGCTCACGGTCAGCGTCCTGATCCTAGGCATGGGGCTGGCCCTGTTCGTTTGGCGTCGCAGCCCTCACGCGAAAGGCGAACGAGAAGACCATTTGCGCTCCGTTCCCGGGATGGCAGCGCGCGGTGAAGTCACCAGAGTTGCCGGACGTCGTGAGCTTGTTCGACGGGGTAGAACCTTGAGACCGTCAATCTCAACGCCGGCCGCGGTTGACATCGGCTACCTGCTGGGCCACTCCCGTGGCGTGCAGTGCTACTGCTCCGTGGAGGACTCGGTCGTCATCCTCGGGCCCCCGCGCGCCGGCAAAGGTCTACACCTCGTCATCCCGACGATCCTTGACGCCCCTGGCGCGGTGATCACCACAAGCACCCGGCCGGACAACCTGACCATCACGCTGCGCGCGAGACGGAAAGCCGGTCCGGTCGCCGTGTTTGACCCACAACACTTAGCGCCCGGTGTCCCATCTGCGACTCGGTGGTCCCCGATCCGGGGTTGTGAGGACCCACAGACCGCGCTGCTTCGCGCCAGGGCGCTCACCACCGGGACCGCCACGGGAACGACGGACGCGAACTTCTGGCAGGC
>JAABVA010001916.1_pt1 | contig 21377 bp, 20 predicted proteins | sample 5560331 | NCBI WGS metagenome assembly JAABVA01 (sample SAMN12812661, study PRJNA571458) | rock metagenome | isolation source: Antarctica rocks | place: Antarctica: Victoria Land, Mt New Zealand sud | collected 2016-01-07
TTCGCCTGCTTCGCCGTGGCGGCGGTCGTCGGCGTCGCGCTGGCGGCGACCAGCTCCTGGTGGCTGCTCGCCGTCGGGGCGGCGGCGATCGCGGCCGCGTGGACGTACACCGGCGGCAAGCGGCCCTACGGCTACGTCGGGCTCGGCGAGCTGGTGTCCTTCGTCTTCTTCGGTCTCGTCGCGACCTGCGGCACCACCTTCGTGCAGGCCGGGCGGGTGACCGCGGACAGCGTCCTGGCGGCGGTCGGTGTCGGCTGCCTCACCGCCGCGGTGCTCGTCGCCAACAACCTGCGCGACGTCCCCACCGACGCCGCCAGCGGGAAGCGGACCCTCGCCGTGCGGATCGGTGAGCGCCGCACCCGGCTGCTCTTCACCGCGCTGGGGACGGTGCCCTTCCTGCTCGTCTTCGCCCTCGCCGTGCGCCACGGGCCGTGGCTGCTCCTCGTGCTGCTGGCGCTCCCGGTGATCGGGCGGGCGGTCCGGGTCACCGGCTCTGGTGCGCGGGGGCTGGACCTGGTGCCGGTGCTCCGCGACGCCAGCCTCGCCGACGCCGCCTACGGACTGCTGGTCGGGCTCGCTCTGGTCCTGGCGTCCTGACCCGGCGGGCCGGGGTCGTGGGCGTCCCGACCGGCGTCCGGACCGACCCTGGGGACCACGTCACGACCCCCCGGGTCCTCCTCGTGCGAGTCGTCCGCGTAGGGGTCGTCGTCGTAGGGGTCGTCGTCGTACGGGTCGTCCGGGTCGTCCGTGGCGGCTGCTGCCGACCTGGGCACCCCGGCGCGGGCGCCGCCGGGCGTCCCGGGCCGTCCGGCGGCCACCGGCCGGCCCGCCATCGCCGCCGCGAGCCGGCGCATCGGACGCCGCAGCAGCAGCAGCGAGAGCAGCGCCGCAGCGACCACCCCCAGGGCGATCGAGGGCAGCCAGAGCAGCCCCGTCAGGTGCGCGGCCCCGGAGAGCACGGCGATCAGCCCGAGACGCAGAGCGGTGTACCCGGCCAGCTCGCGGCGCACCGACCCCGGCGAGCGACCGGACCCGCTCGACCTCGCTCCCGTCCGGTCGGGCTGCGTCGGACCGGTGCCGGCCAGCTCGGGTGGGTCGGGTGGGGCCGGGCCGGGGCTGACGGGGTCGACGGGCACGCCCTCCTGCGGAGGCAGAGCACCGGCGGGCACGCTGCTCAGCTCGCGTAGGAGTGCTTGCCGGCCAGCAGGAAGTTGACGGCGACCAGGTTGAACAGCACCGTGGCGAAGGCGACGAGGGCGATCGTGGCGGCGAGGCGCCCCCGCCAGCCGGCGGTGGCCCGGGCGTGCAGGTAGGCGGCGTACACCACCCAGCTGATCAGCGACCAGGTCTCCTTGGGGTCCCACTCCCAGAACTGCCCGTACGCGGCCTGTGCCCAGATGGCGCCGAAGATGACGGCGGCGGTCCAGATCGGGAAGGCGAACGCGGTCAGCCGGTAGGCCATCCGGTCCAGTGCCGCCGATGCCGGCAGCCGGCCGAGGTAGCCCGTGACGGCGCCCCGGCTCTCGGCCCGGGACCTCAGCAGGTACAGCACGGTCAGGACCGCGCCGACCGTGAAGGCACCGGTCGCGATGATCGCGCAGCTGACGTGGATCACCAGCCAGGCCGAGCGGAGCTGGGGCCGCAGCGGGCCGACGTTCTCGTAGAAGAACAGCAGCGCGGCACCGAGGCAGGTGGTCGCGAACCCGACGAGCCAGATCGCCAGGAAGCGCAGCGGGTGCCGGCGGTTGGCGAGCAGCCAGATCGCGACCACGACGAACGAGCCGGTGATCGAGAACTCGTAGAGGTTGCCCCACGGCACCCGGTGCCCGGCGAGCCCACGGGTGACCACCCCGACGCCCAGCACGACGGTCGCCAGTCCGGTCAGGTTCATGCCGACCGCACCGGCCTTGCGGGCCCGCGCGGGCCCGCGGTCGACCGGGACAGCCGGCGGCACCGGTCCGGTCGCGCCCACCGGTCCGGTCGGGCTCACGGAGCCGGTGCCGGGCCGCTCCAGCAGTGCCGTCGCGGCGGGGCGCCCGGCGGCGGCCACCGGGACCCCCGCCACCGAGCCGACCCCCGCGGCCACCGGCACACCGCCGGCCGCGCGGTCGGCGACCGCCTCCGCGCCGGCCGCGAACGACCACTCGGCGGCGAAGACCACGATCGTGACGGCGAAGAGGGCGAGGGCGATCGCCACGGCGCCGACGGAGACCATGTCCAGACTGGGGCTCACGTGCGTCTCTCCAGGTGCTCGAGGTCGTCGGCGGTCCGACCGCCGACAGGTGTGGGCGCTGCCCTCGACGCGGACCCGCTGTCTGCAGGGAGGATGCCGGATCCGGACTGGCCGGCCCGCGAGCCGACCTCAGCCAAGGACCTGTCCGTGGTCGAGACTCCAGCGGTCGGGGGCCCAGCGATCGAGGTCTCGGCGGTCGAGGTCACAGTGGTCCCGGCGGCCGAGCCGAGCGGCGGGGCGGCCCGCTGGAGCGCCGCGACCAGGGTGTCGAGCTCGGACCGGACATCCGGGTCGCGCGAGCGGTCAAGCCCTGCCGACTCGACCACGGTACGCCCGGCCCCGTCGGCGACCGCGCGGACCCAGAACCGACGCCGGCGGACGAAGAGGGAGCCGCACAGGCCGAGGACGGCGGCGATCGCCGCGCCGAGGACGAGGGGCGTGCCGGGGCTGGACGCCACCTGGACGTTGATCCACCGCTTGTACCCGAGGAACGTCACCGTCCCGTTGCCGCCCGGCAGGGTGATCGAGCGACCCGGGGTGAGCGCCGCCGTGAACGGCTGGCCGGTGGGGGTCCGCAGCTGCGTCATGCGGGTGGTGTCCAGGGTGTAGACCGACTGCGGGCCGGTGCTGAACCCGAGGTCGCCGGTGAAGAACGCGAGGCGCACCTGCTGGGCGCCCGTCGCCCCCGGGAACACCGAGTCCTTGAACAGCGGGCTGGCGGTGGGCAGGAAGAACCCGGTGATCCCGAGTGGTCGCGGCCGGGCGTCGAAGACCTTGAGCACGCCGGACGAGGTGTAGTTCGCGTCGACCGGGAGGAACACCGTGGGCCCCTGGTAGACGTCACGGCCGCGGCCGTCGACCACCCGGATGATCGGTGCGTAGCCGTTGGCCTGCAGGGAGACCTGCGCGCCGCCGGTCTTCACCGGGGCGTTGAGGCGCAGGTGCCGCTGGACCGCGGGCGCCCCCGGCCGCGGCCGGAACGTGAGGAGGGCGTCGAAGTCCGTAGGCAGCCCGAACTGGTCGTCGAGGCGCGGGTGGAAGGTCGCGGTGAAGCGGTCGAGGGTGAAGGAGAACGGCGGCAGCTCCCTGGTGTCCACCAGCGGTCCCGAGGAGAAGTCGGCGAACGACCCGTGGGTGTCGGAGAAGCCGGTGCCTTCCACGACGATGACCGTGCCCTTGTAGCCCGCGAGCGACGACCAGGCCAGACCGCCCAGCATCACCAGCAGCGCCAGGTGGAACACCAGGTTGCCGGTCTCGCGCAGGTGCCCGCGCTCGGCGGCGACCGGCGCGAGGGGGTCGCCCGCCCGGGACAGGCGGTGGCGGCGGGCGAGCCCGCGGGGGCGCAGGACCTGGCGCGCGACGGCGAGGACCTCCGCCGGCGGGGTGTCGGTGACCCAGCCGGTCGAGACGGGCAGGCGCAGCAGGTTGCGCGGGGTCAGCGTCGGTCGCGAGCGGGCCGCCCGCAGGTGCACCAGGCTTCGCGGCAGGACGCACCCGACGAGGGAGACGAACAGCGCCAGGTACACCGCGGCGAACCAGGCCGAGTGGAAGACGTCGAACAGGCCGAGCCGGGCCAGGACGGGCGCTGCCGTGCCGTGCCGGGCCGCGTAGGCCAGGACCCGCGAGGGATTCTCCGGGCGCTGCGGGAACAGTGACCCGGGCACCGCCGCGACCGCCAGCAGGAACAGCAGCACCAGCGCCGTGCGCATCGACGTCAGCTGCCGCCAGGCCCAGCGCGTGAGCTCCCAGGGCGTCAACGCCGGCGGGACGTCCGGCGGCTGCCCGGCGCTGGTCCCGTCCTCGGTGAACGGAGCCTCGGCGAACGGGGCTTCGCTCGCCCGGGTGCTTGGCGTCGAGGGGTCGGCGGACGGGCCCTCGGTGACGTGGGCACCGGTCAAGACGTCACCGCCGGGGGCACTGCGCGTGCCGGCCACTCAGATCCCCACCGAGGACGACGCGGTCCAGTCCCGCAGGACCGACACCAGGTCCCCCCAGACCCCGGTCAGCAGCAGGACGCCCACCGTCGCCAGCATCGCCCCACCGAGCCGGCTCACCCAGATGCCGTGGCGGCGGACGACGCTGACCACCCGGGTCATCCACCCGAGGGCGCCGGCGAACGCGAGGAAGGGCAGGCCGAGCCCGAGGGAGTAGGCCACGGCGAGGGCGGCGCCGCGGCCGGCACCGCCGCCGCCGGACAGCGACAGCGACAGGACCGCCGCGAGCGTCGGACCGGTGCACGGGGTCCAGCCGACGCCGAACAGGAAGCCGATGAGCGGGGCTGCGGCCAGCCCTATCCGCGGCACCGGGTCGACCCGCCGCTCCCGCTGGAGCGCCCCGATCAGACCTGCGAACACCAGCCCCAGCACGATCAGCAGCACCCCGAGGACGCGGTCGACGGCGCCGGCGTGACGGACGAACAGCGCCCCGAAGGCGGTCGACAGGCCAGCGGTGAACAGCACGAACCACGCGGTGAACCCGAGGACGAACAGCGCCACACCGGCGACCGCGCGTCGCCGACCCGGCGCCGAGACCCCCGGCCGGCCCGACCGGCCCGCCGACAGCGGGAGCTCCCGCGGCTCGCCTCGGTCACCTCGGTCACCTCTGGCGAGCCGGTCACCCCGGTCGCCGCGGGCGGCGACCTCGGCGCCGGTCATCCCGGTGACGAAGGACAGGTACCCCGGGACGAGCGGGAGCACGCAGGGGCTGAAGAAGGAGACCGCGCCGGCCAGGACGGCCACCGGGGCCGCGAGGAGGAAAGACCCGTCGCGGACGATCGAGGGGAACGACGCCGCGGCCAGCACCCCGATCACCGCCGCACCTCCGGCGCTGCCCGGGGGCTCACGCGGCGCCGCCGGTGACGTCGCCGACCAGGTCGACCAGTGTGCGGGTGGTGCCGATGGAGCCGGTGACGACGGCCCCGACCCGGTGGTGGGCGTCCAGCACGACCGTCGACGGGATCGTCGACAGCGCCACGATCCCCGCCAGGCCCAGCTGGAGGGACTCGTCGGCGTCGACGAGGCTCTCGAACGGGACGCCGTAGGTCGCCACGTAGGCGAGCGCGGCGGCCGTCCCGCCGGACTCCTGCACGTCGATGCCGAGGAACCGGACACCCTTCGCACCGAGCTGCTGCGCGGCCCGGGTGAGCGCCGGCGCCTCGTCGCGGCACGGCGGGCACCAGCTCCCCCAGATGTTCACCACGACGGGGCTGCCGGTCCAGGCGGCCACCGACAGCGGCACCCCGTGCAGCGTCCGCCCGGACAGCACCGGGGCCGGGCGCCGAAGGTCGGGAGCGATGACCCGGACCGCCGCGCCGGCGCCGTCGCCACCGCCACGGGTGCACGACGACGTCACCCCGCCGGCCGCCGCGGTGACCACTGCGGCGGCTCCCAGGCCGAGCAGCCGGCGCCGCGACGGCGGCCCGGCAGCGTCGACCTCCGCCGGCCCGGTCACAGCCCGGCCGCCGGTTCGGAGTAGTCGACGGCCACGACGGCAGCCCGCGCGGACCCCGCGGACGCGTCCCCCGCGGCGACGGCGTCGGCCCCAGCGGGGGTGTCGGAGGCGCCGCGATCGGGAGCCAGGTCGAGGGTGAAGGTGGTGAGCGAGGCCAGGGCGCACTCGCGGCGGCCCCAGATGTGGCGGTGCTCGGCGCTGCGTCGCGCCGACCAGATCGGCAGCTGGTGAGACACCACCAGCACCGCCCGACCGGCAGCGGCCGCCTCGGCGGCGGCCTGGTCGAGCGCGGCCCACATCCGGTCGGCGATCTGGCGGTGCGGCTCGCCCCACGACGGTCGCCACGGGTTCCACAGCCTGCGCAGGTTCTCCGGACGGCGCAGGAACGCCCCGTCGACGTGGTGTCCCTCGAAGTCGTTGGAGCCTTCGATGACCCGCGGGTCGACCCTGGCGGTCAGTCCCAGGGCCCGCTCCAGCGGGGCCGCCGTCTCCCGCGCGCGCTGCAGCGGCGAGGTGACGAGGACCCCGACGCGGGCCGGTGAGTCCGGGACCCGGGCGATCACCTCGGCGGCGCGCTCGGCCATCGCCCGCCCCCGCTCGGACAGCCCGAAGCCCGGCAGCCGGCCGTAGAGCACCTGGTCGGGGTTGTGGACCTCGCCGTGGCGGAGCAGGTGGACGGTGAGCAGGGTCACGCCGGCACCCGCCCGCGGTCCCGGCCGCCGGTCGGTGCGCCGGCCCGGGCGGCGGCCTCGGCAGCGGCCGGCAGCGCGTCGAGGACCCGGTCGACCGCGGCGTCGTCGTGGACCGACGACACGAACCACGACTCGAAGGCCGACGGCGGCAGGTACACCCCGCCGTCCAGCATCGCGTGGAAGAACGCCCGGTGGGCAGCGGTGTCCTGGGTGCGGGCGGTGGCGAAGTCCCGCACCGTCGACGTCCCCGCCGGGAGGGCCGCCGGGTCCACGAAGAAGACGCTGAACATGGTGCCGGCGACGCCCAGGACGTGCGGCACGCCCTCCCGGCTCAGCGCCGACCCGACGGCCGACCGGATGGTGCGGGCGGCCCGGTCCACCCGGGCGTAGGCCGCGTCGTCGGCGAGGTCGAGGGTGGCGAGCCCCGCAGCGGTGGCGACCGGGTTCCCCGACAGCGTGCCCGCCTGGTAGACCGGGCCGAGAGGCGCGAGGCGACCCATGATCTCGGCGCTGCCGCCGAACGCGGCCGCCGGGAGCCCGCCGCCCATGACCTTCCCGTAGGTCACGAGGTCGCCCGCGACGCCGTCCAATCCCCACCAGCCGGTGGCCGAGGCGCGGAAGCCGGTCATCACCTCGTCCAGCACGAGCAGCGCTCCATGGGCGTGCGCGGTGTCGCGGAGGAAGGCGTTGAAGCCGTCGTCCGGGGCCACGACGCCCATGTTCCCGCAGGCGGACTCGCTCACCACACAGGCGATCGAGCCCCCGGCGGCCTCGAAGGCGGCGGTGACGGCGCCGCGGTCGTTGTAGGGCAGCACGATCGTGTCGGCCGCGGCCGCGCCGGTCACCCCGGGACTCTCCGGGACCGACGCCACGCCGGTGGCACTTCCGGTGGCACTGGACCGGGTGCCGGCGCCGGCGAAGGTCGCGACGCCCGATCCCGCGGCCACCAGCAGCGCGTCGACGTGCCCGTGGTAGGCGCCGGCGAACTTGACCACCCCGGCGCGGCCGGTGTACCCCCGGGCCAGTCGCAGCGCGGACATCGTCGCCTCGGTGCCCGAGGACACCAGGCGGACCTGCTCGACCGGGGTCCGGCGGACGATCTCCTCCGCGAGCGCGACCTCACCCTCGGTCGGGGTGCCGAAGGAGGTGCCGCGGGCGACGGCGGCCTGCACCGCGTCCACCACCGCGGGGTGGGCGTGGCCGTGGAGCAGCGGCCCCCACGAGCAGACGAGGTCGACGTACTCGGCGCCGTCGGCGTCACGCAGGTAGGGCCCGGACCCGGACACCATGAAGCGCGGCGTCCCGCCCACCGCGTGGAACGCCCGGACCGGGGAGTTGACGCCGCCGGGGATGACGGCCTGCGCCCGCTCGAACAGCGCGTGGGACCTGGCCGTGCTCGTCACCTCAGCCCCCACCCCGACGTCGTGCTCACCGCTGCTCGACGAGCCACGGGCCCCACACTGCCCGCGCCGTCCACCGGGCCTGGCACAGCCCGGTAGAGGCCTGCTGGGCCGCCGGCCGCGACCCACGCGCTCAGAGTGGCCACCGGCCCGCCGTCAGCCAGCCAGCCGCCTCGAGCGCCCAGTAGGTGAGCACGACGTCGGCCCCGGCCCGGCGGATGCAGGTGAGCGCTTCCGCGATCGCCCGCTCCCGGTCGATCCAGCCGTGCGCCGCCGCCGCCTCGACCATCGCGTACTCCCCCGAGACGCAGTACGCCGCAACCGGGACGTCGACCGCGGCCGCGGTGTCGGCGACCACGTCGAGGTAGCCCAGCGCCGGCTTCACCATGACCAGGTCGGCGCCCTGGGCGACGTCGAGGGCCACCTCCCGCGCGGCCTCACGGCGGTTGGCCGGGTCCTGCTGGTAGGTGCGCCGGTCCCCGACCAGCGAGGAGTCGACCGCGTCGCGGAACGGCCCGTAGAACGCCGAGGCGTACTTGGCGGCGTAGGCCAGCACCACCGTGTCGGTGTGGCCGGCAGCGTCGAGGGCGGTGCGGACCACCCCGACCTGCCCGTCCATCATCCCGCTCGGCCCGACGACGGCTGCGCCCGCGGCGGCCTGGGCGACGGCCATCTCCGCGTAGCGGAGCAGCGTCGCGTCGTTGTCCACGGCCCCGTCGCGACCGAGCACCCCACAGTGGCCGTGGTCGGTGAACTCGTCCAGGCACAGGTCGGCCATGACCGTCACGGCGTCGCCGACCTCCCCGGCCACCGCCCGCAGCGCCACGTTGAGGATCCCGTCCGGGTCGGTCGCCCCGGACCCGACCACGTCCTTCGTCAGCGGCACCCCGAACACCATCAGGCCGCCGAGCCCGGCCGCCGCCGCCGCCGCTGCCGTCGCTCGGAGGGTGTCTAGGCTGTGCTGGACGACACCGGGCATCGACGGGATCGCCGTCGGCGCCTGCGCGCCCTCCCGGACGAACACCGGGAGCACCAGCTGTCCCGGGTCGAGCTGGGTCTCGCGGACGAGGCGGCGCAGCGCGGGCGTGCGCCGCAGTCGCCGCGGCCGGACGACCGGCAGCGCCGGCGGCGCGCCGACCACTCCGACCGCTCCGACACCAACCGCTTCTACAGCGCCGACCGTCCCAGCCCCGTCCGCCGCGAGCGCGCCGTCCGGGAGCGCGCCGGGGCTCACCGCGTCGGCGCGGACGCGAGCGTCACGAGGACGGCCGGCGCGGACCACGGGCCGGGCGGGTCCGCGACGGCGGGAGCACCGCCTCGCCGGCCGCGACCAGCGCCGTCCGCCGGGCGAGGGCGAACGCCGCGAGACCGGCCGCGAGCTCCTCGACCGACGGCGACGCGGCGGTCACCGAGGCGACCAGGCCGTGCTCGGTCGCGGTGGCCACCGTCTGCGGACCGATACACGCCACCACCGTCGACGGGTGCGGCTTGCCAGCGATGCCGACGAGGTTGCGGACCGTCGAGGAGGAGGTGAACACCACCGCGTCGAAGTCGCCGGTCTTGATAGCCTCCCGGACCTCGGCCGGCGGCGGGGCGGCGCGCACCGTCCGGTAGGCGGTGACGTCCTCGACCTCCCAGCCCAGGTCGGCCAGCCCCGCGACGAGGGTGCCGGTCGCGATGTCGGCGCGGGGCAGCAGGACCCGATCGATCGGGTCCAGCGTCGCGTCGTAGGGCGGGAACTCGACCAGCAGCCCGGCCGAGGACTGCTCACCGGTCGGCACCAGGTCCGGCTCGATCCCCCACTCCCGCAGCCCGGCCGCGGTCTTGTCCCCGACGGCAGCGATCTTCAGCCCGGACAGCGCGCGGGCGTCCAGGCCGTACTCGCCGAACTTCTCGCGGATCGCCCGCAGCGCGTTGACCGAGGTGAACACGACCCACTCGTAGCGGCCCTCGACCAGACCGCGGACGGCCTTGTCGACCTGCTGCGGGGTGCGCGGGGCCTCGACGGCGATCGTCGGTACCTCGATCGGGACGGCACCGAAGGAGCGCAGCGCGTCGGTCAGCGGACCGGCCTGGTCCTTCGTGCGTGGCACGAGGACCTTCCAGCCGAACAGCGGCCGGGCCTCGAACCATGGGTCGGTGTCCGTGGGCACCACCGCGGCAATCTCCTCCTCGACCCGCCCGCTGGGCCGCCCGAGCCGGTCCACGGGCCGGGCGCCGACCCGGGCGTCAGGTGCCGGTGACGTCGCCTCGACGCCGCCGCCGAGCCCGGTCTCGCCCTCGCCGGCACCTGCCGCGCCGGCGCCCACGACGAGCACCGCGGTCGCCCCGACGAGCGTCGGGAGGCGGGTGAGCCCGGTCAGGGTGTCACGGACGCTGCGCTGGGTGTCCAGCCCGGGGTCGACGGTCAGGATGGCCGGCCGCCCCGGCGCCGAGGACGCGAGCTGCTCGATCGCCGCGGGCAGCAGCGTCGGGGTGCCCAGGACGACGGCGGTGCGTGCGGTGTCCAGCGACGCCGCCTCCGACTCCGACAGCGGTCCCCGACCCGAGCGGGCCGGGCGGCGGCCGCCGGGGGGCGTCCCGGGCGGGGTGCGGAGGTCCAGCACGACCGCCTCCATCGCGTAGGACCCCGCGAGGTCCACCCCGGCGAACGCCGGCCACGCGGTCGCCTCGGGGACACCGGGGACCACGTCGACGATCAGCCCGCGACGGCGGCAGCCGGCGATCTCCGCCGCGATCCCCGGCGTGGACAGGACGTCGCCGCGGACGAGCCGCACGACCGCCCGGCAGCCGACGGCACCCCCGGTGCGCGCGGCCGCGGCGACCGACTCCTCGTGCGCGGACACGACGGCGTCGGCCACCTCCTCCGGGCGGCACGGCGCGGGACGCCGCCGCGCCGGCCCGGACAGCGGCCCGGCCGCGGCGGTGAGGGTCTGGACCCTGGCCGTGGCGTCCGGGGCGAACAGCAGCGCGTCGGCCGGGTCGTCGACGAGGAGCACCTCGGCACGGGCCAGGGCGCGGGCGCCGCGCACGGTGAGCAGGTCCGGCCCCGTGGGGCCGCCCCCCACGAACACCACCGACCCGACCGGGCGGGACGGGAGCGGCGGGAGCACGGGTTGGCGGCCGGCCCGGCCACGGGCTGTCACACCGGCCGCCCCGGCGGGCCCGGTGGGGACCTGCATCAGCGTGGGCGGGTCGAACACGGCGTTGTCGTGAGTCACGATGCGCCTTCCTCGAGGTCGGAGCTGAGGTGCGGGACCGGGGGACCAGGTGTCGCCGACCGGGCGACGTCGCCCAGGAGCGCCCGCGCGGCCGCGGCTCCCAGGGCTCGGGGTTCCGCTGCCGGACCGCGCACGGACGCGGTCACGACGCGGCCGTCGGGGCGGGCGAGGGACGTCAGGAGATGGAGGACACCGCCGGTGTCGTCGAGGCGGGCCAGGGTCCCGACCGGTGTCGAGCACCCCGCGTCCAGCGCCTCGAGCACCGACCGCTCGGCCTCGACGGCAACCCGGGTCGCCTCGTCGGAGCAGTCGTGGAGCACCGCCTGCAGCCACGGCGGGGCGTCGGCACGGCACTCCAGCGCGAGGGCGCCCTGGGCCGGTGCCGGCAGCATCCACTCCAGGGGGCAGCGGCGGAACTCCAGCCCGGGCGGGGGTGTGGCGGCGTCCAGGCGGTCGAGCCCGGCAGCGGCGACGACGACCGCGTCCAGGCGGCCGTCGGCCACCAGCGCGACCCGGGTCCCCACGTTGCCGCGCACGCCCACGACCTCCACGGGCACCCCCGCCGACCGCCCGGCGGCCGCCAGCGCGGCCGCCCGCCGCGGCGAGCCGGTCCCGATCCGGGCTCCGGCCGGCAGCCCGGCGAGAAGCGTGCGCGCGGCCGCGGCGGCACCGTCGGACCCGGTGGCGGCGGCCGCGCCGTCGGACTCGGTGCCGGCACCCGCCCGGGCGGCGGGCTCGGTCGGGACCCGGACCACCAGGACGTCGCCGACGTCGCCGCGGGTCGGGATCGCCGCGAGCACCAGACCCGCGGCCGGGGCGACGGGGAGATCCTTGGCGGAGTGCACGGCGACGTCGGCGCGGCCGTCGAGGACGGCGCGGCGGACGGCGCCGACGAAGACCCCGGTGCCACCGATCTCGGTCAGCTCGCGGCGGTCGACGTCGCCCGCGGTGCGGGTCGCGACGATCTCGGTGGCCAGCTCCAGGTGGTCGCCGGCGGCCACCTGGAGCGCGCCGGCGACGATCGCTGCCTGGGCGAGGGCGAGCGGGCTCGGGCGGGTCGCCAGGCGCACGGTCCGGACCGCGCTCAGGGTGCCCATCACGGCCGGTCCTCGCCGGGGCCGACCGGCAGCCGGGTGGCCGCCGGGCCACCGGCGGGCGCACCGGCCACCGCCCCGACGGCCTGCGGGTCCAGGGCGAACAGCTGACGCAGCGCGTCGGCGTAGTCCGGGCCGTCGGCGCCCGCGGCGCCGGCGAGCTCGCGCACCCGGACGCTCGGGCGGTGCAGCAGCTTGTCCACGACGCGGTGCACGGTCCGCTCCACCTCGGCCCGGTCGGCGGCGGGCAGCCCGGGGGTCCGCACCCGCAGCCGCTCCAGCTCGGCGTCGACGACACCGGCCGCGAGCTCGCGCAGGGCGAGCACCGCGGGCATCGAGGCCGCCGCCCGATCGGCGACGTCCAGGGCCGCGATCTCGGCGTCGACGAGGTCCGCGGCCCGCGCGAGGTCCTCGGCCCGGGCGCTGCCCAGCCCGCTCGCGGCGACGGCGTCCAGGTCGAGCACGGACAGCCCCGGCAGTGCCGCCGCGGCCGGCTCGAGGTCGTGCGGCAGGGACAGGTCCAGGACGGTGAGGACCCGGCCGTCGCGGGCGGCCAGCGCAGCCGCGACGGTCGCCTCGGACAGCACCGGCCCGCTCGCCCCGGTGCAGCTGACGACGAGGTCGGCAGCCGCGAGGGCGGCGACCAGCCCGGCGGTGTCGTCCAGGGCGAGCACCCGGGTCGTCGCGGCAGCTGACCCGCGGGCGACGGCGACCGCCCGGGGCGCGGAGCGGTTGACGACGGTGAGCCGGGCGATCCCGCGGCGTCGCAGCTCGGCCACCGCGAGCCCGCCGAGCGACCCGGCGCCGACGACCACGGCCGTCGCGCCGTCGACACCGGGTGCCAGGTCGAGGGCCACCGACACCAGCGACGGCCCGGCGGCGCCGGCGCCGGTCTCGGACTGCACCCGCTTCCCGAGGCGAAGCCCGTGCTGCAGCACGGAGTTGAGCACCGGACCGACGGTCCCGGCGTCCTGCGCGGTGCGCAGCGCGGTGCGGACCTGACCGAGGATCTGCGGCTCGCCCTGGACCACCGACTCCAGTCCGGCTGCCACCGCGAAGACGTGCGCGCGGGCAGCCCGGTCCCAGCGGACCTCGAGGGACGCCTCGAGGTCGGCCACCGGCACGCCGGTGTGCCGCGCGAGCAGCTCGGTGACGACCGACACCGTGCGGTGGAACTCCGCTGCCGCGGCATAGACCTCGACCCGGTTGCAGGTGGCGAGGACGACCGACTCCCCCGGGGCCCCCGCGACCCCGACCTCGTCGAGGGCCGTGGCGACGTCGACGGCGAGCTTCTCCGCGGCTGCGGGGGTCAGCGCGACCCGCTCGAGCAGCCCGGCGGCCGCGCTGCGGTGGGACACGCCCACGACCAGCGGCCTCACCAGGCCACCGCCGCGGTCGCGTCGCCGGCCAGCAGCAGCTTCCGCTGCTCGTGGAAGGACAGGATCTGCAGCTCGACGCCCAGGTCGACCTGACGGACGTCGACCGTCGGCGGCACCTCCAGGGTGAGCGGCGCGAAGTTGAGGATGGACGTGACGCCCGCGGCGACGAGGCGGTCCGCCACCGGCTGGGCGGCCGCGAACGGCGTGCTCAGCACGGCGATCACCACCTGGTCCTCCACGACCACCGCCTCGAGGCCGTCGCAGTGGCGGACGGTCAGGGCGCCGATCTCGGTCCCGACGACCCGGGGGTCGACGTCGAGCAGACCGACCATCCGGAAGCCCCGGGCCTCGAAGCCGCCGTAACGGGCGAGGGCCTGCCCGAGGTTGCCCATCCCGACGATGACGACCGGCCAGTCGTGGGTCAGCCCCAGGGCGTCCTCGATTTGGCGGCGCAGGTACTCCACGTCGTAGCCGACGCCGCGGACCCCGAGCGACCCGAGGTGGGACAGGTCCTTGCGGAGCTTCGCCGGCGTCACCCCGGCGTCACGCGCCAGCTCACCCGAGGCGACGGTGGCGACACCGCGCTCGGCGAGGTCGATGAGGGACCGCAGGTAGACCGGGAGCTGGCTGACCGTGGCAGCCGGCAGCAGCCGCTGGGACGGACCACCGATCCCGTCCGCGACGCTCCCACCGAGCTCCACCGGGCCCCCCGTCGTCGTGGCTGCCAGACTGTTCTCACGACGGTACGACTTTGTGAAGCTCGGCACAAAGTCGGGCGCGGCGATCCTGTGTCCGCTCTCAGTCCCGGTGCTGCAGCGCCCGCGACAGGCGCTCCGGGTCGACACGCAACACGTCCACGACCCGGCCGCCGACGGTCAGCACCGGGACGTGGTCGGTCCAGCGGGCGAGTGCCGCCGGGTCCCCCGCCGTGTCGATGTCGACCTCCGACCACGGCTGGCCGGCCCGCTCGCACACCGCCGCCACGACGCCGCGCGCCTCGTCGCAGAGGTGGCAGCCGGTGCGGGTGTGCAGGACCACCGCCGCAGGCTGCGACGCGGTGGGCCCGGCCATGGGCACAGTGTGCGTCGGCTGCTCCCGGCGGGCCCGGCGAGCGCCCTAGGCTCCTCGGCCGTGGCTCACGCCGACACCCGCCGGGCGGCCTTCTTCGACGTCGACAACACGATCGTCCGCGGTGCCGCCCTGTACCCCCTCGCGATCGGCCTGTGGCGCAACAAGCTGCTGACGACGCGCTCTCTCGGGCGGGCGGCCTTCCACCAGCTCCAGTTCCGAGTCCGCGGGGCGGAGAACTCCGCGCACGTCGAGGCGGCCAGGACCGGCGGGCTGGCGCTGATCCGCGGCTTCCGGGTCGCCGACCTCGAGGACATCGTCGACGGCATCGTCGAGGGGATGCTGGCGGAGGGACTGTGGCCCGGGACGGTCGCCCTCGCCCGGACCCACGCCGCCGCCGGGGAGCCGGTGTGGCTGGTGACCGCGGCGCCGGTCGAGCTGGCCCGGACCCTGGCCGCGAAGCTCGGGCTGACCGGGGCCCTCGGCACGGTGGCGGAGAACGTCGACGGGGTCTACACCGGCCAGATGCTCGGTGACGTGCTGCGCGGACCGGCGAAGGCGGCCGCCGTCCGCGAGCTGGCCGCCCGCGAGGGGTACGACCTCGCCGACTGCGCGGCCTACTCCGACTCCTCCCACGACCTGCCGATGCTGGAGATGGTCGGGCACCCGTGCGTCGTGAACCCCGACCGGTCGCTGCGGGGACGGGCCCGCGCCGGCGGCTGGCAGCTCTACGACTTCCGCCGCGGCCGCCGGGCGGTGGCGGCCGGGCTGCGCGTGCTCGGCGGTGCGGCCGTCGTCGGGTCCGCGGTGGCCGGCGGGCGGGTCCTGTTGCGCCGCCGCTGACCACTGCGCCTGCTGACCACTGCGGCGCCCTAGACCCCTGAACCGTCGCTCACCACTGCGCCGCTCACCATTGCGCCGCTCACCACTGCACTGCCGGCGGGCCCCGACCGGCCGGGCGACTCAGGCCGCGGTGCCGCGGATGTCGTCGATCATCGCCTGGACGGTCCCCCGGACCTGCTCGGTCAGCTCCTCGACGACGCCCGGCTCGGCTCTTCGACCCGCGGTGGGCAGCGGCGGCGCGAACCGGATCGTCCACCGGCCGGGCAGCGGGACGACACCGAGAGGCCCCAGCCAGGGGAAGGTCGGGGTGATCGGGAAGTACGGCCAGCCGAGGCGCCGGGCCAGGTCCGGCACGTCGGCGAGCAGCGGGTGCGCCCCCTCCGCGCCGACGACCGCGCAGGCGATGATCGGCGCCCCGGCGCCGAGTGCGACCGAGACGAAGCCGCCCCGGCCAAAACGCTGGAGCCGGTAGCGCTCGCTGTACGGCTTCCCGATCCCCCGGAAGCCCTCGGGGAACACCCCGACGAGCTCACCCGCCGCGAGCAGCCGCTCGGCGTCGTCGACGCGGGCCAGGGTGGCGCCGCCGCGGCGGGCCAGCTCGCCGAGGACGGGGAGGGTGAACAGCAGGTCGGCTCCCAGCAGCCGCAGCGCGCGGCCGCCCGGCTGCCGGTCGTGCACCGCCAGGGCGATCATCAGCGCGTCCCACGGCAGGACCCCGGAGTGGTTGGCGGCGACCAGGGCAGCGCCGTGGGCCGGGATGTGCTCGAGACCCTGCACGTCGACGTGGAACCAGCTGCGCGCCAGCGGCCGCAGCAGCGGTGCCAGGACGGCGTGGGCCAGCTCCGCGTCGTAGCCGAACACGTCGGTGGGGGCCTGACCGCTCAGGCGCCGTTCAACGAAGCGGGCGGCCTCGGCCAGGTCGGCTGCGAGCCCGGAGACCAGCCCCGCCAGCCCGCCCGGGCCGGACGGCACCACCGAGGTGGACGGCACCACCGAGGTGGACGGCACCACCGAGGTGGACGGCACGACCGAGGTGGACGGCACCACCGAGGTGGACGGCACGACGGAGGTGGACGGCACGGCGGGGGCAGCTGGCACGACCGGGGAAGGCAGCCGGTGGTCGCGCACCGGTTCGAGCTCGCCGCTCACCGGCGGTCCTCGCGCCCCGGCTGCCGTTCCGGCGGACGGCCCGGCTGCCGTTCCGGGGGACGCCCCGGCTGCCGTTCCGGGGGACGCCCCGGCTGCCGCTCGGGGGGACGCCCGGCAGCCACGGCCGGGTGCGCCTGCGCGGGAGCTACTTGCCCTGGCGGCGACGCTGGACGCGGGTCTTGCGCAGCAGCTTGCGGTGCTTCTTCTTGGCCATCCGCTTGCGCCGCTTCTTGATGACTGAACCCACCGGGCATCTCCGTCCGTCGTCGTGCGCGACCATCCCGGCGCACGCCCGACACCGGTGTGGTGCACCCGGCCGACTGAGTCGCGCACGGGGGTGGACAGCGCACCGTGTACCAGCTGGCAGCTCGCGGCCCGGTCGACCCGAGCCCGTGGTCAGGGTAGCCGTACGGCCGGGTCCGGCGACCGGCTCGCACGACCGGGTGGAGCCGCCTCGACCGCGGTGCCGACTCAGCCGGCCTGGACGTAGGAGTCAGTCAGGTACTCCTCGACCGCCGACGCCGGCACCCGGAAGGACCGCCCGACCCGGACTGCGGGCATCGTCCCGCCGTGGACGAGGCGGTAGACCGTCATCTTCGAGACACGCAGCTGCGCGGCGACCTCGGTGACCGTGAGGAACCGAAGCGCCGGACCGGTGATCACCGGCACCGCGCCGGCTCGCTGACCTGCCATGGGACATCCCTCCAGGCCAGGTGGGGACGGCTGCCGGCTTCCCCTCCGGCACCTCGAGCCCCACCTGCGGTGGCCCACGCTAGTGCTGGCGGCCGTCGCCGGGGAGCCGGCCGCACCGGGTGGGAAGCCGGCCGCGCGCGGCAGCGGGCGCTCTGGGGCAGCCTCAGATGTCAGGCGGCCTCAGTCGTCGGGCAGCAGGCCGAGGGGCGGGAACGCCGCCCGCCGGGTCGCCAGGATCGCCCGGTCCACCGGGTCGGACGGGTCGTGACCGGTGTCCCACGCCCGGTAGGTGGCCGGAGCGCCGTCACCCATCGTGGCCGGTGCCGGGTCGAGGTCCCCGCCGGCGTCGCGGCGGACGGCGGCGGACCGCTCGACCAGCCACTGCGCCGGGGTCGGCGTCGACGGGTCTAGCGGTGCCCCGGCTGCCGCCGCCGTCAGGTGCGCCCACGTCCGCGGCACCACGTCGAGCAGGTCGTAGCCACCGCCGCCGGTCGCGACCCAGCGTCCGCCGCAGACCTCGTCGGCGAGGTCGGACAGCGCCAGCGCCCCGGCCCGCTGGCCGTCGACGGAGAGCATCAGGCCGCCGATCGGGTCCGACCGGTGGGTGTCGCAGCCGTGCTGGGTGACGAGCACCTGCGGTGCGAAGGCGCGGACGGCGGCCGGGACCACCGCGTGGAACGCCCGCAGCCAGCCGGCGTCGGTGGTGCGCCGCGGCAGTGCCAGGTTCACCACGGTGCCCGGCGCCGCCGCCACCCCGACGTCGTCGGCCCAGCCGGTGCCCGGCCAGATGGTCCGCGGGTCCTGGTGCAGGGAGATCGTGAGGACCCGGGGGTCGGCGGCGAACATCGCCTGCACACCGTCGCCGTGGTGGACGTCGGTGTCCACGTAGGCCACCCGCTCGACGCCGGCTGCCAGCAGGTCCGCGACGGCGACCCCGATGTCGTTGTAGACGCAGAAGCCGGACGCGTGGTCGGGCATGGCGTGGTGCAGACCGCCAGCCAGGCTGACCGCCCGGCCGCCACCGGCCAGGACGGCCCGGGCAGCGGCGAGGGTCGACCCGGCGATCCGGGCGGCCGCCTCGTGCATCCCGGGGAACACCGGGTTGTCCGGCGTGCCGAGCCCGCTCGCGACGGGGACCGACGTGGTATCCGCACCCCGCCCGGCGGCCTCGACGGCGGCCAGGTAGGACGGCGCGTGCACCCGGAGGAGCTCCTCGTCCGAGGCCGTCGGCGGGTCGAGGACGGTGACGCCCGGCAGCGTCAGCAGCCCCAGGTGGCGGACCAGGGAGACGGTCAGACGCAGCCGCACGGGCTGCATGGGGTGCACCGGGCCGAAGTCGTACGCCGCGAGGTCGTCGGACCAGACGAAGCTCATCGACGAGGCCGGCACCGGCGAAACCTAGCCCGCCCACCCGGGGCCCGCCCGGCGTCCACCACGTGTCCAGCCGGCTGGTAGGACACCGGGGATGACAGCGGCGGCGCAGGGCGCTCCCGACCCGGCGGGAGCGGGGGTCGCCGTCCGCCGGGTCGACGTGGCGGCGGTGCTCGACCTGCGACACCGGGTCCTGCGCGCCGGCCGCCCACGCGAGTCCGCGCGCCTCGACGGCGACGACGACCCGGCCACGATCGTGCTCGCCGGCTGGCTGCCGACGTCGGGAGCGGGAGTGGCGGGTCCGGTCTCGACGGCAACGGTGATGGTCCAGCCGTGTCCGTGGCGCCCGGGCGTCCCGGCTCGGCGGCTGCGGGCGATGGCGACCGACCCGGCCGCCCGGGGGCTCGGTGCGGGTTCCGCGGTGCTGGCCGAGGCGGTCCGCCGAGCCCGTGCCGGCGGGGCCGAGCTGCTGTGGTGCCACGCGCGTCAGGGTGCGGTGGCGTTCTACTCCCGGGCCGGCTTCGCCGTGCACGGCCCGGAGTTCGACGTCGCCGGGATCGGGCCGCACTCGTGCATGCACCTCGACCTGGCACGGGGGACCAGCCCGGACCCGGGGACGGGTCCCGCGCCGGCTGCGGACGCGGTCGCGGGCGGCGAGCACCGCCGGACGTGAGGCTGCGGCGGCCCCCGACAACCCCCGGCGGCCCAGCCAGTCCAGCCGGCTCCGGTGGCTCAGCCGGCTCAGCCGGCGTCGCGGGCTATCTCGCGCGCCCGGTCCCGGGCGGCCTCCAGCGCGGCCAGCATCGCCGCCCGCACCCCGTGGTCCTCCATCGTCCGGATGGCCGAGATGGTCGTGCCGGCCGGTGAGGTGACCGCCTCCCGCAGGGCGACCGGGTGCTCGCCGGAGTCCCGCAGCAGGACGGCCGACCCGACCGCGGTCTGCACGATGAGGTCGTGGGCGACCTGGCGGGGCAGCCCGAGCAGGATCCCGGCGTCCGTCATCGCCTCGACGAGGTAGAAGAAGTAGGCCGGCCCGCTGCCCGAGAGCGCGGTGACCGCGTCCTGCTGGGACTCCGGCACCCGGATGCTCCGCCCGAGGGGGGCCAGGATCGCCTCGACGACCTCCAGGTGCGCGGCCGTGGCATGCGGACCGGCGGACAGCGCGGACATCCCCTCCCCGATGCGTGCCGGGGTGTTCGTCATCACCCGGACCAGGGGGGTCCCGGCCGGGAGCCGGGCGGCGAACCAGGACGTCGCCAGCCCGGCCGCTGCGGACACGACGAGCGCCCCGGGCCGCAGCCGCGGTGAGATCTCGGCGAGCAGCGGACCGGCGTCCTGCGGTTTCACGGCGACGACCGCGACGTCGGCGCCGGACACCACGTCGGCGGCGGCTCCGGCGCCGACGCCGTACGCCGCCGCAAGCTCCGCCGACCGCTCGGGCCGCCGGCTGCCCGCCCTCAGCCGGTCGACCGGCCACCCCGCGCGCAGCAGGGCCGCGACGAGGATCTCTCCCAGCTTGCCCGCGCCGAGCACCGCCACCGTGGGACGGTCGCCAGCGGCGCTCGGCTCGCGACCGTCAGCCACGGGTGGCAAGGGCTCGCAGGAAGAAGGCCATGTTGGCCGGCCGCTCGGCGAGGCGGCGCATCAGGTAGCCCCACCACTGGTCGCCGTAGGGCAGGTAGACGCGGACCGCGAAGCCGTGCTCGACGAGGCGGCGCTGCTCGGCCGGGCGGACCCCGTAGAGGAGCTGGTACTCCCAGTCGGCGGGCACCCGGCCGTTGCGGACCGCGAGGGCGTCCGCGATGGCGATCAGGCGCGGGTCGTGGGTGGCCACCAGCGGTCGACCCTGCCCGGCCATCAGGATGCCGAGGCACTCGACGTAGGAGCGGTCGACGTCCCCCCGGGTGCTGAAGGCGACGTCCGCGGGCTCGTCGTAGGCGCCCTTGCACAGCCGCACCCGCGAGCCGGGGCCGGCGAACACCCGGCAGTCCGCCGCCGTCCGCCGGAGGTAGGCCTGCAGGACCGCCGCGGTGTCCGGGAAGTCCTGGCGGAGCTCGAGGACCGTCTCGAGGATCGCGTCGGTGACGGTGTGGTCCTCCATGTCCACCGTGACCGCTGTGCCGGCAGCACGTGCGGCGGCCGCGACGAGGCGGGCGTTGTCGAGTGCCCGGCGGCGCCCGTCGGGCAGGGACAGCCCGAGGGCGGTCAGCTTCACCGAGACCTCCGCCGCCGCGGTCAGCCCGGCCTCGGACAGCGCCGCGAGCAGCGCCCGGTAGCTGTCGACGGTGGCCGACGCGTCGGCCGCCGAGGTCGTGTCCTCGCCGAGGTGGTCCAGGGACACGGTGAGCCCGGACTCGCCGAGGGTCCGCACCGCGCCCAGCGCGGCGGCCAGGTCGTCGCCCGGCACGAAGCGGCGGACGACCGACCGGGTCAGCGGCACCCGCTCGACCCCCGCCCGCAGCGCAGGACTCCCGGCGGCGGCCAGCACGGCGCGACGAAGCACGGGCTCATGGAACCACCCGTGACGCCGACGGTCCTGCGGTGACCGGGCGGATGCGTCGGTCTCGGGAGCGGACGGCGGCGCACCGTCCGCGCATCCCTGACACGAGCGCGCCTCGACCGTTCCCGACCCCCGGCACCGCTACCGACCGTGAGCGACCTAAGCCCGGATCCACCGCCGGATTAGTGGGTGGTGGTGTGCCGTGAGCGTGCAGATGCCCTCTGAGCTGGGACGATGTGTCGTGCGACGGACATATCGGACCGAGCGGAGAGGGCATCTGACGG